>VOFC01002184.1_pt1 | contig 12141 bp, 15 predicted proteins | sample 5384161 | NCBI WGS metagenome assembly VOFC01 (sample SAMN12384722, study PRJNA508395) | human gut metagenome | isolation source: healthy gut B | host: Homo sapiens | reverse complement strand
TCAACACATCTCTGTGTTAAAACCTAATCTTCCGAAAAATTCGCTCTCAGCAAATTTACTCAAGAATTTTCGTTGGCTTATTTTTCGCTTTCGCTTAAACAATCCATTTTACTTTGTTCAAGGTGCTCTTTTCGTCTTTGCGTTATTCAATTTACAAGGTACCGTTTCGCTTTCCTCAGCGGGTTAGCTTGCTTATTCCATCACAAGCTGTTCGGTTTGTCAAGCCTTTTTTCAAGTTTTTTTGATTTTCTTCCGCAGGTCTCGATGCTTTCCGCTCTTCCCTGCTTCCAATCCTCAACTTTTCACTTGTTCAGGTCCTGCGCCCCAAAGCGCTTGCATATAATACACCCCCACTCCCGTTTTGTCAACCCCCTTTTTCATCTTTTTTCATTTTTTTCTTAATATTTCCCTTCGCCCCGGATGCCCTCCCGAAATGCGGCTCAGAGCGTCCGCCGCATCCATCTCCGTTTCCGGATTCCCCGCCAGGTCTCCCAGCGTCACCATCCCTTGCAGTTTCCCCTGCTCTACACAACAGGCAAGCGGCGCACTATAAAGGATACAAGATCAACATCGTGGATACCCCGGGCCACGCCGACTTCGGCGGCGAGGTGGAGCGCATCCTGAAAATGGTCAACGGCGTCATTCTGCTGGTGGACGCCGCCGAGGGCCCCATGCCCCAGACCCGCTTCGTCCTTGCAGAAGGCGCTGGAGCTGGGTCACAAGGTCATCGTGGCCGTGAACAAGATCGACAAGCCTGACGCACGGGTTCATGAGGTCATGGACGAAGTGCTGGAGCTGCTGCTGGATCTGAACGCCACCGACGAGCAGTTCAACAGCCCCACCGTGTTCTGCTCCGGCCGTCAGGGCACCGCTTCCCTACGGTCCCGACGAAGCAGGCACCGACCTGACGCCGCTGTTCGAGACCATCATCCACTATATCCCCGCCCCCACCGGCGACGAGAACGCCCCCCTGCAGCTGCTGGTCAGCTCCATTGACTATAATGAGTTCGTCGGCCGTATTGCCGTCGGCCGGGTGGAGCAGGGGCACCATCAAGGTCAATCAGGAGGTCACCATCTGCGACTTCCATGACCCCAGCCTCCGTCAGAAGGGCAAGGTCGTGGCCCTGTACGACCTTCGACGGCCTGGCCAAGGTCCCGGTCCAGTCCGCCACGCCGGTGAGATCGTGGCGCTGTCCGGTATGGCGGACATCACCATCGGCCGCACTCTGTGCGCTCCGGAGGCGCTGGAGCCGCTGCCCTTCGTGAAAATTTCCGACCCCACCATCGAAATGACCTTCGCCGTCAACGATTCCCCCTTCGCGGGCAAGGAGGGCAAGTTCGTCACCTCCCGGAACCTCCGCGATCGGCTGGAAAAGGAGCTTCTCAAGGACGTTTCCCTCCACGTCACCGAGCAGGGAACAGATTCCTTCAACGTGGCCGGACGGGGCGAAATGCACCTGTCCATCCTCATGGAGACCATGCGCCGGGAGGGCTACGAGTTCTCCGTGTCCACCCCCCGTGTGCTGACCAAGGTCATCGACGGCAAGGTCTGCGAGCCTATCGAGCGGATGGTGGCCGACGTTCCGGAGGACTGCATGGGCGCCGTCATCGAGAAGATGGGCCGCCGGAAGGGCGACCTGCTGGGCATGACCCCCATGGGCAGCCGCTACCGTCTGGAATTTCTGGTTCCCTCCCGCGGCCTGTTCGGCTACCGTAGCGAATTCCTCACCGATACCCGTGGCGAGGGCGTCATGTCCTCCGTGCTGGATTCCTACGCCCCCATGAAGGGCGAGATCGAGCGGCGGCTTACCGGCTCCCTGATCGCTTTCGAGTCCGGCGAGGCCTGCTCCTACGGCCTCTTTAACGCCCAGGAGCGTGGCACCCTGTTCATCGGCCCCGGCACGTCGGTTTACGCCGGTATGGTCGTGGGCATTTGCAGCCGGAACGAGGATATGACCGTCAATGTCTGCAAGAAGAAGCAGCTTACCAATATGCGTGCCGCCGGTTCCGACGAGGCCCTGCGGCTGACCACCCCGAAGAATATGTCTCTGGAGCAGTGCCTGGAATTCCTGGCGGACGACGAGCTGCTGGAATGCACGCCCAAGAGCCTGCGCATCCGCAAGCGGGAGTTGGACCATGCCGCCCGGATGCGTCAGGTCATGAAGAAGCGCTCTCAGGAGTAATGAAAAAGCTCCTGACCATTCAAAGTCTTTCCACCCTGGGCCGCAGCGGTTTGGCGGTCATGGGGCCGGTGATCGGCCTTGGGCTGCCAGTGCTGCCCCCCTGCCCACGGTGGCCCTGTCCACCCACACGGGCTTCCCGAATCCGGAGCGGGTGTCGTTTTCGGACGCCATTCCCCGGTATTGGGACCATTATGTCCGGATGGGCGTCGAATTTGAGGGGATCTGACCGGCTACTTCGCTTCCCCGGAACAAATTGCCCAGGCCGAAGCCCTGACCGCCACGGGCTTTTCATGGTGGACCCCATTCTGGGGGACCATGGAAAATTCTACACCGGCATGGGTCCGGCCCAGGCCGCCGGTCTGCGCCGCCTGTGTGCCAAAGCAGACCTGGTCCTGCCCAATCTTACCGAGGCCGCCATTCTCACGGACCGGGAATACACTTCCGATCATCCGGAATCCCGGCTGAAGGCCCTGACGGAGGCCCTGCTGGAATTGGGGCGAAAAAGTCGTCCTGACGGGCATCCCCTGGTCGGATTCCGAAATGGGTCCTTTGGCTTCGACGGAAAACGTATTTTCCTGCCGCCACCCCCGGAAGCCCTTGTCCATGCCCGGCACCGGCGACCTATTCTCTGCCGTCACCGCCGCCTCGCTCCTGCGGGGCGAGAATCTGGCGGACAGCGCCGCTCTGGCGGGGGATTTCGTGTGCGCCTGTCTGGCACAGGCACGGAAAAGCAGTCCCTTCGGGGCGGAATTTGAAAATTCACTGCTCTTTCTTGGGGAAAGTGCCCGCAGGCGGCGAAATTAACTGTTGACCCGGTGGGTCTTTTCGGTTATAATAGTACGGCTAGGCCCAGGACCCCTGGTCCAAAGCCATCCAAAAGCATTGCTGCGGCCTGAAAAATGGCTGTTGAGCATAAGAAATTTACAGGAGGTGTTCTGCCAATGAAGCGTACCTACCAGCCCAGCAAGCGTCACCGTTCCATGGTTCACGGTTTCCGCCAGAGAATGGCTACTTCCAACGGCCGCAAAGGTGCTTGCCCGCCGCCGTGCCAAGGGTCGTAAGGCTCTGTCGCTTGATGCAAAAAGCAGTGCCGTGAGCGGACTTTTGGGCCGTTCATTGCAAAACGGGAGTTCATGCGGGGTGAGCGATTCGCCCCGCTCCCTTTTATCGGGACTTCCCAGGAGGAAATACCATGGAATTTTCCACATCTCTGAAACTGAATCACATTTTCCGCCGCCTGTATTCGACCTCCGGCCATGCCAACACCTATCTGGTGCTTTATGCCCGGCGGAACCGCTCCAAGGAAAAACCGGGTGGGCCTGACCTGCGGGAAAAGCTGGGTCACGCCGTGGTGCGCAACCGCACCCGCCGCCGCCTGCGGGAAATTTACCGGCTCAACGAGCATCGCTTTGCCCGGGGCTACGACATCGTGGTGGTGGCCCGTTCCGCCGCCGTGGATGCGGATTTTGCCGTGCTGGAGCGCGCCTACCTGAATCTGGCGAAAAAGGCCGGGATTTTATCGGAGGCCGACCGTTGAAAAAACTCTTTCTGCTGCTGATCCGGTTCTATCAGAAATGCATTTCCCCCACACGCCGCCGAGCTGCCGGTTCACTCCTACCTGCTCGGCATACGCCTACACCGCCATTCAAAAATACGGGGCTCAAGGGCGGGTATCTGGCCCTGCGGCGACTGCTGCGGTGCAACCCGTTCTATAAGGGGAGACTATTTCGACCCCGTGCCCTAAGGAGGATGAGCAATGCTCGCATTCAACCTGTCCGACATCATCACCGTGCCCTTCGGCTACCTGATGAGCTGGCTCTATGACCTGACCAGCAACTACGGCGTGGCGCTGATCCTGTTCGCCGTCATCGTGAAGCTGGTCCTGTTCCCCAGCAGCGCAAAATCCAAGAAAAGTACTATGAAAATGTCCCGCCTGACTCCGCGTGTACAGGAGCTTCAGGCGAAATACGCCAAGACCCCCAGAAGCAGAACGAGGCCATTCAGGCCCTCTATAAAGAGGAAAACGCCAGCATGACCGGCGGCTGCCTGTGGAGCCTGATCCCGCTTTTTGATTCTGCTCCCCCCTGTATGCGGTCATCCGGCAGCCCATCACCCATATGCTCCATGCCAGCGCCGACGTGACCAACCAGATCATGGACACCATGAAGACTGCCGCCCGGAGCTGTTCACCGGCAACACCTATTACCACCAGATCATCGCTGCACAGCACATCCCGGAATACGCCCAGGCGTTGCGGGATGCCATCCCCGGCATCAGCGAGACCATCCTGGCGGGCATCAACTTCAATTTCCTGGGCATCGACCTGGGAACGATTCCGCCAGTTCAACATCTTCGGCTGGGGCGTGTATGACTGAAGTACATCGGCCTGTTCCTCTGCCCCCTGCTCTCCGCCGGTTCTCAGGTGCTGAGCATGGTCATCATGACCAAGATGAACAACTCCGTGGTCACGGATAAGGACGGCCTCCAGGACGAGGAAACCGCCAAGAACTCCCAGATGAACCAGACCAACAAGACCATGATGATCGTGGGACCCCCTGATGTCCCTGTGGATCGGCTTCACCATCCCCGCCGGTCTGAGCATTTACTGGTTCGTTCAGGGCCTGGTGTCCATCGTGCAGGACGTGTACCTGACCAACCGCTACCGGAAAATTTACGACGCCGAAGACGCCGTCCGGCTCCAGAAGAAGCTGGAGCGGGAGAAGGAAGAAGCCGAGAAGGAGCGCCAGCGTGCCGAGCGCCGTGCCGCCAACCCCGACGGCATCACCGAAAACACCAGCAAGAAGAAGCTGGCCCAGAAGCAGCAGAAGGAGGCCAACGCCGCCAAGGCTGCCGCAGCGAAGGAATACGCCGCCAGGAAGGGCCTGCCCACCGAGCCGGAGACGGAGGAAAAGCTGCCCCTGTCCGGCGTGAAGGATCGTCCCAACTGCAAGGGCCGGGCATACGAACCCGACCGCTACCGCAATACGGAGGAATAAGCTATGGAAAAGACCATCGTGACTACCGGAAAAACCATCGAGCTGGCCGTGGAATGAAGCCCCTGACCCGGCTGGGTCTGGATCGGGACAGCGTTTCCGTTACCGTGCTGGCCCAGGCCAAGTCCGGCTTCCTGGGCTTCGGCGCACAGCCCGCCAAGGTGCAGGTGACCTATGAGGTCCCGATGAGGCCCCGGCCCCAAGGCCGCTCCTTCTGCCCTGTCCGCCGCCTCCCGGAGCAGCAAATCTCCCGCCGAGGCCCTGCGCAAGGCGTTTCCCAGCCTCCCAAGGCCGAGAAAGCCCCGAGGCACCCAAGGCGGAAGCCCCAAGCCCGCTCCCAAGGCTCCCGAAGCCCCCAAGCCCGCCGCCGAGAAAGATGCGATGCCCCTAAGGCTCCCAGATTTTGAGAGCCGTGGGAACCGAAGGCCCCCCCAGACGCCCAAGGCGCCCAAGGCCTATGCGCCTGCAGCCCCCGGCAGCGTGGAGGAGACCATTGAGCAGTTCCTGATGGGCCTTTTGAAGCACATGGGTTCCGAAGCCGTGCCGCATGCCTGGAAGGATGAGGAGGGCGCTTATCAGGTGGACCTGGTGGGCGACGATCTGGGCTACCTGATCGGCCGCCGGGGCGACACCCTGGACGCCATCCAGCACCTGTGCAACTACGCCGTGAACCGTGGCGTGGAGGGCCATGTGCGGGTCCATGTGGACGCCGAGGAGTACCGGGTCAAGCGGGAGGAAAGTCTGCGCCGCTACGCCCGGAAGAAGGCGCAGCAGGTGCTGAAAGCCCGCCGCCGCACCACTCTGGAGCCCATGAACGCCTACGAGCGCCACGTGATCCACGCGGCTTTTCAGGACATGGAGAACATCACCACCCACTCCACCGGCGTAGAACCCAACCGCCGCGTGGTGATCGAGTACGTCCGCTGAAATATCCATAAAAGCACGGAGCCGTCCCACCGACGGCTCCGTTTTTCGTTTTCCGCAAATCCCCCGGCGTGGCAATGGCTCCCCTGTGCAGGGGGGAGCTGTCGTGACGTAAGTCACGACTGAGGGGTGTAATCTACCAAGTTTGGAATATCTTACGGCGAAACATTGTAGGGGCGGCGGCATGCCCCGCCCGCCAAGCTGCAATATTTGAGTGGTAAAAATCGGCACTATGGCTGATGAGACTGAGGAAAGCCCTCTCTTGCTGGACAGGGTAGCCCCGAAGGGCCGGGTGTGGAGGGACCATCTTCGTTTTATCGGACTGCCCGAAATATGGCCCCACATCCGTCTTGGCTTGGCTTTTCACCTTCTCCCCAGGGAGAAGGCTTTGGATTGTGCGAACCTTTGGCACCACCTCATCCGGCCGGAATTTGATTCCGGCCACCTTCCCCAGGGGAAGGCATCCGGCACACTTCTACCTCGTCCGACCGTACACCCCTCAGTCTGCCTTTGCAGGCAGACAGCCTCCCCCTACAGGGGAGCTATACGCCCCACCGCTTCTGCGTATAAAATTCCAGCGGGCGGGGCATGCCACCGCCCCTACACGCAAAAAGCGATACTGCGTCCCGCCCCTACACCCGCTCTTCTCTCTTCTCTTTTCTCTTATTAAAATAATGCCGCTCCCGAACTTTCGTCCGGGGAGCGGTTTTGATTTTCGTTCCGAAAATGCGGTCGCCTGCGTCGCCCAGGCCGGGATGATGTAGGCGTTCTCATTGAGCTTCTCATCCACAGCAGCCAGGTACATCTCCCATCGGGGTGGGCCTTCTGCACGGCCGCCACGCCCTCCGGGCAGCCGATAATGTTCATCATGATGATGTTCCGGCAGCCGTGCTTTTTCAGGAAGATCAATGGCCGCCACGGCGCTGCCGCCGGTGGCCAGCATGGGGTCCACCACGAAACACCCGGTTGGCGATGTCGTCGGGCAGCTTGCAGTATATTCCACGGGCTTATGGGTCTCCGGGTCCCGGGTAGAGGCCGATGTGGCCGATTTTTGCGGAGGGATCAGTTCCACCATGTTGTCCACCATGCCGAGACCGGCCCGCAGCACGGGCACGATGGCCAGCTTCTTGCCGGACAGCTTCTTGCAGTGGGCCGTCGCCACGGGAGTCTCTACATCCACATCGATCAGGGGCAGATTGCGGGTGGCCTCGTAGCACATCAGTCCGGCGATCTCGCTGACGAGCCCCGGAACTCCTTCACGCCGGTATCCTTACTGCGGAGGAATGGACAGCTTGTGCTGGATCAGGGGGTGGTCGAAAAACATGAACAGTACCCATAACTTCTCTCCTTAATGTTTTTGCAGTCGCTCCCGTTCGGCCTGGGAAAGCCGCAGGTAGTTGGGCGTCAGCGTGATGCCGTTTCCTGATCGCCGTCCCCGGTCAATTATCTCCAGCTGCGGCCAGAGCCACACCGTCGGCACGCTGGTGCATCCGATGCCCGGCGGCAGAACCAGAGCGGGAACGCTTTCCCGGGCAGCGTATTATAGCACAAAAATACTCCCGCTGTCGCCAACCAGAAAAATCGGTTCTGTCAGCATTTTTGTAGAACTTCCCTTTAAATCCTCGAGAGAAATGGCAGAATCCTCCATCACTTTTGAGTATTCCAGAGTGGACACCCCGGCAGGGGCAGGTCCGCCCCCCATGGCAAAGCCCTTGGCGGCGCTGACGCCGATGCGGACGCCCGTAAAGCTGCCGGGCCTGCGGCCACGGCCACCGCGTTTACGTCGTTAACAGTTTTGCCGCATTGATGCAGCAGATTTTCCGCCATGACCATCAGGGTCTGGCTGTGGGTCAGGCCGGTGTTCTGGTAGCTTTCCGCCAGAAGCCGTTCCGTCCTCCAGCAGCGCCGCCGAACAGGCCTTTCGCGCTGGTTTCAAAGGCTAAGATCAGCAAGAAAATCCCTCCCGAAATGGTGATCCGCCGGGTGTTCTCCCCCAGAACGTCGATGGTGACGCTGACCGCGCCCTCCATGGCCTCGGTCACATTCTCACTCCACTCCACGGCGCACACGCCGCCCCGCGCGAGATAATCCTCCCAGCCGATGTCGAACAGATCGTCGGTGGAGGAAAGGCGGTACATGTCAAAGTGAAACAGAGGAAGCCGCCCGCCAAGATATTCGTTGACGATGGTGTAGGTCGGGCTGGTGACGGCTTCCGTGAAGCCAAGCCCACGGGCAAGTCCCCGGGTGAAGGCGGTCTTCCCCGCCCCAAGGTCGCCCCGGTAGGCAGAACCGTCCCGGCGGGGATGATGCTTCCCCTATCGCCGCGCCGATTTTTCCGTTTCTTCCGGGGAGTTTGTGATAAATTCCATGTGAATCTTCCTTATTGATGGGCGTTTTCAGCTTCTCCGCCTGCTCGGCGGTGGCCAGAGCATCAATGATCTCGTCTAAGTCACCGTCCATGATCGCGTCAATGCTGGTACAGGGTCAGTCCAACCCGATGGTCGGTGACCCGACCTTGGGGAAAATTGTAGGTGCGGATGCGCTCGTTGCGCATTCCCGTTCCCACCTGACTGCGGCGCAGACCGGTGACTTCGCTGTCCAGACGCTCCTGCTCCATTTCGTAGAGCTTGCTGGCCAGCATCCGCATACATTTCTTCCCGGTTCTGGATCTGGCTCCGCTCCTCCTGACAGGACCACGATTCCGGAGGGCTTGTGAATGAGCCGCACGGCGGAGGAGGTTTTGTTGATGTGCTGGCCGCCCGCGCCGGAGGACCGGTAGACCTGCATTTCAATGTCCTCCGGGCGGATGGTCACGTCCACTTCCTCCATCTCCGGCAGAACCGCGACGGTTGCGGTGGAGGTGGGACACGGCCGCCGGATTCCGTCTCGGGGACCCGCTGGACACGGTGGACGCCGGACTCATATTTGAGCCTTGAGTATGCCCCGGCCGCTGACGATGAAGAATCCGCTTCCTTGACGCCGCCAAGCTCCGTTTCGTTCAGGTTCATCAGCTCAATGCTCCAGCCCATTTTCGGCGGCGTACATGGCGTACATCCGGTACAGGGAGTGGGCGAACAGGGCGCTTTCCTCGCCGCCGACGCCGCCGCGATTTCCATAATGACGTTTTTTCGTCATTGGGGTCTTTGGGAAGCAGAAGCACCTGCAATTCCCGATATAGATTTTCTTGATCGGTCTTGGCGGCGGCAGGAAGGTCTCCTGGCACAGCTCCCGCATTTCCGGGTCCGCCATCAGGTCCTGGGCTTCCTCCATGTCCCGGAAGCCCGGTTGTAAGCCCGGAACGTCTCCACGACGGGCCCAACTCGTTTTCTCCCGCAGAAATGCGGCGGCCCGCTTGGGGTCGGCGTAAAAATCCGGCTGCTCCGAGCGGAAGCAGAGTTCTTCATAGCGATTCTCCACGGCCTGCAATTTTTCCAGCATGACTTCCTCCGAAAATTCCTTGTTTCCCGTATTGTAGCAGGATTTTGCGAAAAGTAAAGGCGCAGCTTGTGCGGCGGGGAACTTTTCCGCAACTTCATACTATCTTAATAACTTACCACTTTCTTTCTTCACATTTTCCCCGGTATGATAAAGGAGCAAAGCAGAGATGCGGAGCAAAACTTCAATTGTTTCTTCTTTTTTTCATTTTTCCTCTCCTCTTATTTTTCTTTCATACGGAAGCCGCAGGTGGTTCCTGCGGCTTTTGTATTTCTGTGCGCCCGAATTTCGGGGGCCTCCCGGCGAGGCGCTGGCTCCCCTGTGTAGGGGAGCCTTTCGCCACGCCATTACTGCGCATAAAAAATCGCCGCCCCTACATTGCCCCGCCGGGGATTTCCGCTTTTTCACTTTCTCTCTTCCCTCTTCTCTTTTCTAAAACGGACCCCCGGAAAATCCAGGGGGTCCGTTTTTCTTGTCACTCCATCCAGACCGTGGTATCCACCGGTTCGCCCTGGACGTATTTATGGTCCCAATCGTCGTCAAAAGCCGGGAGCGCAGGTCCATGGGACACCCACGGGCCAGGTCCTCCGCCAGGACCCGCAATTCCGGGGCAGGCTCCAGACACTCCAGATAAAATTCCGGCAGCGCCTCCCTCCCCCCCCAGCTTGGCTCCCAGGACCGCCCCGGTCAGGGCCCCCACGGCGGCGCTGCGGCCGGAATGGTTCACGGCCAATATCATGCTCCGGTCGAAGTCCCCGGAATTTCAGGCAGGCGTACACCGCTCCGGCGGCCACTCCCAGAGCATCCTGGCAGTGCAGGGCCTCCATGGCCTCCTCCGGCTCCATCAGGCCGTTTTTCGCCATCCGACCCCCCGGCCCACGGCTTCCTTCAGCTTCATGGCCTGAGGGAACTGCCGGGAAAACTGGGCCGCCACGGCCTCCGCCGCCTGGACGAACTGGTCCCGCAGGGCCAAGGCCCCTTCCTGGGTGATGCCCGCCACGGTGTGGCCACCCAGGCCCCGGTCAGGAACGCCTCCGGGCTGCCGTGGGTCAGGGCCACCGCCTCGGCCCCCAGGCGGCCCACCTCCGTGGGCTTCATCCGGTCCGGATGGAAAACAGGCCCACACTCACCGCTGCGCTCAGGGCGGAGCTTTCCGTGGAATCGTTCACCGTGTCCTCCACGGTGCCCAGAGGGCCGTTATTCAGCACGTCCAACATTCTTGTATCCATGCAGACCCGCCGCCGCAAATGCTCCACATGACTGATCCAGCAGCTGGTAGCCTCCGGCAAGCGCCGCAGCACCTGGATTTTGCTCCACATTCCTGCTGGGCCATGGCGATATAGCGCACGAAGGGCGCCATGACCCCCGGAGCTGCCCCCGGGTGGAGGCCGATGAGCAGACCGTTGGCGGTGTGCCGCCAGCTGGGTGTGGGAGGTCACGTCGGCATAGCCGTTGACCAGATCGTAGCCCAGCAGGCCGCTGGGGCCGTAGTCCCGGTGAATTTCCTCCAGATTCTGGCATCCACGGCGTAACCCATGGCGTCGCTACCGCCAGCCCCAGCAGGCGCCCCGGCAGACGGATGCGGTATCGTCCATTGCCGCCGCCCCCTTTTTTTCTCTATTATACTCTACACCTGCCGGAAAAAGCAACCGGAATTTCCGCACTTTCCGGCGCATAGGATAACGCAAAGGGGGACACGATATGCGGAAACGAAACGGCAAGCTGGCCATTGCGGCCCTGGGGGTGGCCATGCTTCTCGGGCTGGCGATTTTTTCGCCCGGAGCCATTCCCACGGGCAGTTGGGGGCTGAGCTTTCAGCAGGAGGGGGCGACGCCCATCGGCAACGCCACACCCGCCCAGCTGGCCCGGTACGATGCGGCCTATCTGGGCAACACCCAGGAGAAGGTCCTGTACCTGACCTTCGATGCGGGCTACGAAAACGGCTCCACGGCGAAAATCCTCGACGCTCTGAAAAAGCACAACGCTCCGGCGGCTTTTTTTTCTGGTGGGGAATTATTTGCAGCGGAACGGGGACCTGGTCCGGCGGATGGTGGAGGAGGGCCATATTGTGGGCAATCACACCATGCACCACCGGGACATGAGCGCTTTGACCGACCCGGCGGTGTTCCAAAAGAATTGACGGACCTGGAAGAACTCTACCAGTCCGTCACCGGGAAGGAAATTTCCAAATTTTACCGCCCGCCCCCTAGGAATTTACAGCGAGGAGAACCTGAAGGAGGCCCAGGCCATGGGCTACAAGACGGTTTTCTGAGTCTTGCTTATGTGGACTGGAACAACAATGCCCAGCCCACGGCAGAAAGCAAGCCAAAGCTGCTGCCCCGGACCCATAACGGGGCCGTGGTGCTGCTGCACTCTACTTCCCGGACCAACGGGGAAATTCTTGACGAATTGCTCACCCGCTGGGAGCAAAATGGGCTACCGCTTCGCCCCCCTGACGGAATTGTTCCCGGAGGGGTCGTAGGGATTTTGAGGACGGACCGCACCCCGATTTTGTTTGTAGGGGCGAGGCACGCCTCGCCCGCCAGCCTGGGACGTTTGAGCGGTAAAATCGACGCAAACCTGCCGGGACTGAGAAAAGCCTTCCC
>VOFC01005680.1_pt1 | contig 12145 bp, 15 predicted proteins | sample 5384161 | NCBI WGS metagenome assembly VOFC01 (sample SAMN12384722, study PRJNA508395) | human gut metagenome | isolation source: healthy gut B | host: Homo sapiens | reverse complement strand
TATTAACAGTAGAGCGACATGTCTAGGTATCCTTTTTTGACTATCATCAAAAAATTCAAATCCATCTTCACCAGAATAAAAGCAGAATTTCCCCGATTGTAGTCGTTTTGAACAATGAGCCGATCAACAGCGAATAGAGGCATCGGTAACGAGTTGGCTTCAAAACGACATATTTGCTTTAAAATTGCTGCTTCCGCTCAATGCGTATTTTTTTCTTCTTGCGCTTTTAATTGAGCGTTGCTTTTCGATTGAGTTGTAAATTACAGGCGTACCATTGCTTAAGCCAAAGCAGTACGATGACACCAGAAGAAAAATATCCGTGGCAAAAGTCCACCAGTCGGTCCTAAAGACTGCATTTCGTTAATTTTGAACACCTCTTTCTTTGAAAGTTAATTGTCGGAGTAGAGGCTTGTTTGCGTTCCTCCAACGCAATCTTTATCTTCTTCATAGTCAGAACAAACCCCAAAAGCCGTTCTTTTTTTGCGCAATTCTTGAACTTTCTCAGTAAATAAGCAATGATTCTTCCCGTACTTTGCTTAGCTGCTCCTGGTCACGTACCACCAGATTTTGAGCTTTACAATTACATTGCAATCTCTAATTCACATCAATCCATCTTCGATTTAGCATCTGAGCCACGGCAAAGTAGTGCCACTTCCGCAAATGGATCAAACACGGTGTCCCCTTCATTTGTTGACATGGATATTACTCTGTCGAGGAGCTTAACTGAGAGTTCGTTGTATTTTCGATTTTTACTGTTTTTATGCCTTACCGGGTAAATGTCTGACCATACATCTGAAACATTAACTCCCAATGGATTCATTTTAGCCTTATAGCCACCATAATCCTTAATTTCTCCACCACAATGTCTACGTCTGCAAAGGTATACATGATTATGGTACGTTTGAGCCTTTTTACGCCTTTTATGAACGAAACAAGCGCATAATGGGCAGGGGTAAAGTCTATTTTAGTTGGCAAGCTAAACTTCATATCAACAGCAATCCAATCCCAAAAAGTCAACTGTTCCCCAAGATAAGAAGCAATATAAGTACACCATTTTGGAATATTATAAATAAAGATTCTTCCACCCGGTTTCAGTATTCTAATACACTGATCTAACCACTCATACGTCCAATTGATATATTTCGACATTGTCATGTTATCATCAATGCCTGGATCATATGTTTTCCCTAGGTTAAACGGGGGATCAGCAAATACTAAGTCAACGCAACAGTCGGGCATTCCCTTCATAATCTCAATGCAATCGCCATTGTATAGTTTTCCAATATCGGTCTCAAAAAAAGGTTTGAGATCTTTTTTAGGGTATTGCTGTCAGTTGACTTTTGTAAAAGAAATGCGACTATACGTGAGATGTTGTCGTAATATGACTTCCGATATTCTGCTGGAATATGTCCCATCGCCAGTTCAACTTCAAGTTCATTCATCCCCAAAAATTCTGTAACAGCATTTTTTGAATGCGGGCTTATCAGGGAGAAAGGATGTCTGTTGTAAACTAATAAGAGTTGCTTTGGAAATTTTCGGGCACTGAAAAAACAGACAGCATCTCGTCGGTTGTCATGTTTTTATCTTTAGTTTTTACTAATAATTAAATCATAAATCGAAAAGAACTGCATAGCAACCTTGTCCTCTCATGTAACTTATCGTCTGTAGACGTATAGTCTACTTTGATTGTACCATATAAGAAAAAATCTAGTCAACAGAAGGGGAAAGGTATATGCAAATCGGAAGCAAAAACCATTGCGTCAGATTATGGCGGAAAACCTTCAGTTTTAAGGTTAGCACATATTTCTCAAGAGGAATTGGCGGAACTATGTGGCCTGCATCGAACCTATATATCTGATATAGAACGTTGTAACAGAAATGTTTCTATTGATAATATCGAAAAAAATTGCAAAGGCTCTACATATAACTGCCTCTGATTTGCTAAAGGAAAGGGAGAATGTAGATGGAGATAGCTAAGCAATATGTTTCTGTGGTAGCAGAACATTTAATTAGAACAAATGAGCTGGCAGCCCAAGCATTTCAAAGAGGTTCGCTCTTCTATATTAAACAATGTCACGCCTGGCTCTAATCATTTCATTCTGAATTGTACCCGCAAAAACTGTAATGGCGTAGTTCCTGTTAAAGAAAAAGGTGCTATCAAATCCTAGAAGAAGAGTTTGGGTGGTATAGAGAAAACCACTTACATATTTTCATGAGGATGCTCAAAAGGTGGGCCTATAGATGTTTATAAGGAGTTTACCACAGGACGCTCCTTTTCAGAGCAGGGTTGGAATTTGAAACAGGTAACATTTCATCCGCTCATCGTTCCATGAATAAATTATGCGTAGGCATAAAAAAAGGCGATGCTAGATCTAGCCATGCTGATGATGCCTATTAAAAAGATGTCCTTTTATTTGACCGATAGAGTTTCAAATTACGAAGAATTAGAACCGTATTTTCTTTTGCTTGACAAGTACCGTTTATCGTATTTGGATTTGATGCTGAAGAGTACAGTGCAGACGCCCCACTTCTTCCAAAAAGGGAAAAGATGGCATGTCTCCGCGTACAATTCGCAAGTGGCAAGCTAAATGATAATTTGACAGGCGCTGAGAGTAAAAACTCAGCGCCTTTATGTTCCCATGAGCACTAGTTATTGGGTCAGTCCACGTAACTATCGCCTAATAACTCATACACTTCTTTCATCAGCATTAACCCCAAAGAAAATCCGTACTGAAAGTGTGCTTCTAACTCCATACAGTGAACATCGATCACATGAGCGTGAAACCTCCGCACGGTTCCGGATGCTGTTCATGGCTCCGACCCATGTCATCTGATCTTGGGCTTTCAATTCCTCTGTGATTCCCTCAACTTCTTTCATCTGGACAATGATATAATGCAGCCGGTTCTGTGCCTGTTCATTCAAATCGCTAAGATATGTCCACAGCTTGCCGGTCAAAATCAGGTCATTATACTGGGCTGGATGGCACTGCTCCAGATAGGATTTGTGCATACGGCCCCAAACTCCAATGGAGCGACTTTCCTCCGGCAGCTGTAAGTCGGGAATATAATAGTCACCGACAAGTGTATAGCCGATGCCGTTTTGACAGATTTTCCTTGGTAAATGCTCCATATTCGACCTCCTGTTTTCGTTTTATCCGAATCCAGTTGATCGTGTCCCTGTTCATCATTTATTCAAGGCAACTGAACTCTTCACGAACAAGTATGCCAAATAGGAGCAATTAGCCGAATATAGGCCCGGTTTACAAAAGTAGCGGGTCTTGCCGCTGCCGGAGCCGCCCACCACCAGGATGTTCATGTTGCGCTGTGTCTTGTAGCCGTCCATCCCCAGCCGGACCGCTGGGTCAAAATAATGTTGGCGTCCTTATGCTGGTGATCCATATACTTCCGGTTCAGTTCCTTGGGATTGCCCCATCTGGCGCTGCCGTATTCCTCGCCCGGTCTCCGGTTCTCCCGGCTGGAGTAGTAGAGCGCAATGCCGCAGCCGTAGAGCAGCAGGCTCCCCAACATACATTTCAGTGTGTAGGGCGTCCATCCTATGGAAAAGGGGCGCTCCAGCACTTGGCTGAAACGCCCCATCCATTGAAAGAGGTTCATACCGTCCTCGTAGGCATAGGCGGCGATTGCCGCCAGCCAGAGGACCAACGGGGAAAGCGCCGCCCACACAGGGGCAGCGCTGCGAAAGTCATTCTGCCGCAAGGCTTAGTACCCCGTCTTGGGCAGTCTCACCGTTGTTTTGGTGTAGACGGTAGTGAGCCAGCGGGACACTGCCTGAATCCACTGCCCATTGTAAAGGCCACCCACATCCGCCACATTCACAATGCTGGAATTGTTGGCAAGGCCGCTGCGGGCAGTGGCATAGATATAAGGCGTTTCTACCTGAGCAAAGCCCGCTCTCACATTGCCGAATACGAACATGATCTCCGTGACGCGCTCATTGGCGGCAAGGCCGAGGACTGCGGGACGGGCGTCCAATACATACACCTTGCTTGTACTCAGGTTGTCCGCCAAAGTGCGATAGTCCCCGGCGAGGTTGGTCTTATAGACCACCTTGTAGGAAAGCGGCTGATTGTAGCTGCCGGTGACGATTTTGCCCAGCGTCACCGGCGCGGGAAGCTGATCGCGCCAATAGAAGGAGTCGAGGACACGTTGCAGTTGTTCTTGATCTGTGAGAACACATAGCGGATCGGGCTGACCGGGGACAGCCTGCACAGGGCCGGTTTTCTTAATGGATACGCCGGTGGAAACGCTGGTATTCTGCACTTCAAAGGTGACGATCTGTCCGTTGAATTCCAGATAGGCGGTCATCACTGTGGGGTTGATGGAGTAATTCGCAGGCGCTTTGATCTCACGGACGGTATAGCGGGACAACGGCAGCGTCTTGAAATGGCGCGTCCGTTGCGGTCGGACTTGATGGTATCCACCACATTGCCCGCCTTGTCATAGATCTCAAACACCGCGCCTTCCAGCAGCGTACCGGCGCTCAGGCCATTGGTCGCGTTATCGTCTGCGGATTTCTTGATGATCTGGATCTGGCCGCACTCCGCGCTATTTGTCCACTCGATCTCCGTGGTGGAGCCGTAGCGGACATAGATCGTTTTCAGTTCAGGATCAAGCACATAACCGGGGGCGGCTTTGATCTCACGCAGATAATAGCGGCCATCGGCCAGTCCCTCATCGGCGTAGATGTAGCCGTCCTGATCGGTCACGTATTCCCCGATGGGATTGTGATTGCTGTCGTAAAGACAGAAACACCGCGCCGGAAATGCCCTTGCCGGTAGCCTTGTCCACCTTGTGGAGCAGGATTCGGGGAAGACTTATGATTGGTGATCTCCAGCGTGGCCGTCTGACCGTCCTTGACCTCAATACGATGAGGTGTAGTATCCAGCAGGTATCCGGACGCAGTCTCCAGCTCCGTCACAGTGTACCAGCCGCTTTCGGCTTCGGGGAGATAGATGACGCCAGTCGCTGTCCGTTGTGTAGGTGCCGATGATCTCACCATTCATCTTACGGATCTCGAATTTGACCCCAGGCGATACGCTTTCCGCTGTCTTTGTCGCTCTTGATAATCTGCAACCCGCCCACAGGCGTGTTGTAAAAAAAAGCGTCTGCGTGTCGTTGGGATTGACCACAACAGTCTGCGTGCGAGTATTTTCATCAATGGTGTAACCGGGGATCGTTTTGACCTCTGTGACCATCACGGTGCCGGAGATGCCGGAAATGGAGATTTTACCCGCCTTATCCGTCCAGTACAGACCGGTGGAGGACAGCGTACCGCCCGCGGCATCTACATAGGAACCGTCGGCATAGACAATCTTAAATTGTACGCCCTCCAGAGGTTCTTTTGTAACAGAATCCTGCTTCACGATGATGAGGTGCCCTTTGGGGCTGATTGCGGAACTCCACCGTGGTGATTTCGTTGGATTTGACCTTGACTGTCTGCGGGTATCGTCCAGCAGGTAACCGTCCTTGGCGCGGGTTTCCTTGACAACGAGCGTTGTGCCGGGGGCAATGTCGGTAATGGTGAACGTACCTGCGCCGTCCGTCACGAATTTGCCGTTGGCATTGCCGATCAGATTGCCGTCGGAATCCGTGACAAGAAACTCTACATCCGGGATGGGGGCATTTGTTACAGCGTCAACCTTTTTGCACGAGTACGCCGCCCTTGGGCTGATTACGGAACTCCAGGGTCATCGCGGCATTGCGCTTGATTTTGATGCTCTGCGGGGTGTCGTCCAGAATGTAGCCGTCCTTGGCCTGCACCTCGCGGGCGATGACCGTCATGCCGGGAGTCAGGCCGTCAATGCGGATGGTGCCTGCGCTATCGGTCACATATTTCCGTTGGCGTTGCCGATCACGCTGCCATCCGAATCGGTGATAAAAAACTCTACATCGGAGATAGGAGCGCCGGTCACGGCGTCCTTTTTGACAATAAGGAGGGAACCCATCTTATCATTTCCGAAGGTCACGGTGATAACGTCCTGATCCTTGCCGGAGAGATAAACGGTTTCCGTGGCGTCGGTGATCACATACCCGTCCGGCGCGGAGATCTCCTCGCAGACGTAAGTGCCTGCCTTGAGGCCGGTTGCAACGATGGTGCCATTGCTGGATGTTTTGTACTCGCCAACCACAGTGCCGCCTGTACCGGAGGTGCCGCCGAGGTAGCGGATGCGGAACCATGCACCCTCCAACGGCTGACCGCTCTCGCTGTCCACCTTGCGGATGATGATGGCGGAAAGGGGCGTATTTTCAAAGGTCAGCACCTTGCTCTCGCCACCGGAGATGAAGCATTCCTGCGTGGCAGGCTCCTTGATGGCATACCCGGACGCCGGTTCCAATTCCGTTACTTTGTACCAGCCATCCTTGATCTCAGGGGAGGATAATTTTCCGCTTGCGTCAGAAAAGTAAGTGCCGAGGTCGTTGAGGTCACCGCTGTCCGTGTGGTTGCTGCCATACCAGATCTGGAACTTGGCACCCTTGACGGGATCGCCGGTGACACTATCTACCTTGCGGATCTCCAAGCTGGGCTTGAGGGCATTGAAGAAGGTGACGGTAGAGGTTTCGCCAGCCTTCAGCGCTACTTCCTGGGGAATGGGGCAGAGAATGACATGACTGGGGACATTGATCTCCGTTACTTTGAATGTGCCAACAGGAACAGAGTCGAGGAAAATCCGCCCATGGTTATCGGTGGTGGCGCTGGTAGAAAAGCTGCCGTCGATCTGCTCGATGCGGTAGGTCACGCCCTCGATAGGCTCTCCGTTGGCGATGTTCTTCTTGACAATTTCAAGACCGGGCTTTTCATAGTCAACGAAGGTGACCTCGGAGGTCTTGCCGGGGCGCAGCGCCACGGTCTGCTCGGTATTGGTTACGATGTACGGCTCGGGAACGGATTCCTCACGCACAACATAGACACCGGCAGGAATGGCCGAGAGCGTTGCGGAACCGTCCGCGCCAGTCGTGACGGAGGTTGAATAATTTCCGGTGACGGACTTAATGGAAAAGACCGTGCCAGCAATGGGCTTGCCGCTCATGGCGTCGCGCTTGATGATCTTCATATCGGGCAGCTTTTCATAATTAGTCGCCGCGACGGTGTATTCGCGGTCACCCTCGGTTAACATCCACGTAGACACTTTTGGGCGTGGGATCAACACAGAAGCCGTCCGGCGCGGAGGTCTCGACAAAGCTCCAAAGGCCGGTCGCGGCGTCCTCGACATAGATCTCACCCTGTGCATTGGTGATGTCGCTGCCGACGATCTGACCGTTGAAATAGATGCTGAAACGGGCGCCGGCAAGACCGGTTGTGGTTCCACCAGCAGTTTTCTTCAGCACGATCTTGCCAACGCCTGCCAGGCGGTGCAGGTTCTTCTCCGCCGCCTCCGGGCTTATCCTGACGACCAGTTTGCGGGGACCATAGTAGTTAAAGAATGACTGATTTTTGCGGTTGCTGGAGATCGCATACACCGCCCATCTTGCACTCTCGTCCTCCACGATGGTTGCGGCAATGCCCTGTGCAGCGTACTCCTCGATCTGACGCTGGAACTCGGCATCCTCCTGTGCTTTCTGCTCCAGAAGCCAGTCGATGAGGCTCAGATACAGCTCGTAGGTGTCGGCGTTGGCGTAGCCGCCCGCGTCGCCATCTCCACCGGGCTCGCCTTTATAGCTTTGGTGATCCCAAACATACGTCTGCACCGCCATAAAAAAGCTGGCCGGCGTTGGACTCTTTACAGTCGTTGAGATAGGTCATCATCCACTTGACATTCTCAACGGTCGCGGCGTCCATTTCGCTGAGGCCGCTGTTCGTGACAGCCGACTGCAATACCGCGTCTGCGTGCGCGCCGGTACCGGACGTCCAGGTGAAGGAATTGAGGTACGAAGGCGTTGCGTAATGATAGCCAAGTCCGCTATCCATGCAGTACACGAGCTTGCCGTCTGCCAGCGGCGGGCGGTAGCTGTACGGGGTACCGTTGGCGAGCAGGCGCGTGCTGCAATATGCCTGGTTGGTGGTAATTTTGAGGCCGGAACCCGTGTTCGACGCGGCGAAAGCCGCAGTCGGCAGCAGGCTCAAGACTGTCACCAGCGTCAAAAAGCAGTGACAACAAGCGATGTTTAATTGACTTCATGTCTTTCTCCTTTCAAAAAGCGCAATAAAAAAGAGCAGATCGGTTGGGGTCAGCGCTGGTCTCCGCTTTCATGGCTGATGCCGGTGTGGGGCTTGCACCGCTCTCTACTGCACATTTTGGCATCGCCGGTAAACCTCGAAGCCAAAACCGCTTTGCCAATGTCGCGGAGTTTCCACATGAATGTTGCCGTTAAATGCTTTCTGCCTCCTGCCCATCGACAAAATACGATGGTTTGCTGCGTTCAGCGAGATTCCACGCAGCATGGTGGAAATAAGCATGATAATAACGCGGTAAAGGCGTAATATCGACGAGGATCTGGCTTCTTATGGAAAAGCCTTGTTTTTGAATACTATTCCTTTACAGATTAAGCGACTTTCTAAGCAAAGGAATTTTTAAGAGGCCTGAACAGCCTGCACACACCAGCGCTGACTGCTGGAATCTTGGCAACGCAGGTGGAAGGTCATTCAGGGTTATCCGTGGTGAAGACAGTAAGCTCCAATCCGCTGCTGCTTTGATTTTGGTCACGATGCCACCAGATAGGTGCGGGTACCATGGATGGCGATACCAAATTCGTTTTATCACTTGCGTGAATCTTGATACTGCCGATCACATATTTGGCGCCGCCATGCTTACTGAACAGCCACATTGCGTTCAAAGCGCTGGTACTGGTGAAATGCCCCAGCCCCTTTTTTCATGCTGGCAGTGGGGTCTGCAGCTTCCCAGAAGATAGTAATTCTTAACTCCGATGGCTGGGAATGGAGACAAGATATGTTGAGCAGAAATCCTGTGTCAGCTCTGTGAAAGCGGGCGTCGCAGGAGTAGCTACGCGGAGCCGCCCTGCAGAGAAGCCAGGGGATCTCCACGGTTCCATACCGCCAGGAGAAATTTCCGTAAATGCCACGCTGCCGATGCCCTGAAGACAGCGGGCAGCAGCGGATTTTCTCCATACTTGGTTTGGGTGGTGCTGGGCACTTCCAGGCTGGGGATCACGGTCACACGCCGTAATTGTAGCAGGAGCCGTAAGACGTCCCTTGGAAGAGGCAGGATGAAAAAATTATTTTCAGGGGTGCCATCAGTTTCAAAGGAATAATCCCTTCATGCGCTTTGACCGCCATCGAAAAGCTTTGCTTGGCAGCCAGAGTCAATAAAGATTGAAAAACTTCTTCATGCAGGAGCCTCTGTTCTTCTTCAGCAGGAACGGTAAATTCATGCCAGTCATTGTGCTTGCTGGCTTGGATCGATATGTATGGTCACTCTGCGGGGAAAGAAACGGTGAACTCGCGCCCGGCCAGATGCCTGGCAGGGATTTTTTCACCTCAACCGCGACGGTATCTCCAGATTCAGTGTGAGAGCGCCTGCAATGGCAGGAACACTCGCTGTCAGGCTCCACACGGAACTTTACAAATCAGCCGGTACTCTCGGGGCTTGCTGTCGGAACATACACATAGACATTTTAGCGGCGCGGCGGCGATGCCCGCGCAGAGCAGCACGGGCAGCACGGCATAATCAGCAAGGAGCGGCAAGGGCCGCCGTTATCCCAGATATGTGTTTTACGGGGACGATCTCACTTCCGGTGTAAACCACGGTATAAGTGATGCTGTCCACGCCTTCCCGAAGTAACGGTTCCGTGATATTCCGCCGTGGTGACATGTAACCTGTGGCAGCCTGACAGCCGCTGGAGGCGGAATAGGTGGCGACCGCCTGATACTGGGCCGGAACCGGCGCCTCGCCGACGAGCGCCGTGCCGGTGACCTGCCATTCCACATTGGCAGGGTGAGCGTTTTCCCGTTTTGACGGTCGTGGCATAGGACATGTCGTTGCGGTTGAATTTGCCAATCACGCTAAAATGCTCGGTAGTTTGCTGTATTTTGTGTAGGTGCCCAGGACTGCGCCTCTGTGAAGCGTGGTATGATCCGGCGTCCAACTCGCCAGAGAATCCGTCTTTTCATAGGGCATACTGGGCGAAAGCTCTGCGAGGATCTGCGCAAAGGTCATTTTGGCGGTGATACGGGTGTTTCCACCTTGGTGTGGTGCCGGAGCTGAGTATAAAGGTAATCGTAGGAAAAGTCCTCTTCTTTAAAGCTCATCTGGGTCAACCTCCGGGAAAAGCAGTAGCAGGTTTTCCCGACCCTTTGCTGGCCACGTTCAGGTTTTCCGCCCACCAATGAATCGGGAACCTGAGCGCTTTAAAACCGTAAAGCGACATGGCAAGCAGCAGGCAAGGGAGCCAGCACGATAAGCTCTTCATGGTGAAGCCTCCGCTTTTTTACAAATTCATTTTGATGATTCTGGTGATGATGCCGACGGTGCCGCGTTCTCATCCAGATGGTGACGGCAAAGCTGACAGTGTCCTTTTTTCAGGCATCTGCCGGTCATAGCAGGTGTGGGCAATTGCGCGTTGACGCCGTTATTGAGACGGATGAACACAACGCCGTGCGCACATTCACTCGGCCGGCATATTTGCCCTGCAGAACACACTTATCCAGATTGCTCTGGTTGGCATCGGACACAAAACGCTGCGGATGATCCGCTGTGATGGAAATAGGTTGATGTCGCTGCGGTCAATGGTAAGTACACGGACAAGTGACCCGGTCGCCGACGCTGTAATATTCGGGGCGTTGCCGAACCATGTGTTAGACAGATCTCGCAAAGATCGTGCACCCACGCCGAATACATCTACCTGCAGAGACTTTTCGCGACACCGATGACACGGGCTTGTACGACTCCGCCCTTCATAGACCAAGGGCTCAAGCCGTCCCATTGGTGTCCAGATAGAAGGTCTGCCGCTTGCGAACATGGCTGCCTTACGGCTTTGCCACAACGCTTTGGGGCGGGTATCAGACCCGGACGATGGGGAAATGATCTCCGCGGTGAAGGCATGGTTTACCGGGACACTGTTCATCCGCTCCATAAACGGCTTGTATTTCGCTCCATACGGAACGGGCCCGGAATGAAAGCATCATTTTTTCAGTGGATCGCAACACGAAAGCCCTTGTAGTCAAGGACAACAACGGTGATGCCGGAAGGGCGTTTGCTCCACGCCGTCCACGTTCCGGTCAAATACGACCACCGGCAATATGCGGTCTTGATCTCATGCCAGATGATCTCGCGGCGTTCATCCTCCGTTTCGATGCGATCTTTGGCGTCAACGGTCAGAATATAAGAATCGCGGCGTCCGGCAGATACGGGGGACTCAGCGGGCGGCGGAGCGGGATTCATCGTCCGTGGTTTCCGGATGTTCTTCAATGCAGGGAGCACTTTTGTCTTCCTTCCGGTAAAAAGCGCGTCAAGAGCATTTTCGCCGCTGCTGTCAAGGGGCATGGGCGTGCTGCTGTTCAGCTCCTGTAAAATGCTGTCGTACTCGGATCCTCCGCTGCTTTCATCGGAAACCAGGGACCGTCTCTGCGGCATCAGCGGTGTTTCGGCATCCGGCTCGTTTTCCTCAACATCTGCCATGCCGCTCACATCGCCGGAGCCAGAGATCAGCTTCCGGGGGTTCTGCCAGCGGGTTTCCGTGTTTGTCGCTGCCGGCGACTCACCTGCTGCTCAAAAGTTCTTTGGCGGATTCGGTTTCCATGAACTCTGAGGAGAAATCATCAGGGGGCAGGATCGTTTTTTTTCTTGGGCATTAAGTATCCTCCTTTTTTCTTCATAATGGATTCTTTGGTTGCAGCAACGACTTTTTCAGCCGACGCAGGCTTTTTCTTTTGCGCCGGCTTCTTTTCCGCTGCCTGAGATGGCGGCGCCGATGGAAGTTTGCTTTTCCTGCGGCTGGTTGCCCGCCATGCAGGGACATGGGAGGCGGCCTTGCTCGGCCGCAGCTTCTTCGCCTCAGGATGTTTGGAATAGTCGTACTTATCCACCTCCAGTACATTCTTGCCCCGAATGAGGATCAGGGCTTTATCAATATCCATACGCAGCACCTCGTCCATGGTCATCAGCTTGCGCCGGCCGACACCGCTGGTTTCCCGGTATTCAGGCGTGTAATTGGATACGCGCCATGTTCC
>VOFC01005713.1_pt1 | contig 12156 bp, 21 predicted proteins | sample 5384161 | NCBI WGS metagenome assembly VOFC01 (sample SAMN12384722, study PRJNA508395) | human gut metagenome | isolation source: healthy gut B | host: Homo sapiens | reverse complement strand
TTTGAAGGCACAGTAAGCAAACGGTAGCCGATTGGTTATCGTTTTTTTTTATTGCCATAAAACCCTAATATCCTTAAGAAATTCTGAAGAAACCGAAATAAGGTTGCCTGCCAAATGGTTTTGTACTATAATGGGAACGTTGAAAAATGAAAGACTAGAGGACAAAAAAATGAGCAGATTATCAGTAGTTTTGCCCGCTTACAACGAAGAACTGATGGTAGGAAAAACCTGCCGGGTCCTTCATGAGGTTTTAACAGAAGCAGGCATTTCTTATGAATTGGTACTTGTAGACGATGGCTCAAACGACAGAACATGGGAAGAAATCACCAAAGCAGGTGAGAAAGACGCAAATATCTTAGGCGTTCATTTTTCCAGAAACTTCGGGAAGGAAGCGGCAGTTTATGCAGGCCTTGCCCAGGCCACAGGAGATGTGGTCGCTGTGATGGACTGCGATCTGCAGCACCCGCCGGAAACCCTGATCCCAATGTATCACCTTTGGGAAGAAGGCTGGGAAGTGATTGAGGGGCGTGAAGAAAAGCAGAGGAACTGAAAGTCTTCTGCACAAAGAAAGCGCAGGCTTTTTCTATGGGATCATGTCCAAGGCAACAGGGGTAAACATGCAGAATGCCTCCGATTTTAAGATGATGGACAGAAAAGTAGTGAACAGCATTCTGTCACTTCCGGAGCGGAATATGTTTTTCCGTGCCACCTCCTCATGGGTAGGCTTCAAAACCACACATGTGGAATTCGAGGTTCATGACAGGGAGGCAGGACAATCCAAGTGGTCCACCTGGTCCCTTGTGAAATATGCCTTTACCAATATTGTGGCATTTACTACAGTCCCCCTGCAGTTTGTAACCATTATAGGAGGAGCCTGTTTTGGATGTTCTCTGATTCTGATCATCTACTCTCTGGTGCAGTTTTTTGCCGGAAGAGCAGTGGAAGGCTACACCACCACGCTGATCGTACTGCTTCTTATTGGAAGTGCGATTATGCTAAGCCTTGGAATCATTGGATACTACATTGCAAAAATATACGAAGAAGTAAAAAGGCGTCCCCGCTACATTATTTCCCAGATCGTTCGCGGGAAAAAGGACGTTTATCAGGAGGTAAATCATGATCGCTCTCATTAAGAAGCTTTATGCCAATGACGTAATACGCTACATATTTTTTCGGCGGCTGCACCACAGTTGTAAATTTAGCCAGCTTTTTCTTTCTGCGCCAGGCAGGCCTGCAAAGAGAAATTGCCAATGTGATTTCCGTTATTCTGGCAATTGTGTTTGCCTATGTGGTAAACTCCAAATTTGTTTTTCTGACAAATGCGAAACCTTGAAGGACCACATCCGGCCTTTCTGCAAGTTCGTAGGAGCCAGACTGAGCACCATGGTCATCGAGGTTGGCGGAGTATGGTTTTTCGCCGAGATCGTACATTTAAATGATATGGTTGGAAAACTGATCATCCAGTTTGTAGTTATGGCTTTAAATTATGTATTCAGCAAATTCCTGGTATTTACCAGTGGGAGGAAATGATGACATTAGAAGAAGCACGGAAGAAGATAAAGCCTCTTGATGAGGAAAAATGGAGACTGCAAGGAAGCGCTGGGACAGCATTGCCAAGCCTCTTCATTCCCTTGGAAAAATGGAGGACCTGATCACCCAGATCGTGGGAATTACAGGTGAGGTGAAGGTTGACATTGGCAAAAAAGCACTGGTTGCCATGTGCGCAGACAACGGAGTTGTGGAAGAGGGAGTTACCCAGACTGGACAGGAAGTAACCGGAATTGTGGCGGACAACTTTGTGAAAGAAACCACCACTGCATGTGTGATGTGCCATCAGTGCGGCGTTGCTGTGAAGCCTGTAGATGTGGGAATGGTGAAAGACACTACTGCCCGCACTGATCTGAAGGTTATGTACGGAACACGCAATATGACAAAGGGCCCGGCTATGACAAGAGAAGAAGCTGTGAAAGGAATCGAAGCCGGAATCGCCATGGCAGAGGAGCTGAAAGCACAGGGCTATCGCCTTCTTGCTACCGGAGAAATGGGCATTGGAAATACCACAACCAGCAGTGCAGTTGCTTCTGTACTTCTGGATCAGCCTGTGGAAACGATGACCGGAAGAGGCGCAGGCCTTTCCAGCGACGGACTGACCCGCAAAGATCAATGCCATCAAAAAGGCAATCGCCCTCAATGAGCCAGATCCGTCAGACCCCATTGATGTGCTTGCCAAGGTTGGCGGACTGGATATCGCAGGTATGGCCGGGGTTTATCTTGGCGGAGCCGCTTTGCAGATTCCGGTGCTGATCGATGGCTTTATCTCCGGAGTAGCAGCCCTTGTGGCTGCAGGAATCTGTCCGCAGGCAAAAGATTATATGATCGCAAGCCATGTCTCCAAAGAGCCGGCAGCGCATCTGGTTCTGGAAAAGCTTGGTAAGGAAGCGGTGCTTCATGCAGATATGTGTCTTGGAGAGGGAACCGGGGCCATTGCCCTCTGCCCGTTTTTGGACATGGGAGCCACTCTTTACAATACCTTAAGTACGTTTGATGATATTCACGTAGACCAGTACGAGGAGCTGAAATAACATGATGGCTGTAGTGACAGGCGGAAGCGGAAGCGGGAAATCTGCTTTTGCCGAGGACAAGATCCTGTCTCTGGGACAGGGAAAACGATTCTACATCGCGACCATGCACCCTTATGATGAGGAAAGCTATAAGCGCGTAGAGCGCCATCGCAAAATGCGTGCGGGAAAAGGCTTCGAGACAGTAGAGTGCTATACAGGACTTGAAAATCTGGAATTTCCAGAAGACGCCATTGTTCTTCTGGAATGCATGTCCAATCTTGCGGCAAATGAAATGTTCGAAGAAAGTGGGGCAGGAGCGGATACTGTGGAGGCTGTCCTAAGAGGTGTCCGAAAGCTGAAAAGCCAGGTCCGTCACCTTGTGATTGTTACCAATGAGATTTTTCCGAGGCAGCTTCCTATGAGGGAGATACCGATCCGCTATCAGGAGTATCTTGGGAAAATCAACCAGAAGCTTGGAGAAATGGCAGATCAGGTGGTAGAAGTAGTATATGGAATCCCGATTTGGCACAAAGGAGGAAAAAACAGGTGAAAATGCTGTGGAATAATTTTAAGGTGGCATTTGCCATGTATTCGAAAATCCCCATGCCAAGAGCTGACTGGAGCAAGGAGAATATGAAATATACCTTCTGCTTCTTTCCCTTTATCGGTCTTGTGATCAGGGGCTTTGTCCCTGGCTGTGGGCTGGGCGGGAAGCAGATTTGGGTTTCAGGCGGCATTTGTGGCAGCTGTGCTGGTACTGGTTCCGGTATGGGTCACAGGAGGAATCCATGTGGACGGGCTTCTGGACACTTCCGATGCCTTAAGCTCCTGGCAGGAAAAGGAGCGCCGCCTTGAGATCTTGAAGGATTCCCATGCTGGGGCATTTGCTGTGATCACGGCCTGTGTTTACTTTCTTGCCTGGTATGGTGCTTACAGCCAGCTGTGGCTTTGCAAACCTGCACTTGAGATCATGGCGCTTGGCTTTATGGTTTCCAGATGCTTTTCCGGAATCAGCGTCATGACTTTTCCAAAGGCTAGAAAGGATGGCACTGTGGCGGAGTTTTCAAGAAAAGCAGAGGATCTGGCGGTGCGGAATGTGCTGATTGTTTATCTTGTGATCCTTCTGGCTGTGATGGTCTGGATCCAGCCTGTGCTTGGGATTCTGGCATTTGCGGCAGCTGGGGCAATCTTCCTTTTTATCATCACAAGGCCATGAAGTATTTCGGCGGAATTACAGGAGACTTGGCCGGCTATTTCCTTTGCCTCTGCGAGGTGGGAATGGCAGTAGTGCTGGCGGTGGCTTCTGTGCTGATTTAGAAGAAATAATATACAAAAGCGTGAGTGTAGAAGGAGAGATACCAGAATGGAAATGATTATCGGCGGCGCTTTTCAGGGAAAAAGCGATTATGCAAAGGAAAAACACCCGGAAATCTGCTGGAAAAATGGCGGCAAGTTAGAGGAATACCAGCTTATGAAGGCAGAGGGGGGTTCTGGATTTCAGGAATTTATCCGTAAGGAATTAAAGGCTGGTCATGATGTTGCCGGGCTTGCAGAGAAGCTTGCAGAAGGGAATCCGGACATTGTGGTCGTAAGCCAGGAGGTAGGCTACGGCGTCGTTCCCATGGACGCTTTTGACCGGAAATACCGGGAAGCAGTGGGCAGAGTCTGTACGGGACTTGCTTCCAAAAAGCAAAAAGTGACCCGTGTGGTCTGTGGAATTGGGACGGTGATCAAGGATGCTTAAGCTGATGCTTATTCGTCACGGAGAAACCGCTGGCAATCAAAAACAAAGATATATAGGAAGAAGAACCGATGAGCCTCTTTTACCTCAGTCTCAGGAAGTGCTGAAGCAGCTGGACTATGGAGAACCCCCAGGCAGTATATGCAAGTCCCATGCTGCGCTGCACCCAGACTGCGTCTATTCTTTTTCGGGAAAACCACTGAACATAATCGATGAGCTTGCAGAGTGCGATTTCGGGAATTTGAGAACAAAATTATCTGGAGTTGGACGGCAATGCAAATTACCAGGCATGGATCGATTCCGGCGGACTTCTTCCATTCCCGGGAGGGAGAGCCGGGAAGAATTTAAGCGAAGAAACATCACCGGATTTCAGATGGCAGTTGGCAGCTGCATCCGCAAAATATTTCCAGCGCCGCACTGGTGGTACATGGCGGCACCATTATGAATATTATGGAAGAATATGCAGATGAGGAACGGTCCTTTTATGACTGGCATGTGAAGAATGGAAAAGGCTACGAAGTGGAAATCGACACAGAACTCTGGAAAAAGGAGCGCAGAAGCCTGCATGTGGTCAGAGAACTGTAGGGAAATGTACTCGGAACAACTTAAATCAGAAAAATAGAATAAATAAGCAAGTGGCAGAAAGAGCAGTTCGCATAAAAACGGGCTGCTTTTTTTGCGCCCTTTTTCCTGTAAATACCAGGTTTGCCCCAGGCAACAAAAAGTTAGACTACAAAATTTTAAGAAAGCCAAAAATATTTTTTTGAAATACTATTGAAATTCGGATGAGAATATGTTACATTATCTGTATAAAATATCCTAAAAAATGTTGAATTGTGCATTTTGATTCAACAATTTTAACAAGTAAAGGAGGACTCCATATGCTTATTATTGGTAACGGAAGAATGATCACACGGGACGCATCCAATGCATTTATAGAGAACGGCGCAGTTGCAATGGATGGTAACACCATAGTAATGGTGGGGACTACAGATGAGGTGAAGAGAGCATATCCGGATGGAGAATTTGTGGATGCCAGAGGCGGAGTAATCATGCCTGCATTTATCAATACTCATGAGCATATCTACAGCTCCTTCGCAAGAGGCTTAAGCATTAACGGATATAATCCCAAGGGATTCCTTTGATATTCTGGATGGACAGTGGTGGACCATCGACCGCCATCTGACTCTGGAGCAGACCAGACTTTCTGCAATGGCTACCTATATTGACAGTATTAAGAACGGTGTTACTACTGTATTTGACCATCATGCAAGCTTTGGACATATTACAGGCTCCCTTAGCGCTATTGAATCCGCTGCTAAGGAACTGGGCGTAAGAACCTGTCTTTGCTATGAGATTTCTGACCGTGACGGCATGGACAAGTCCAGAGAGTCCGTAATGGAGAATGTGAATTTTATTAAACATGCACTGGATGATGACAGTGATATGCTGGCTGCTATGATGGGTATGCATGCATCCTTCACAATTTCTGATAAGACCATGGAGCTGTGCAATGAACTGAAGCCAGAGGGCGTAGGTTATCATATTCATGTAGATGAGGGAATCTATGACCTTCATCAGTGCCTGAAGGAGCATAGCAAACGAATTGTAGACAGGCTTTATGATTGAACATTCTTGGACCGAAGACTCTTCTCGGACACTGTATCTATATCAATGAACACGAGATGGAACTGATTAAAGAGACGGATACGATGGTAGTGCACAATCCGGAATCGAATATGGGCAATGCCTGCGGATGTCCTCCTACTATGGAGCTGGTTCATAAGGGAATCGTGACCGGACTTGGAACAGATGGTTATACCCATGATATGCTGGAATCCTGGAAGGTTGCCAATATTCTTCATAAGCATCATCTGTGCGATCCTAATGCTGCATGGGGAGAAGTTCCGAAGATGCTCTTTGAGAATAATGCTGTTATTGCAAACCGTTACTTTAAGAAACCTCTTGGCGTATTAAGAGGGGTGCTGCAGCTGATGTGATCGTAATGGATTACAACCCGTGACACCTATGAGAGCTGATAACGTAAACGGACATCTGCTGTTCGGTACTACAGGACATGATGTAGTAACGACTGTCTGCAATGGAAAGATTCTTATGAAGGACAGAGAAGTACTGGTATGTGATGTAGATAAGGTTATGGCTGACTGCAGACAGTCTGCCAAGGAACTGGCTGATGATATTAACGGAGGAAAATAAATATGAGCGATATTATGACATGTATGCCTTTCGGGCAGCTGATGGAATGGGTCCTTCAGGAAAAAAGCGGGAAAGATACAGTATTTGGGGTACATCGCCCATATACAATAAATGCAGATCATAATCTGACAATCTTTGAAAGAAATCTGGAGACACCTGTGGGACCTGCAGCAGGTCCACACACACAGCTTGCCCAGAATATTATTGCTTCCTATTATGCAGGAGCACGTTTCTTTGAGCTGAAGACCGTTCAGAAAATGGATGGTGCAGAGCTTTCCGCATGTGTAAATAAACCATGTATTCTTGCTGATGACGAAGGCTATAACTGTGAATGGTCTACAGAGCTTACCGTTCCGGATGCAATGAGCGAATATATCAAGGCATGGTTTATCCTTCATGTTATGGCGAAGGAATTTAATCTTGGAGCACAGGATGGCTTCCAGTTTAATATTTCCGTAGGCTATGATCTGGAGGGAATCAAAGGTGACAAGGTGAACACCTTTATTGATGGAATGATGGAAGCCAAGGATACTGCTGTTTTCCAGGAATGTAAGAAATGGCTTCTGGACAATGCAGACAGATTCCACAATTTCACCAGAGAAGATATTGAGGCGATTCCATCTAATGTCTGTAATTCTGCAACGATTTCCACTTTACATGGATGTCCGCCACAGGAAATCGAGAGCATTGCAAACTACCTTCTTACCGAGAAGCATCTGAATACCTTTGTAAAATGCAATCCTACTCTTCTGGGCTATGATTTTGCAAGAAAGACTATGGATGAAATGGGATACGACTATATGGTATTCGGTGATTTCCATTTCAGAGATGACCTGCAGTATGAGGATGCAGTTCCTATGCTTACCCGCCTGATGAAATTATCAGAGGAGCTGGGACTGGAATTCGGTGTGAAGATCACCAATACCTTCCCTGTTGACGTTACAAGAAATGAGCTTCCAAGCGAAGAAATGTATATGTCAGGTAAATCCTTATTCCCTCTGTCCATTTCTCTTGCAGCCAAGCTTTCTGAAGAATTTGCAGGAAAGCTGAGAATTTCCTATTCCGGTGGTGCTGATTATTACAACATCGATCGGATCGTAGGCTGCGGAATCTGGCCTGTAACCATGGCAACTACTCTTCTGAAGGCCGGCGGTTATCAGAGATTTTCTCAGGTTGCAGCTAAGACTGACGGAATTGCTCGAAGAAATGGGATGGAATTGATGTGGATGCACTGAAAAAGCTGGCTGCGGATGCCATCACAGATGCACATCATGTAAAGAATATCAAACCGATTCCAAACAGAAAGAGCACAAAAAGAAGTTCCTCTTCTGGACTGCTTCTATGCACCGTGTTCTGAAGGATGTCCAATCCATCAGGATATTCCACAGTATGTAGCACTGACTGGTGAGGGGAAATACAAAGAAGCTCTGGAAGTGATCCTTGAGAAAAATGCACTGCCATTTATTACAGGAACCTTATGTGCGCATAACTGTATGAATAAATGTACCCGTAATTTCTATGAGGAATCTGTAAATATCCGTGGCACCAAGCTGACAGCAGCAGAGCATGGCTATGAGCAGCTGATCGGTGAGATCAAGGCTGGCGAGCCAAACGGTAAGAAGGTCGCCGTAGTTGGTGGCGGTCCTGCAGGTATTGCTGCAGCTTATTTCCTTGCAAGAGAGGGGCGCAGCTGTAACTGTTTTTGAAAAAGAAGAAAAAGCAGGCGGTGTGATCCGCTACGTGATCCCGGGCTTCCGTATTGGAGATGATGCCATTGACAAAGATATTTCCTTTATTGAAAAGATGGGAGTAAAGATCTGCACCAATACAGAAATTACATCTGTAGCAGAGCTGAAAGCACAGGGCTATGATGCAGTGATTCTTGCGATCGGAGCCGGCAAGCCAGGTACCTTGAAGCTTAAGAAGGGTGAGACTGTAAACGCATTGAAATTCCTTCGTGATTTCAAGGCAAATGATGGCAGTCTGGATATCGGAAAGAATGTGGTAGTTATCGGTGGCGGTAACACTGCCATGGATACTGCAAGAGCTGCGAAACGTACAGAAGGTGTAGAACATGTTTACCTGGTATACAGAAGAACCAAACGCTATATGCCAGCAGCAGAAGATGAGTTACTGGAAGTACTGGAAGAGGGCGTAGAGTTCAAAGAACTTCTTTCTCCGGTAAGTCTTGAGAACGGAAGACTGATCTGCCAAAAAGATGGAGCTTGGACAGATGGATGCATCCGGACGTGCCGGTGTTACTGAGACAGCAGACGTAGAAGAGGTTCCTGCTGATACTGTGATCGTGGCAGTTGGTGAGAAGCTTGATACAGACTTCTATACTGCAAACCAGATTGCAGTGGACGAAAGAGGAAGAGCAAAGGTCAACGACAAGACTCTTGAAACCAGTGTAAGCGGCGTTTATGTTGCCGGAGACGGAGCAAAGGGTGCTGCTACGATTGTAGAGGGAATCCGCGATGCGCAGCTTGCAGTTAAAGATATCCTTGGCAAAGAGATCACAAGGGATGCAGCTGTAACCGGCAAGGAAGCAAAGACTGCTATGCAAAAGAAAGGGAATCTTAAAGCACAGCGAAGAAGTGAAGACAGAGGAAGAAAGATGTCTTACCTGTAATAAGGTCTGCGAGAACTGTGTGGATGTTTGTCCGAACCGTGCAAATATTTCCGTAAAGGTTCCGGGAATGGCAATGAATCAGGTGATCCATGTAGATTACATGTGTAATGAGTGCGGTAACTGCAAGAGCTTCTGTCCATACGCAAGTGCACCATACAAAGACAAATTCACTCTGTTTGCAAATGAAAAAGATATGGCAGACAGCACAAACGATGGATTTGTTGTGCTTGACAAAAAAGCAAAGACCTGCAAGGTAAGATTTGTAGGCCAGATTACAGATTGCAAGGCAGATGATCCTGCTGATAAGCTGTATGATGGTCTGAAGAAGCTGATCTGTGCAGTGATCGATGATTATGGATATATGATCTGATCTGTGATTTAACCGAATCAAGCTGCAAAAAGCAGCATTCGGTTATGAGCAAGCAGCGAAGCGAATTGCGAATATCCGCTTGACAAACAAGGCAAATGCTGTCCACAGCTTTATCCGGGCTGTGGACAGTATCTATAGTAATGTAAAAGCTTCCGGAAAAATGGCAAAAGCATATGCCTGACCGGGGAGAACCCGCAAGAAAGGAGAGTCCAATATGGCAGCATTTATAGTCAATGGACAGACCGTAGAGTCTGGGAAAAAAATCAAAAACTGCTTCAGCTTTCTGCGTGATGAATTGCATCTGACCTCTGTAAAGGACGGCTGCAGTGAGGGCACCTGCGGAGCCCGCACCGTGATCATTGATGGCAGGACCTGCAAAGCCTGTATGCCGGACACGGATTCCCTGGAAGGGAAAAACGTGATCACAGTAGAAGGTCTGACAGAATGGGAAGAAAAGGTATATACGTATGCGTATGGCAAAGCCGGGAGCTGTACAGTGCGGCTTTTGCATTCCGGGTATGATTATGTGTACGAAAGCTCTTCTGGATGTGAATAAAAGAGCCCACTGATGAGGAAATCAAGTATGCCTTGCGTAACAATTATTGCCGTTGCACCGGATATGTAAAAATTATAGATGCAGTACGGATCGCCGCAGGAATTATGCAGGAGGGCGTAATTCCACAGGAGGATGAAAACTGGGAGCTTGGATCCCGTGTGGCAAGAATTGATGTTGGGAGAAAAGGTTCTTGGCACCGGAAAATATCCTGATGATTTTTATCCGGAAGGCATGCTTTACGGATGGCTCTCCGAAGCAAATATCCGCGGGCACGTGTTCTTTCTATTGACACAACAAAAGCAGAACAGCTTCCGGGGTGGAGGCTGTTGTTACAGCTAAGGATATTCCGGGGGAGAATAAGATCGGACATCTGAAACATGATCAGTATACAATGATCCCGGTGGGAGGATTAACTCATTATCTTGGGGACGCCATTGCGCTTGTCGCAGCAAAAGACAGAGAAATTGCAGAGAAGGCGAAGAAGCTGATCAAGGTAGAATATGAGGTGCTGCCTCACATCACATACCATTGAGGAAGCTGCTGCAAACCGGATGCACCAAGGGTATTTGATGAGGAAGAAAATAATATCTGTGCACATAAGCACATTAGCCGCGGCAATGCACAGAAGCTATTGAAGGCTCTAAATACGTGATTTCCCAGCATTTTGAAACACCATGGACCGAGCATGCATTTCTGGAGCCGGAGTGTGCAGTGTCATTTTATGATGAGGATGGAGATATTTTCATATTTCCACAGACCAGTCTGCACACCAGACATTACATGAATGCAGTCTGCTTCTTGGAACAGATAAGGTGAAGGTTCAGAATGCCCTGGTAGGCGGAGGCTTTGGGGGCAAAGAGGATATGACCGTGCAGCATTTAAGCAGCGCTTTTACTTATGTGACTAAGAAGCCGGTTAAAATGAAAGCTTTCAAGGGCAGAATCTTTGCTGGTTCATCCGAAGCGTCATCCGTTTTATATGGATATGACCATGGGCTGTGACGAAAACGGAAATATTATGGGGAGTTAAAGGCAAAGGTTAAGGCTGATACCGGCGCATTTGCATCTCTTGGGGTCCGGTTCTGGAACGTGCCTGCACTCATGCAGCAGGTCCCTATCATTATGAGAATTTCGAGATTGAAGGAACTGCTTATTATACCAACAATCCACCTGCCGGAGCGTTTCGCGGTTTTGGTGTAACCCAGACCTGTTTTGCTACAGAAACCCTTGTTGAATATGATGGCAGATAAAGGTGGGAATTACACCATGGGAAATTCGCTATCGCAATGCCATCCGTCCCTGGAAAACACTTCCGAATGGTCAGATCGTAGATAATTCCACAGGTCTGGTAGAAACACTGGAGGCAGTGAAGGAAATATGAAGCAGCATTGGCAGGCAGGAAAAGCGGTGGGCCTTGGATGTGCCATGAAGAATGCCGGAGTCGGTGTAGGTATCCCGGATACCGGCCGTGTGAAGCTGATTTTCGAGGAAGGACAGGAAGCTTCATATTTATTCCGGTGCATCCTGTATTGGCCAGGGACTTGGCACTGTGCTGACTCAGATGATTGTTACCAATACAGATATTAAAAAAAGAGGATATTGTTTATGAGCGCAGCAATACCTGGATTTCACCTGATTCCGGAACTACTTCCGGTTCCAGACAGACTCTGGTCACAGGAGAAGCATGCAGAAGAGCCTGTGAGAAGCTGATGGAAGATAAAAAGCCAGGAAAAACAGTAGAGGATATGATCGGTAAGGTTTATTATGGGGAATATCTTGCAAAGACAGATCCTCTTGGCGCAAATGTGCCGAATCCAGTTTCTCACGTAGCTTATGGCTATGCTACCCAGGTTTGTATCCTGGATTCCAAAACCGGCAAGCTGGAGGAAATCGTTGCTGCTCATGATGTTGGCAAAGCAGTGAATCCTTTATCCTGTGAGGGCCAGATCGAAGGCGGTGTGGTAATGTCCATGGGATTTGCCCTGCAGGGAAAAATATCCCATTGATGAGAACTGTAAACCTATTTCCAAGTATGGTTCTTTAGGTTTTTTCCGTGCATGAGATTCCGAAGATCGATGCC
>VOFC01006094.1_pt1 | contig 12164 bp, 25 predicted proteins | sample 5384161 | NCBI WGS metagenome assembly VOFC01 (sample SAMN12384722, study PRJNA508395) | human gut metagenome | isolation source: healthy gut B | host: Homo sapiens | reverse complement strand
ATACGATTATGATGGAATACAGCTAAAGTATTATCATTTAAATAGAAATCAAAAAACCATTCCACAGGTGATTTCCATATTTGAGAGTAAGAAAACGGATATGGAAAGCGATGTTGATAAAGAATTTTCTAAGGTTGTGCAGACCGCCATGGATAATAAAGTGGTTTCGACAGTCTATCTGGTTGGAGAAGGTTTTAATGAAAACTGGATGAAATCATCACTTTCCATGTTGTGCAGGGAAGGCGTGTATTCGCCGGCAAAATCTTTACACAAAAGGTGCATGCTATGCTGCAAAAGTGTCAGGTGATGAGGAAAACTGGCCTTTTGTGTACATGGGGAGAATGAAATGAAATTCAATCTCAGCCTCAAAGTAAAAAGACAAAGGTGAATTATCTTTTTGAATCTTATAAGTGCCGGTAAAAACTGGTTTGAATCAAAAGGAGAATGTGAAGTGATAATATCCGGGGCGTATGAGATCGATTTCTGGAAGCAGCTGCCAAACAGCAGGGAGGCAAAGATAGAAACGCTTGAGCTTACAGATATGCCGGCAAGACCGGATCGTACAACGCGTGTGAGGATTACTGCCACACCTTTGTCGGATGAAAAAAATTGCAATAGATATAAAAAGACCTTGGTTTTGGAGATATATTCAGAAGTTCTGACAAAACATGGCATTATGAAATGACAATGTAGGAGAGAGCATGGGAGAATTATTGTTGTGTGACAGACCTATAGCAGCGATGCCTTTTTTATCTGGAAGGTCTGTCGGTGAATGTATACTCACTTGAAGAGTTAAATTATTACATTTTGAATAATACCTTTTTACTCGATAGTGATTTTATGAGTAATGAGCTGTGTGAATGGATCCGGGATGAACTTAAACAGCCAAAGCTTGCAGAAAAGCTTGAGCGTATGATCTTATATCACGGAAGACTTGCAGAGTTTGTATTAGAAATACTTGATCATACAGGATATTGTACAAAGAGTGAAAAGCAAAAGATAATAGAAAACGTAAAACAGCTAGAAGAAAAGTCGGATTTTGAATGTAGTAAGATGCGCGCCGATAAGCTGATGGAAAATGGAAAGTATTTAAATGGCATATATGAATATAAAAAGCTTCTTGAGTCAAAGGAAGCAGATGGTGAAAATGAACAGATCAAGGCTAAAATAATACATAATCTGGGAACAGCATATGCAAGGCTTTTTCTATTTGATGATGCTGCAAAATATTACAGACAGGCATACCTTATAAGCCATGACAGTGAATCACTTAAAGAATGTCTGCTGGCGTGTATCTGTATGCATGATAATAATGCATTCAGGATAACTGCTGATGAATTCGGGGTATCACAGGAGCAGATAAACAATATAACAGAATTTTTCAGTCAGGAAGGCCGAGACGAGGAAATTACTTCGTTTGATGACAAATTAGATAACATGGCGGCTGAAAAAAAAAAGCAGATAAGGACGCATACAACAAAGAGATGGCAGCAATAATACTTGCCTGCAAGGAACAATATAGAAGGATGAACAGGATATAAAATGTTTTTCGACAGATTTAAGAAAAAAAAAAGACAAAAGATGTCAGCCAGGGATATAATCGAAAGAAAAAAAATGGTTATGAGAAACTTCATGAGCCGGTAATATCCGGCAGACAAAGGTTATCGAATCGTGCGAGCAGATAATAGATGTTACGCGTGAGTTCGAGGACGCAAGAAAAAGAATATGCTCTTGTTACAGAGTATTTAAAAGATATAGAAACGATCGGCTCGCTGCCTAAGGATGAGAGTAAAAAACACTTAAAGAAGCAGCCAAAAATATTTTTACGCTCAATCAGGCAAGAAATGACTATATGAAAACTGAAAATAAGATTTCTGACAGTCAGTTTGCACAGATGCAGGAATTGGAAGATGATCTGCCGGGAATTATACGCCGGCTCAAGGATAATGAGGAATATCTGGATACAGTAAATCGTGATTTAAGAAATCTGGGAGCAGAAAAGGCTGAACTTGAAATAGAAAAAAGAAGAGTGTCAAAGTGAGCAGAAGCATTTAAAAAGTAATTGCTATATTACTCATAGTACTGTTTGCTGCTATAATAGTTTTATGTGCACTTATGCGTGTGCTTATGGAAAAAGATACATCACTTATAATGATGGCGGTTTCATTTGTAATAGTATTGCTTGGAACATATGTCTTTCTCAGATACCAGAAATGCCAAAAAGAGATAGAACGCTGCATGTTAAATAAAAATCATGCCATATTGCTTGAAAACAGGGTGAAGATCAAATATGTCAATATAAAGAATGCGGTTGACTATTCATGTCAAAAAATATCATGTAAAAACTCAAGAGATCTTACCTACGTTTATGAACAGTATCAGGCAGCTGTTATTGAACGGGAGAAGTTTCAGCGTACAAGTGAGGATCTGGAGTATAACAGCGAAAAAATGCTTTCAATTCTCAAAAAAGCACAATCTGTATGATGCTAAAGTCTGGCTTAATTATGCAAATGCTATAGTAAACGAAAAAGATATGGTTGAATTAAAACATAATCTCATAGTCAGACGCCAGAAGCTTAGAAACAGGATGGAATACAATATAGGTGTTATAACACAGCTTCGTGCAACGATCCTGCTGCATAGAAGTGAACTAGGCGATAAGGCGGGAGAGGTAAGCCGCCTGCTCAATAAAATTGCACAGCTTACGCTTGAGTTTGAAGATGAGGATTGATAAAAACAGTGGTTTATTATATAATTTTATAGCATTGATATTAATACAAATATAAGGAGTATACATAAATGAGCAAAATTAGAACAAGATTTGCACCAAGTCCTACAGGACGTATGCATGTCGGAAACCTTAGAACAGCATTATATGCATATCTGATCGCTAAACATGAGGGCGGAGATTTTATTCTTCGTATAGAGGATACTGATCAGGAAAGACTTGTAGAAGGTGCAGTTGATATTATCAACAGGACACTTGAGGAAACAGGTCTTATCCATGATGAGGGACCTGATAAGGATGGTGGATGCGGACCTTATGTGCAGAGTGAGCGACAGGCACAGGGGAATATATCTTAAGTATGCAAAGGAGCTTATAGATAAAGGACAGGCATATTATTGTTTCTGCGACAAAGAAAGACTCGACAGCTTAAAGACAACAGTTGCAGGAAAAGAGATCTCGATCTACGACAAACACTGTCTCCACCTTTCTAAAGAGGAAGTTGAAGCTAATCTGGCAGCAGGAAAGCCATATGTTATCCGCCAGAATAATCCTACAGAAGGAACAACTACATTCGAAGATGAAATATATGGGGACATTACAGTAGACAACAGCGAACTTGATGATATGATACTCATCAAATCAGATGGTTATCCTACATACAACTTTGCAAACGTTGTAGATGATCATCTTATGGGAATAACACATGTTGTAAGAGGTAATGAGTACCTTTCATCATCTCCAAAATATAACAGATTATACGAGGCGTTTGGATGGGATGTTCCGGTATATGTCCACTGTCCGCTTATTACAGATGAAGAACATCATAAGCTTTCAAAGAGATGTGGACATTCATCATTTGAAGATCTATTAGAGCAGGGATTCCTGACAGAGGCCATAGTAAACTTTGTAGCTCTTCTTGGATGGAGTCCGGCAGACAATGAAGAGATAATGTCTCTTGATGAACTGGTAAAGAAATTTGATTATCATCATATGAGCAAATCGCCGGCTGTTTTTGACTATACTAAGCTTAAATGGATGAACGGCGAATATATCAAAAAAACTTGATTTTGACAAATTTTATGAGATGGCACTTCCATATATTAAAGAAGTTATTACAAAAGATTATGATTTAAAAGAAAATTGCAAAAATGGTACAGACGAGAATAGAAATATTCCCCGGATATCAAAGAACATATTGATTTCTTTTGAAGAACTTCCTGACTATGATGTGGCTATGTATACTCATAAAAAAAATGAAGACAAATGCGCAGACTTCACTTGAGGTATTGACCGAAGTTCTTCCTATTCTGGAAAAACAGGCAGATTATTCAAATGATGCATTATATAAAGCACTTTGTGAATATGTTTCAGAGAAGGGATGCAAGAATGGTTATGTAATGTGGCCTATAAGAACAGCTGTGTCAGGAAAACAGATGACTCTGGCGGAGCTACAGAGCTTATGGAAGTACTTGGAAAAGAAGAATCACTTGCACGTATCAGAAAGGGAATCGAGAAACTTTCTGAATAGGAAATACATATGAACTTAAACAAATCTCAGCATTGTGCCATCCATCACAAAGATGGCGCAATGCTTGTTTTAGCAGGTCCCGCCCGGAAAGACCGCAGTAATCACACAGAGAACTAAAAATTTAATAGAAGAATATAATATTCCTCCATCGGATATTCTTGTTATAACATTTACAAAGGCAGCTTCAAATGAGATGAAAGAGAGGTTTTATTTACTTATGGGTGATAGAAATGCCCTGCTTTCATTTGGAACATTCCATGCTGTATTTTTTACCATCTTAAAATCTGCCTATAATTTCAGCAGCGAAAATATTATATCAGAGGATATGCGCTACCGGATCATGCGTGAGATATTATCGGGGTACATGTGATTACAAAGATGAAAATGAATTTATAGGAAATCTGCTGGGCGAGATCGGAATGATAAAAAACAGCAGGATAGACATAAATAATTTCTACTCAGGAGTCTGCGGTGAAGATATATTCAGGAAAATATATAAAGAATACGAGGCACGATTAAGAAAAAGCAGGTTGATCGACTTTGATGATATGCTTTTGTATACATATGAATTGTTTGATCAGAGAAAAGATATACTTTCTAAGCTTCATGGCAGAAAAAAAATTTAAGTATATATTGATAGATGAATTTCAGGATATAAACAGGATACAATATGAAATCATGAAAATGCTTGCCTATCCGCAGAATAATATGTTTATTGTCGGGGATGATGATCAGTCAATATACCGCTTCCGGGGATCCAGACCGGAAATTATGTTAAATTTCGAAAAAAAGACTTTCCGGGGGCAAAGAGGATACTTCTGGATGTAAATTACAGATGTGGAAAATATATCGTTGAGACATCCAAAATCTTATTTCGCACAATAAAGAAAAGATTTGATAAGACTATTACCGCTGCGTCAGAAAGCTGTGAGCCTGTGTCATATATTACTTTTGAAAACAGAAGAGATGAAAATATGTATCTCATAAAGGATATCAAAGAGCTGGTAGGAAACGGCAGGTGTTTTAAAGAATTCGCAGTACTTTTCAGAACAAATATACAGGCAAGATCACTTATAGAACAGCTTATGTCATACAATATCCCATTTAAGATAAGGGATGCTGTTCCAAATATATATGAACACTGGATAGCAAATGACATATTTACATATCAAAAGACTTGCCCTGGGAAGCCACGAAAGAAAAGATTTCCTGCAGATAATGAACAGACCAAAAAGATATATAAGCAGAGACAGCTTACGACATGAATGTGTCGAATTTGCTGCATGGAAAAAAGAATTTGAAACGCAGCCATGGATTGCGGAAAGGATTGAAAAGTTAGAATGTGACCGCAAACTTATTTCGCAGATGAGCCCATATGCATCGGTCAATTATATACGAAGAGGCATAGGATATGATGAATTTTTAAAGGAATATGCAAAATACAAAAGCATAAATGAAGAGGAGCTGTCTGATATGCTTGATGAAATACAGGGAAAGCGCTGCAGCATACAAAACATTTGCTGAATGGCATGAGCATATAAAAAAAATATACATCAGAGGTGAAAAATCATGCTAAATCGCATGAGGAGGAAACGGATGCAGTAACTTTGTTACATTTCACAGCTCAAAGGGGCTTGAGTATAGGAATGTATATCTTATAGATGTAAATGAGGGGATCGTGCCATACAAGAAAGCGATTTTAGAGAAAGATATAGAAGAAGAGCGAAGGCTCTTTTACGTTGGGATGACACGGGCAAAAGAAAAAACTTTCGATTTACTCAGTCAGATCCGTAAACGATAAGAGCACTTCGGTCTCAAGATTTGTTGAAGAGTCAAAAAAATATGGTGAAAGATTAATTAAAGCTCATCATAAAGTTCGTCATCTAACAGTTCATCAAATCTGTCTGCAGCTGCATCATACTCATCATCTGATTCGATGTTTGAAAGAGAAGGCAGACCATCTTTGTCTTCGCTGTAGCGATAGAGATATACATCTCCATTTGCATTTTCATTGCCGTTTTTTTGTCAAGTGGGAGCAATGCTATGTAATCCTGCTTGTCCACTTCAAAAATGGTAATGATCTTACATTCTACAGATCCGTCATCAAGATCAAGTGTGACACGGATATTGTCGATTTCATCTTCTGTTACTGGAGTGATTTTTTTCTGTCATAATTACCTCTTTTCTTAAATTATAGCCTGAATATATAGATCAGGATGTTCTTTTAGTTTTATTATTTCATCTGTCATTTCCAGTTTGACAACCGGGCGGCTCAGTTTTGAATCGAGACAGACGATTTTTTGCAATTTCTTCTGTGCTGAGCAAAACTTCACTTCCGATATAGGAATCTGCAATTTTGTGAAGAAAAGTGTAGATAAAATCCGGATGAAATCTGCATAATCCATTTTGCTCGAATGTTGCAATGACATCAAACGGACATATGGCATCATGGTAGCAGCGGACGGATGTCATGGCATCATATACGTCTGCTATTGACACTATGCAGGCATAATTGCACAGCTTTTCACCTTTATAGCCAAATGGATAACCGGAGCCGTCGTATCGTTCGTGATGTAGAAGAACAGCATCTTTTATGCGTTTATCGATCCTTTGATCCTTTATTGCTTCAAAACCGAATATTGTGTGTTTTTTACAAAATCGTATTCAGAAGTGGTTAGTTTTCCGGGCTTTAAAAGGATTATGTCAGGTATTTTGATCTTTCCTATATCGTGTATGAGTCCTGCTAATGTGACATTATCAAGATCAGCCTTGTCCATGCCTGCCCATGAGCCTATAAGGCGTGAGATAATGGCAACATTCATGGAGTGTGCCTGTGTTGAACTGTCAATCTTCTGCAATTCATGTATTATTGCAAAAAAGCTCATATGTTGAATCAAATCTATTAAAAAAGATTTACAGTATCTTCAATGAGATCAGGTTCATCAATTTCAATGCGGCGGAAAATGATGTCGTTTAAGCTGTTCTCCATGAGAGCAACTGCAGATATGTAGCGTTCTTTAAATTTTTCAAAATCAGGACGTGAAAGCACACGCTGAAGGTATGTCTTTTTCAACTTCGTGTTTGTGCTCCAATGCAAGAGCAGTTTGTGGAGGTATCTCTCCATCTATTATTTCTACAGAAGGAATCTGATAATAGCAAATCTGGGAAATCATCTGTTTTGTAAGACAACTGTTCTTATAGACTATTATCTGTCCCATACGTGATAAAACGTTCTGGGCAACTATCATACCCTCTGTCAAATCTTTTACTTTTACTGTATGCACGTATTTGTTCCTTTCTATAATTATTTAACTAAAACTATTATACCAAAAATTCTATACAAAAAAAGTCAAAACTAGTATAATTAACAAGATAATATAGTTGAATGGATGGTGTTGCATGGAGATTAAGATTTCAGAAGGGGATTTCGCCCATATGGGTGTATACCAGGAAAAAGAATCAATCGTGTTTACATTTGAGGCAGAGAAGAATGATACCTGCAGCATTGTATTAATAAGCGAAAAAGATTGTAAAAATATAAAAATAGATATACCTGATGAGTACTCGTTAGGTTCGATACGTTCTGTCCGCATAAAGGGGATAAAACCGTATGATTTTTCATATTATTTTATGGTAAATGGCAGAAAAAGGATGGATCCGTATGCAACTGCGATCAAAGGGCGGGAAATATGGAATGACGCAGAAAGAAAAAAAAGTCTGACTATGAGATATATTGTAAGATTGCAAATCAGAAATTTTCATGGAAGGATGATCATGCGCCAGAGATCTTAAAGAGTGATATGATAATTTATAAGTTAAATATCCGCAGCTTCTCAATGGATCTTGTATCTGGCAGAAAAAGAATGTGGAACATTTAAAGCTGTTATGCGCAAGATTAAATACTTAAAGGAACTGGGGATCACATCGCTTCTTTTTATGCCGGTATATGAATTCGAAGAAATGAATATCCCGCCAAAGGTTGAAATACCGGAATATGCCAAAAATAAAACAAAAAAAGCACAAAAGACAGACGAAATGGTTCAAAAGACAGATAAAGTAAATATGTGGGGATACGGAGACGGCAGTTATTTTGCGGTAAAAGCTTCGTACGCATATGATCCAAAGAATGCAGCGTTGGAATTTAAATCACTTGTAAAAAACTCCATGAAAATAATATGGAGTGTATTATGGAAATGCATTTTATGGATACGGCAAACCATAATCTTATAATAGAAGCCTTAAGATTCTGGGTTAAGGAATATCATGTCGATGGATTTAAGCTGATAGGGGATAATCTGCCTGTCACGGCAATAGTCCGGATCTGCTTTTTAAGCCGCACCAAGATACTATATGAGAATTTTGATCTTTCATCAGTACCGGATGGAAGAACATTGCGAAAATCTTTATATAGACAAAGAAGAATATATGTATCCCGCTCGTAAAGTATTAAACCATATGAATGCAGATATGAAAGAGCTTCTTGATCAGCAGCGAAAGCAGGGAGATGGATATGGTTTTATAAATTATATAGCTGGGAATAATGGTTTTACGCTTTGCGATCTTTTTATGTATAATGATAAGCACAACGAAAATAACGGTGAGGATAACAAAGATGGTGCGGTATGGAATTTCAGCAATAATTATGGTGTAGAGGGTCCGTCAAATAAAAAGTATATAAAAAGCATCCGCAGACTTAAATGGAAAAATGCAATGATGCTTTTATTTCTGGCGCAGGGTGTACCAGAGGTAATGGCAGGAGATGAATTTGAAAATTCACAGTCAGGGAATAATAATGCATACTGCCAGGATAACGAGACCGGATGGGTAAACTGGAAAAATGAAAGAAAAAACCGTAAAAATATACAGTTTTTAAAGGATTTAATAAGCTTTAGAAAAAATATCCCATAATTTCAAATCCAAAGCCGTTTAAATTCTGTGATTACAAGACAACCGGTTATCCGGATCTGTCATATCATGGCAGCAGTGCATGGATATCACAATTTGATCTCGACAGAATGTGCGTCGGGACCATGTATTGCGGCGAGTACAGCAGCGACAATAAAGAATATGTGTATATTGCATATAATTTTTTTATTCATACAGGGAAATGTTAGCGCTCCCTAAATTGCAGAAAGGAAAGAAATGGTACAAAATAGCCGACAGCAGTAGAAATGAAAATATCTTTTCATATGATGCTGCACCATCAAAAGATCAGCAGTTTGTGCAGATGGAACCTCAGGCGGTTTTGTATCCTTATTGGAAAATGATAAACGCAGTTAAACATTTTATTACTATAACAAGACATAAAAAAATCTCGTATTGGCCGGATGTTTTAAGATCGGACTTTATAAGCAGGGACTGCTCCATGATCTGTCAAAAATACAGTCCGGCAGAGTTTCTGGTTGGATGTGAATAATGCAGAACGGATGGACAAAGGATATTCATCGGCATGGCTTCACCACAAGGGACGCAATAAGCATCATCTCGAATACTGGATAGACTATGCGGTATCTGAAGATAAAAAGGCGGTAAAGACCATTGCAGGGATGACTGGCATGAAGATGCCGGTGAAATATGTCTGTGAGATGTTCATAGATCGTATAAGTGCGTCAAAGAACTATCAGAGAGAAAAAATATACAGACAGGGAGTCCTATAGAGTATTACCTTAAAAAAGTGTGGATCATTATATGATACATGAGGATACAAAGGAATTGATCGAATATATGCTTTATATGCTCGCTGAAAAGGGTGAGAAATATACATTTTCATATGTAAAGAATGAAGTACTGAAAGGAAAAGTTCCCTATGACAGTACTTCGCTTAAAAAGTTAAAGGATGAACTTCATGTCAGGCGGTAGCGGGGCATGGAGTGTCATCTTTTTTGTGTGACTGGATGGATAAATTCCAGACATGCAGAATGCAATGACTGTCGTTGTATATATCTGTAGTCTGGATTATATAAAAAAGTCGCCTATGAGAGGATGACCTATATATTTCATATGAACACGTATCTGGTCGGCCCTTCCTCTCTCTAAAACAAGTGATATAAGTGAAAGATCCATTTGTGGGTTATATTTAAGAGGAAAACAATGCGTTACGGCTCTTTCACCATTTTCATAGTCAACACAGCGCTCAATGGTCGAACCGTTAAGACGGGCGATAGGGCAGTCAATCGTCAAAGGAGAGTCTATTTTTCCACAGCAGATGGCAGTATACTGTCTTTGCAGCTGTTTTTTTGCTACTGCATTTGAAAGAACAGCAGCACTCCATGAATTTTTGGCGATCATCGTAAGACCTGTGGTGTCCTTATCAAGCCTGTTTACGCACCGGAAAACAAAATCCTTGTACTGGTTTTTATAGTAATACATAAGGGCATTTGCAAGTGTGTTTGTGTGGTTGCCCATTGAGGATGTACAGGCATGCCGGAGGGTTTGTTTATGACGATGATGTCTTCATCTTCGTATACGATATCGAGTTTTATATTTACAGGTTCGATATTTATGGAATTTTCATGTTCGATCAGTCTGATCGACAGTTCGTCATCTTTACATAGTTTCTCGTTTGTATATGCCCATGTATCATTTCGTGTGATGCCGTTCTGTGTTTTTTTTCAGCTGGACCAAAACAGCGTGGGAACAGCCTTTTCTTTAAGAAATACTTCTATAGTCTTACCGGCATCATTTTTCTGATACTTTATAATTTAAAAAATACGTTCCATTTTTTTCTCCAGATTAAGTGTAATGAAATATTATTATAGCATTTTTATGGTGGAAAAGCACACAAAAAACTAAACATTGCATATTATATATAAATTAAGTTATCAGGGTGCCGTGTGGAAGCTTTTTTATCGCCTTTGACAAAAGCGGAGGAAGAAGACTGTATTAAACGATTAAATAATAATGATAAGAGTGCCAGGGAACAGTTGATTTTACTAACAATATGCGCCTTGTAGCGCATGTGACTAAAAAATATTCTGTGAATGAGGATGAAAGTGAAGAACTTATCTCTATAGGAACTGTGGGCCTTATAAAGGCGGTATCGTCTTTTAAAGCAGATTATGGGAGCAGATTTGCAACGTATGCAATAAGGTGCATAGAAAATGAAATACTTATGTATTACAGGAGCAAAAAAAAGACAAAATCGGATGTTTCGCTTTTTGAACCGATAGGTACTGATAAGGAGGGCAATCAGATACAGCTTTTATGGATGTGATAGAAAATGACGATATAGATGTTTCTAACAATATCCTAAAAAAACGAGAGTATAGACAAATTAAATAAATATATAAAAGAAGTCTTAAGTGAACGTGAATATTATATCCTTGTGCAAAGATACGGACTTTTAGGGCACGAAGAGATGACGCAGCGGCAGATCGCAAAGATACTTGAATTTCAAGATCGTATGTATCGAGAATAGAAAAAAGAGCGCTGGATAAATTTGAAAAAAGTTTTAGAATTTTAATGAAAAAACATGAAAATATATGTTATTATAATATTCCAATCTTTTTGTGCATTGTTCTATGCATTAATTCCCGGATGGAATAGGAGTTATATATGTACAGTACAGTAAAAACCGCAGTATTAAGCGGAATAGAGGCTATACCTGTCTGTGTTGAAGTTGATATATCCACAGGTATGCCTGTTTTGATATGGTTGGAAATATTACGTCTGAGGTAAGGGGAGGCCAAGGAAAGGGTTAAAAACCGCACTCCATAATTATAATGTCATATTGCCGGCAAAAAGAGTGACAATAAATCTTTCGCCGGCTGATGAAAAATATAGCACAGGCTTTGACATACCGATAGCAGTGGCAATACTTAAAAGCCCTTAAGGATAATAAACTGTGATATAGATGAATATATGTTTGTCGGAGAACTTAATCTAAGTGGAGATGTTCTTCCTGTAAAA
>VOFC01004071.1_pt1 | contig 12170 bp, 18 predicted proteins | sample 5384161 | NCBI WGS metagenome assembly VOFC01 (sample SAMN12384722, study PRJNA508395) | human gut metagenome | isolation source: healthy gut B | host: Homo sapiens | reverse complement strand
AAGCGCGCTACCTGCCCATTTTGGAGTGAAATATTTTCCGTGCGTTCCCGGCTGAAATTCTTCAGCGTGTGTTGAATCAGGGAGGAGTATGACCGCGGAATCGTCGTGGCAGAGAGTTTTGACCATGAGATTATCCAGCAAGGCTTACAAAACCATACGACTGTCTGAGCCTTTTCTGTCGTTTTGAAAGCCAATGGAACCATCGAAAAGAAAAAATCGTGGAAGTGTTGTCGAAGCACTGGTAGCAGATCAGGCGGCTCGAAAGATTTTGCAAGATTGCTTGAGATTTTTGAGAATCCTTCCTGCAGATGGCAAGTTTTACCATTACAGAAAAGGATACAGCATTTATGATGGAAAAGGGAGAGCTTCTTTCTGTTGTAGAAAGTGGATTTAATGATAAGCCGGAAAATCAGCAGCATTTGATGGGACGTGTGGCAGCTCTGTGTTACCGCCGTTTCAAAACATGCAAAAGCCAATTGCCCTTTCCAGTATGGACAACTGCTCCCACAATGGAGACAAATTGAAAGCCGGTGTTATGGCATTTGTCAATGCCTGGGTGAAAAATGGAATCGTGGAGAAAAGAATTTTAGATTACATGAATGACGAGAATCAGGTATCATTCCCATGGTCGATGATCGACAAAGACATCACCCTCGTCCGGACGAAAATGTCGTAAGAAAAATGCTTGAAAAAGACGGTTTTGAAGATACGGATCGATCATTACAAACCGTAATACGTATACGCTCACCATTTGTAAACTCTGAGGAAACCGGTTATCTTGTTATCGAGGACAAGTTCCCGAATGGAAGACCTCCGATCGATAGCGCAGGAACTTCTCTTACCGACCGTGAGACAGTAGACAAAGTGGAAAAAGATGAAGGTTTGTACCTGCCTGAATCCAAGGCTTCATATACGGCACTTTATCTACGGATGCCTTCTTTCCCACAACAACTAATCGGAGATGGAAGATAAAAAGAATTATCTACTCTTAATAGAAAAAATGTGTTATCAGGAAGGTATGCCGGTTTGTAGTAAATCCTGGTATCGTCGATCCGAAAAGACTTTGCAAATGCAGTGCTTACGTCCGCCTTCCAAATCCATTTATGCCGGATACACCAGCGTATCGTAACAGATACTTCCCAAAAACTTCCAATCCGTTTTTGGCGAGACGATCAAGTCTTACACGCAAGATGACGCTTGGATGTACAGTCTTTGACTTTGATCCTGGTATTGGCAGGATGGTGCCGTTATCTTATGGGCATCAACGACGAGGGACAGCCATTTGAGCAGAGTTCTGACCCACGTCTCGACGAAGTAAAACAGTATGTAAAGATGTCCCGACTTTGGTGAAGTAACTGACGTACATGCGGTACCTTTTCTCCAATTCAAAGATGCGTCTATCTTTGCTGTAGACCTCAGAAGCAGGACTTGGTGAAAAAGATCGAGGGCATGTTTGCTGAACTTATCGCCGGACCCATTGCCGTACACGTGCGACATTGAAGAAATATGTGATTAAGAGAAAGTAAGTTAAAGTAGTCAGCATCAATTGGAAATAAGTGGTGCTGATTTTTGTCTTTAGTTATTGGACTTATAATTTATGTATTCACGCTCTAATTTTGGAAAATCACAACAGGTATAGTTAAGGCGATGGTTTTGTTGCATCCAATTTTATATACAGACTGTGCTTTTTTAATAATATCCTCTTTTTTCTTTTTACAATAATCATATTCTGCGCGAACCAAATCGGCGTAACGTTATCGGTTTTCGAAATTGGTGCAAAATTCTAATTCGGGACAAACATCATATGCAGGAATCATAAATGAAAATCGAATTGAAGATATGGGGGTGACATTATAAATAACCAAAACTTATTATTTGTTCTCCTACTATAATGAATATTTGGTACTTGTTTGTCAATTTTTGTAAATATTTCACATAATCTTCGTCGATATTTATAAAATTTAAACATATTTCCCTGATAATATAAGTGGGACGAAGAGTCGTCTCTCGTCCCAAAATACCAATTTTCACTCTTACGGTGGTGAGACACCTAGCATTAAATCCTTCATTTTCAGCTGAAGTACCTGGCATTAAATCCCGACTTATATGGTGTCGGCAACCAAGCATTATAGAAATCATTGATTTAGTACTTATTATACACATATGCCCTCAAAAAACAAACAAGTGTGAATTATTAACAAAAATAAAAGATAGACCTTTGTATAACATTACATTTTATAGTTCTCTTGTCAGAACATTTCTTCACCTATTGAAATCCGGAAAAATTCCCGCAGGTTGACCTCCCCATAAAATTATGGTAAAATACATTTAGCATTACTAAGAATGGAGACATCAGACAGAATGGATAAAGATAAAATAAAAAAAAAGCGGTTTCGCTGTTTTTGGAAGGAATTGGCGAAGACCCGGGCGGGGGCCTTTTGGAGACACCGGACCGGATCGCAAAAGATGTGAGGAGCTGTTTGGCGGATATGAGGCCGATGCTGCCGGTCATTTGAAAAGACATTTACCTCTACGCAGAAAGGTCTTGTGCTGGAGAAAGACATTACCTTATTCGGTATGTGAGCACCACCTTCTTCCATTTTATGGAAAAAGTTCACATTGGATACATCCCGATGGAAAAAGTAGTGGGGCTTAGTAAATTGGCAAGGAAACGTCGAAATGTTTGCCAGAAGAGCACAGATTCAGGAGCAGCTGACCGATCAGATTGCGATGCGATGATGGAGCAGTTGCACCTAAAGGTGTTATGGTTATGGTGGAGGCGGAGCATATGTGTATGACGATGCGCGGGGTCAAAAGCCGAACAAAGACAATTTACACTCAGCACACGCGGCTGTGCGAAGGAAGAGGAAAACTGGGAAGCAGGAATTTTGGAACTACTGATGCTTTAATCGGTTACGAAAACGTGCCATCGGGGGAAAAACGAAGGCAATTATGGATGCTAGGAGAAAAGAAAATGACAGGAAATATGAAAAATTGGAAACCGAACCTTTACATTTGGGGAAAAAGTATATATCATGGGAATTTTAAAACGTGACACCGGATTCCTTTTTCGGACGGTGGAAAGTTTGATACGTTGGAGCATGCCATGGCGCAGGTGGAGAAAATGATAGAAGAAGGAGCCGACTGATCGATGTAGGCGGCGAATCTACGAGACCCGGACATCAGCAGATTACCGAGGACGAGGAAATCGCGAGAGTAGTGCCTGTGATTCAAAAGATTAAAGAAAATACGATATTCCTGTCTCCATTGATACGTATAAAAGCCGTGTGGCAGAGGCGGCATTGAAGCAGGAGCCGATATGTTAAATGATATCTGGGGCTTTTATATGATGAAAAGATGGCAAACTTGCTGTCCGCTGAGTATGATGTGCCATTTGTCTTCGATGCATAACCGTAATAATACGGAATACCACGATTTTTGTTACTGGATGTCGTGGCCGATTTGAAAAAATGCCTTGCGGTCTTGCTGAAAATATGGTGTGAAAAAAGAAAAAATTATGCTGGATCCGGGGTTGGATTTGGTAAGACATATGAGCAGAATCTTGCTATCATAAACCATTTGGAAGTATTGTGCGACATGGGGTATCCGGTACTTCTTGCGACATCCAGAAAAAGTGTGATCGGTTTGACCTTGGATCGCCGGTGACCGAGCGGGAAGAAGGTACGATCGCGACGTCCGTGTAATCGGAGCGATGAAAGGCTGTGATTTTGTTCGTGTGCATGATGTTCAGGCAAATGCCCGTGCATTGCGGATGACCAGAAGCGATTATGTATGGAAAAAGAAGGAAGAATAAATGGATAAGATTCAGATAAAAGATTTAGAGTGCTACTGCCATCACGGAGTATTAAAAGAAGAAAATGTGTTGGGACAGAAGTTTTTAGTGTCCGCGACGATGTATTGTGACACGAAAAAAGCGGGATTGACCGACGAACTTGCGTATTCGGTTAATTATGCGGAAGCGGCACATTTGATCATGAGCATATGCAGGAAAATCAATACCAATTATTGGAAACGATAGCAGAAAAAAACTGGCAGACCTTCTGCTGCATGCTTATCCGTGTCTGGAACAAGTGGACATTTCGGTGAAAAAGCCGTGGGCTCCTATTTTTGCTGCCACTTGACACGGTTTCTGTGACCATATCCAGAAAATGGGAAAAGGTTTATGTTGGCGTCGGCTCCAATATGGGAGATAAGCAAAGCGTACCTGCAGGCCGCCTTTGAAGGAATTGAAAAAAGATGAGAACTGCCGCCATTTGCAGAAGAGCATCGCTGTATGAGACGGAGCCGTATGGATATTTGGATCAGGACAAATTTTTAAATACGGTATTTACATTTGATACGTTGTATCAGCCGCAGGAATTATTGACGTTTCTTCATCAACTCGAGCAGGAAGGAAACCGGGTAAGAGAGAGATTCATTGGGGACCGCGCACGATTGATGCTTGGATATCCTTTTTTATGGCGAGACATTCAGGAAGAAAAAATCGATACGATACCACACAGAGAAATGCCACTGCGTGAGTTTGTATTGGAACCGTTGCAGGAAATTGCACCGTTTCTGCGTCATCCGGTCAGCGGAAAAACGGTGATGCAGATGTATGAAAAAATTGAAAAAAAAGGAGAGATGGGCGAGTGATAGATTTAAAAGTTTCAAGAGAACATATTGATGCGATTGATAAGCGATTGTCGAATTGTTTGAAAAGCGAATGATAGAATCCAGTGAAGTGGCAAATATAAATTGGAAACCGGGAAGCCGGTTTTTGATAAAGAGCGAGAAGACGATAAATTAAGAAATTTGAAATCCATGTCCAGCAATGAATTTAATCAGCGCGATCGGTTCGAACTTTTCAGCCAGATTATGTCCATCAGCCGCAAATACCAGTACGGTGTATTGCCAATGACGACAAACTGTCAGATTTTGTAAAAGCGGACAAGCTTCCGGTAGATGAACAGACCAAAGTTTGTTATTTTGCGTGCCGGGGGACACATACCAGCAGGCGATGGAAAACTTTTTCGGAGAAGAGATCAATGGGATCAGCTGCCCGACATTTCAGAGCGTGATGGAAGCAGTAGAAAAGGGGAGGCGCAGCATGGCGTGTCCTGCCGATCGAGAACTCGTCGACCGGTGGAATTACAGCAAATTATGATTTATTTTGAATTATACGAATAGCATTGTCGGCCAGTATGTCAATAAAATTGATCAATGTCTGGTAGCCCTTCCGGGACAAAGATCGAGATATTCAGACGGTATTTTCCCATCCGCAGGGATTGTTGCAGTGCAGCGGATTTTGAAAGAACACCCGCAGATGGTTCAGGTAGAATTTTCCAATACGCCGCTGCAGCCAAGAAGGTGGCACAGGATAAAGATAAGACGCAGGCGGCGATTGCGGCTAGGAGAGCGGCCAAAGAATATGGATTGAAGTATTGCAGGAGAGTATTCAGCAGGAGAAGAACAACTGTACGAGATTTATTAAGTATCGGAAAAGAGCCGATTTATCTGCCGGAAAGTCATAAGACGCACTTTGTATTGAGGTGCCGCATGAATGGGTGCCCTTTATCGAATCTTGTCACATTTTTTATTTAACGGACTCAATATGCTTCAATTGGAGTCACGTCCAATAGAAGGGAAAATTGGGAATATCGATTTTTTGTGGATATCGAAGGAAATCTGATGAGCCGGCGGTACAGAATGCACTTCGCGGTGTCAAAGAAGAATCGGTAAATCTCCGATATTAGGAACCTTTAGTTCACAAAACAAACATAAATTACACATCTTTTTCAACAAACAAACAAAAAGTGCCCACATTCATTCGGTATAGTTGTTATTGTAAACAGGAAATCCAAGAAAGAATGAAAACGGAGGTAACGACGATGAAAAAAAAAAGATGATAAAATTAGTAGCAGGCGCAGTCACATTTGGTGTACTTAGCGGTTCGGTATTTACCGGTACAGAATATGCATTGAATCGGGTAACCGGTTTCGGTATCACACAGACACAAAGCGGTAAAACGGCTGCAACAACGACAAACAGTCGGACGACAGTACGAGCGGCATTACGAAGACTTCGCTCTACCATCCGATAGTAAACTTGCAGGTGTATCGATGGCAGATTATGTTCTCCCTTCATCGTGGCGATCGATGTGAAAGTGGTTTCACAGACACAGGATTTCTTTGGAAGAAACATATCAGAAAATGAACAATCAGGAAGCGGCTCGGGAATTATTATGAAAGAAGACGATCAGGCGATTTATATGGCGACAAACAATCATGTCGTAGAAGGAAGTACGGAAGTGCAGATCACATTTTCCGATGAGTCAACGGCATCTGCCAAAAGTAGTTGGAAACCGATTCCTCTTCGATCTGGCAGGTGGTGAAGGTAAATAAAAGTGATCTGAAAAGACTCGACATTGTCGACCATCAAAGTAGCAGATATCGGAGACAGCACAAAGATTAAAGTCGGCGAGCAGGCGATTGCCATCGGAAATGCACTTTTCGGTTACGGTACCAGTGTGACGGTCGGTTATGTAAGAAAGACCGTGAAATTGCCACAGAAAGCGATGCTTCAAGCAGCCGGCAGATCAGGGGCAGCAGGCAGATCTGTTTGGTGGACAGGTCAGCAGTCTTACAGCCAAAATAAGAAACAAAGTCAGAGTAACAGCAGTGAAAAGACGACAACGATGAAATTGATCCAGACCGATGCCGCCATCAACCCCGGCAACAGCGGCGGGGCATTGGTTGATTCATTGGGACAGGCGATCGGTATCAATTCCTCAAAATTTTGCATCCGAGGAAGTGGAAGGAATGGGATTTGCAATTCCGATACTCCGATGCGATGTCGATCCTTACGTCCATTATTACAAAAAATGGAAATAATGTATAAAGGGGAATTATTTTCCCGGAATGGAGAAAATAATGTTTGATTACGAACAGATCGATGCTATGGATATACACGCAGAGGCGCCAAATGAGGAGCCTCTGCAGTGTCAGTATTATTTTATGAAAAAATGTAAAGAATGAGCGGCAGAGGGAAGAAAACGTCTTGGCAGGAAACCGACGCTTTCGATGCAGACGACATGGGATGCCAGATGAATGCCAGAGATTCCGAAAAACTGAGGCCATTCTTTCGTATATTGGCTATGAGACGGTCGAAGAGCCGGTGGCGGACTTTTTGTTCTCTATAATACTTGTACAGTCCGTGAAAAATGCCAATTTGAAAGTTTACGGCAGACCTGGGATATGAAAAAATCAAAAAAAAAGAAAAATCCGGCGATGAAAAAATTGCAATGCGGCTGTATGATGCAAGAGCCTACAGTTGTAGAAAAAAACAGAAAGCTATCCGTTTGTCGATCTTTGTTTTTTGGTACGCATAATGTCTATAAACTGGCAGAGCTGCTTTATACGAGGATTCATTCGGACCGCATGGTATTGATATCTGGAAAGAGGCAGAGGGCATCGTGGAAGATGCGCCGGCGTCGCAAATATCCGTTTAAGGCGGGCGTGAATATCATGTATGGCTGCGCAATAATTTCTGCACATACTGTATCATTATATGTGCGCGGCCGGGAACGTGAAGCGGGAAACCGAAGAAATTCTCCGTGAGATTAAAAACCTTGTGGCGGATGGTGTCATTGAATCATGCTTCTCGGGCAAAATGTCAATTCTTATGGAAAGACACTTGAAGAACCGATGACATTTGCGGGAACTTTTTACAGGAAGTGGAAAAAGATTGAAGGCTTGAGCGCATCCGCTTTATGACATCACATCGAAAGATGCATCAGATGAACCGATCGAAGTAATGGCAAAAAGTAAGAAAATCTGTGCATCTTCATTTGCCTCTGCAGTCCGAAGTACGGAAATTTTGAAGAAAATGAACCGCCATTATACGAAGGAGCAGTATCTGGATCTTGTTGTACGCATTAAGGAGAAAATGCCAAATATTTCCTTGACAACGGATTTGATTGTGGTTTTCCGGGCGAGACGGAAGAAGATTTTGAAGAGACTCTGGATGTTGTGCGGAAAGTCCGCTATGACAGTGTGTATTCGTTTATTTATTCCAAACGGACCGGTACTCCGGCGGCAAGAATGGAAAATCAGGTTCCGGAAGACGTGGTAAAGAACGTTTTGCAAGACTTTTGATGTGATTCACGAGATTTCGACGGAAATCACAGATGCCAAAGAGGGCGAGATCGTCGAGGCGTTGATGGAAGAAGTCAATCCATGATGAAAAATCTGATCACGGGAAGATTGTCCTCTAATGCCGTGGTACATTGTCCGGAGATAAAAGCTTGATTGGAAAAATATGTAAAGTAAAATTGACGGAAAGTAAGGGATTTTACTTTATGGGAGATTCAGTAGGAGAATCTGACGCATATAAAAGCACGAAGAAAGGAAATGTCGATCTTCGTGCTTTTTTTGTAGTTACGTAGTTACTTTTTTTTAAAGCTTAATCGGTTCCGGATAATCTTCTCCAAAAGTGTCTGCACGACTTTTGTCATGACAACCAGTGTCAAATGGCATATCGCCATAATCAGTATCTACACAAGCAATCCATTCAACGACGTCGAGACCTTCGATCACTTTTACCGAAAGCGGCGTACTGGCCGTCAAAGATGTGGAGCATCTTTATGCATGATGAAGAACTGGGGAACCGGCAGAATCCGGCATCATGGAACGTGCCATGGAGATAAACACCTGCGGTATGCTTTAAGTCATTTTTAAAGCCATTTCCGGAGAATTCCCTTTGATGCTGTAGTCTGGTCCGCCGGTACCATTTCCGTCCGGACATCCGCCCTGGATCATAAAGCCTTTGATGATGCGGTGAAAAGTTAATCCGTTATAAAATCCCTGATTGACAAGGGGAAATGAAATTGTTCACAGTATTTGGTGCAATTTCAGGATAAAGTTCGATTTTAATTGGTTCAATCTACCACTTCCAATGTGACAATAGGATTTTTTTCTGCCATAATTTATTTCCTTCCTTTACATGTTATGTACTATCAAGTATACTAGAAAAAGGAATGGATTTCAAGAGAGAAACGGAGGACTGACATGAAATATCCAAAATTTTTACAAAAAGGTGATACGATCGGAATTACTGCGCCGTCAGATGGAAACCGCAAAGAAATGGATTATCAGCGGCTGGATCTTTGCGGTAAAAAAGATGGAGAGTCTGGGGTATGCGATCCGCGAGACAAAAAATGGGGACAAGCGATGGAAGAGGACGAAGCAGCGAAAAAGACAGAACGTGCGGAGCAGTTGATGAGCCTTATCACGGATCCGGGAGTGTCCTATATCTTTTCAGCCAAAGGCGGAGATTTTCTGATGGAAATACTGCCTTTTTGGATTTTCAGAAAATCCGGGAAAATCCGACTTGGTTTCAGGGATTTTCGGACAATACAGGACTTACGTATACCATTACGACATTGTGTGATACAGCAAGTGTTTACGGGAATCATTTTAACGATTTTTCCATGCAGCCATGGCACGATGCGGTAAAATTATAATTATGCGTGTATGACGGGAAATCCGGTAATACAGAAAAACATTTGAAGGGATATGAAGATGATTTTTATGACCGGGAGTCTCCGGAAGAAGGGTATCATATCGATAAAAATCCGTTTGTTTTGCAAGACAGAATGAGCAAGAATTGGAAAAATATCCATAAACGGAAGGCTGTTAGGGGATGCGTGGATGTTTTATTAAATCTGGTCGGAACCCGTTTTGATAAGACAAAAGAATTTGTACACAAATACAAAGAGGATGGAATTTTATGGTATCTGGAGAGTTTTCTCTCGACAGTGATTCTCTGACAAGAGGTCTCTGGCAGTTAAAAGAGGCAGGCTGGTTTGATACGGCAAAAGGTTTTGTATTTGGCAGACCATGTATGTTTGAGTCGTTTACGGATTTTATACGTATGTGGAATATCGGGCACAAGTCGCCTTAGGGGGCACTAATTTTATTTCCGAACTGACGGCATTTGACAAAATTAGTACTCTTCCTATTTGTCGGGAAGAGTCTTTTTTCTGTCTATCGGTGTCGTATATGGCAGGGAAATAGTTTTAGAATTCTTCCGCCCGAATTTGACAAAAATATCTCTGGATCCGCCATGATAAGACTATGCAAAAAGCATAAAAAGAATGAGGGAATGACATGTATGAAAGTATACATTAGATATCTTCTTTTGTCAATGAATCGTCGTGCTTGCACGTAAGAGTCCTTGATTTTCCATACATTTAGATCCTAATAGGGCTCCCCTCCACATATGAGCATTTTTAGCCTTGCCAAAGGCGAGAAAAGAACACGAAGTGTTGTTTCAGTTTCATATGCGGTTTGGCCTTGCAGAGGTGATATTCTATGAAGGAAGGGGTGAAAAGGCGGCCCACACAAAAAAAAACAAACTGGTGAGCACAATCTGCGTCTGGTTGTCTGATAGCCAAAAATTTGACAATGGGAGGTGGGGGGTTGAGGACCTTCATCTCGACAACCATTGGTCTTTATCATCAAGGCAATCAACACTGGAAAAAACCTATGATTTCGAAAACGAAATGCGATGTATCTGCGGAGAAACAAAAATAAGAAAGTTTCCATCGATGAACCACTGAATGTAGACTGACGGCAATGAACTGCTGGAAGGGTACGAGTGTTAAAAAATAAAAGGGAAGAAAGCACTGTAAGAGGTGAACAAAAGATCATTATGCAGGTTTGGCCTTTGTAGATCTTTGACACAAAAGACAGTTATGCATGATTTCATTATTTTTTGAAGATAAAGAAATGCCAAGTGTAAGAGAGAGTGGCGTCGGTGCCTGTAAATCCTGCACAGTAGATATTTACTCTTTCATACATCCGTGTTATTGTAATAATTCCTTCTGACAGCAGTAGAAGGAGAATCATCATGAGTAAATATATCCCTGGAAACCAAAAACATTTGACACTTAATGACCGTATCTACATCGAAAACGAATTATCCAAGGGTGCAACTTTTAAAGACATTGCGGCATTCCTTTGTAAAGATCCTACAACCATCTCAAAAGAGGTTAGATCACGACGTCTTTCTGACTGGTACCACAAAGGAACTTTCTATAATGCCAAAAACTTTTGTGTACACCGCTATCACTGTAAAAAAAACAAACGCCTGTGGAAAAATCATTCTCTGCGGTGTCAAATGCACATCCTGTCCAACCTGCAACCAGACCTGTAAGGATTTCGAAAAGGAACGGTGCAGCAGACTTGATAGGGCACCTTATGTATGCAATGGCTGTCCAATGAAAATCAATCATTGTACTATTGCCCATAAATATCGCTATGATGCCCGCTTTGCAGACCGTAAGTACCGTGAATTATTAAGCAGTTCCCGTGCCGGAATAAATATGACCAGGCATCAGCTGCACCAAAAAAGATCAGATCATTACTCCGTTGATCGCTCAGGGACAGTCACCCTATCAGATCCTGATCAATCATCCGGAGCTTGATATGTCTGTCCGTTCCATGTATACATACATCGATAAAGGACTGTTCACAGCCAGAAATGTAGATCTGAAAAGGCAGGCAAAATTTAAACCAAGAAAGTGCCACAAAACACAGATCAAAGACCGCAAAGTGTTTACCAACAGAACCTATGCAGACTTCTGTTCTATGGAATTAGATTCTTATGTACAAATGGATACAGTAAAGTCATCAAAGGATTCCCATAAAACGCTGTTGACCATGATCTTTACAGAGGAAAAGCTGTTTTTCTTGCATTTCTTCTTAACCGCTGCAAAAAGGTGCTGTCCGCGCTGTATTTGACCGTTTGGAAAAACGTATGGGAACGTATGAATTTACATCTGTTTTTAAAATGTCTTAACTGATCGTGGCTCTGAATTTGGTGACCGGAAAAATTGGAAACCGGTATTAACGGCATCCAAAGAAGCAGCATTTATTATTGTGATCCCATGCGGAGCGGACAGAAGGGAACCATCGAGCAGGCGCATACCATGCTCCGCATGATATTGCCCAAAGGAACATCCTTTGAATTTCTGACTCAATGGGATGTCAATCTTATTGTGAACCATATAAACTCTACTCCAAGAGAAAGTCTTGGTGGTCAAACACCGTATGATGCTGCCCTGAAAACACTTGAGAAGATGTCCTTAAAGCATTTCAGCCTCAAGC
>VOFC01004838.1_pt1 | contig 12174 bp, 19 predicted proteins | sample 5384161 | NCBI WGS metagenome assembly VOFC01 (sample SAMN12384722, study PRJNA508395) | human gut metagenome | isolation source: healthy gut B | host: Homo sapiens | reverse complement strand
TCTTTGGCGGGGATTTGAGGGAAGATGTCGGAGCCAAAGGACGCCCCGTAGAGAAGGAATCCGTGAACAGCGTCACATCATCCGCCACAAAGGTCAGGGTGAAGGACTGCATGGCCTGGGGCAGGCCCATGACCTGGGAAAGCTGAGCATAGGTCATAGGCTCCGCTTGTCCTGCGATGCTCTGGCGGTTGATACCGGCCAGGGTGTCGGAAACGAAGTAATTTTCTGCGAACGTGCCTTTCTCGGAGCCGGAAACGGCACCCTGATACTGGCCCCTTCGGGAATCTCCACCATGGAATAGCAGCCCGTCACTGTGGAAGAACTGCCGCTGGCAGTCTCCTCCACGCCGGAACCCACGATGCCGCCCACATACTTGCCGCCTTTCAGGGTGGCCTTGGCGTAAAGGAATCCCGGACGGTGGCTGCGGTCAGGCCCGCAATGCCGCCTACATAGTCGCCGCCTTCGCTTTCCACGCTGCCGAAGCCCCGGCAGCCGGTCAGGAAAGCCCAGGTCCATCCGGCCCACAATGCCGCCCACATAGCTGCGCTTGCCGATGACGACACCGTCATTCTCGCAAAGCTGGATAACGGCCTTGTATTCATACTGCCGCCGGTACTACCGCTCAGGTCCCCGGACACGTCGTCCTCCGGGTCGGCGGTGGTGTACTCCTGGCCCATGGATCCGGCCACGCCGCCGGCATTGATGTCGCCGGAAACGGCTCCCCGGTTGGTACAGTAGGAGACTTTGCCCAAGGTAATGGAATCAATGTCCAGTGCGGAGGTGTCGGTAATGATGTCCCCGTTCTCCACCTGGTCCATGGCCTCAAAGAGCGTGTCGGACAGTTCGGAGAACTTGGCATTGATCTGCCGCACGTCCTCGGCCAGGGTCCCCACGGTCCCGGCCACGGCGCTGTTCAGCAGGGCGATCTGCCCGCTGACGCCGTTGACGCGGAACTGAGGCCCCCAGGTCCGGGGGAAGCCACGATGCTGGTGCTGGCATCGATGGTGCCGCTGCCTTCACCGGTGTGGTCAATGTCCACACTGCCGCTGACGCTGACACTGGTGCCCATCCCCCCTCCGGGGATTCACGTCCACCTTGGGGGTCGCCGCTGACATTCGTGTCGGAGGAGGTATTGCCGGGAGCCGTTGATATTGGTATTCACATCGGCGTTGACCTTCACCTTCCCGGCCTCGTCCACGGCCGTATCCCACATAGCCGGAGAGGCTGTTCAGCCAGGGAGGACACCCCCCTGCGCCGCCCTCGGCATCGTCCGGAGGCTGGTCAACGAGCTTAAGAGTTCATCAACTGCCGCTGCAGCTTGCTGCGGGTGCTTTCCGGACAGGGCCACCTGCACATAAGGCTCCATCTGGCCCACGATGCCGCCCACGTCCTTCCGGCCGCAGACGCTGCCCTCGTTGGAGCAGTTCTTCACGGCGCCGCTGCTGCCGGCCCACCACGCCGCCGACATTGTAGCCGATGCTGATGATGACCGATGGCCCCGTAGTTCGCAATTATCCACCGTGCCGGAGGAATAGCCCGTAATGCCGCCGGTATCATAGGCCACATTGGCCGTGTCGATCTGGGACAGCATGGAAAGGTCCAGAGAGAAATTCAGGGAAAGCTCGTCCAGGTTCACGCCGGGGTCCGTGCTTTCGATATTCACATACATTTTATTCCGGGAATCCTGCACCAGCCCCAAATTGCAGCCCACCAGGCCGCCGGTGCTGTTGGTGCCGAACACCGCCCGGAAGCAGTTGCATTTTCACGGTCCCCAGTGTTCCGGCCCACCAGGCCGCCCACGTTCCGCTGCCGGAGACCGTACCGGTAAAGGCAGTTCTCACGGTGCCGCTGTTGACACCGGCCAGGCCGCCCACGTCGGTCCTTTTTTCCCCGTCAGGACAAACGCTGCCCTCCAGATTCAGGTTCCCCACCACCGCATCGGCCTGCAGCCGGGCGAACAGGCCCGCCGGGGCCACGGTGTCGGTGATCTCCAGGCCGGTAATGGTGTGGCCATCGCCCTCAAAGGTCCCGCCGAAGGTGGAAATGGGGTGAAGCCCGTATTGGCCAAAATGTCCGCCGTCAGGCGCACGGTCTTGCCACGGGACCAGGAGTCCAGGGTGCAGCTTTCGGCAAACTCCAGAAATTCCTCCGCCGTGGAAATGGTGAGCGTCCCCCTCTGCCCGGACTGCCGGAACAGCGGCGAAGAAGCATCACCAGCGCCAGCACAAAAGGGCGCTCAGGCGGAACCAACGCTTATTCATCATCTTCGTCACCCTCCCGTCGTTTTCCACAGAGCCGGAGATCAGGTTCAGGTCAATGTCACCGTCCCACAGTACCCCGGACAATACCCCGAGATGGTACCGTTGACCTTGCCCCGACCATACCGTTGACGGCGATCTTGCCGTGGCCGGTTTTCCGTTCGCCGACGCCCACACCGGGCACGGAGAAGGAGGTCCGGTCCACCACGCCGCTGCCGATGAGCAGAATTTGCGGCAGCACGAACATGACCAGGATAATGGAAATGACCGTGCCACGTCCCAGGCTCTCGCCGATGCCCGCAATGACCGGTTCGGAGGTCATGCTTGCCGATCAGGAAACCGCTGACGGACATGATGGCGCCGGAGGTGATGATGGTCGGGAAATGCGAAGTTCATGGTCTCGGTAATGGCGCTGCGGTGGTCCATCTTGGTCTTCAGCTCCTGATAGCGGCTGGCAATGACGATGGCGTAGTCGATGTTTGCGCCCATCTGAATGGAGCTGACGATCAGGTAAGCCTTTCCGACAAGGCGTGCATAAACTGCACCAACGCCGCCTTTATTCCAATTGGCAGATTTGAGGGGAGCGCGGTATCATCTTTGAGTTCTTTACTGTCAAATTCAAATTGCATATCCTGAATTCCGAAATCAGCTGCCTTGGCATAATCTGAAATTGCCTTCAGCATATTTTTGTCCTCAGAATACTCCAAGAGCTGCTTAGGAATGTCTGAATAGTCACGGGAGAAGAATATCTGATCGCGGAACCAGCGCATAGCTGCGATGCAGGGGGCGTCATTCATCGTACAGGCTACCGAAAAGAACAGCTGATTTTCAGCAACCATTTCACCAATCATTTTACGTTTAGATTGATCCTCTGTAAACGAAAACTCTTGCCCAGTTCTGTTGAAAATCAGTGCGCGCTGCTTCTTCGGAGCATGATAGAGATATTCGGAAATAATTTTCTTCCGCGTAGCAGAAAAACCATACCAATATTTAATACCATTGATGGTATATTCAAAATCAAACGAAGTGGGTTCATCCTTTGAGTAGTCGTTCAACGCAAAGGGATTCACAGGAATCGTGGAGCTTTCATGCTGCGTCCGCTGAGCATTGCGGATAAATTGTACGGCCAACCAAAAAGCCCGGATTACATTGCTTTTGCCACCGCCATTTTTCCCGTAAATCGCAATAGCTGGGAGCAGCTTGGTCGTAGAAGACCACGGAATCAGACTCTTCTTGAAAGAACCCAGGCCGGTTGCCGCCATAGACAATACCGCTTCATCGCGGAAAGAACGATAATTCTTAAAACGAAATTCTATCAGCATAAAATCACCTCTAGTAATAACTGATTGTAGTATACCACGCAAAGAAACGATATACAACAGAAAAAATCAAAATAATTGATTTTTTAATGCTGATTTCGTTATAAAGCGGTGGCGCTCCAAATGCCTTTATAGTTCGGAGTGAATTCGCTGCTAAATCGCAGCGAATTTAAGGCGATTTTCTTGATAATTCATCTTGCTGGTGATACAGTGATAATATGGAGGGTAGAAGAATATATGGGTTTTGTTGATGAGGTGAATGATGCCAAACTGCTGAATTTAGCAGTTGAACGCATGAAAAAAGGCGGATTCCACAGCGTTCGTTCCAGCAGAGCGCCTCAACAAAGAACTTGGCATCACGCAGGATGATTTGGACACAGTTGGTGACGTAGATATTGAATGAATTGAGAACTGAGAGAAATGCTTGATTGCGCCGAGCAGGAAAATTATTCCTGCTCGGCGCGCTGCACTATTGACCGTAAAACTCCCTCACGATCTCCGCGCTATCCTGCGCCGTATATCCCCACAGCACCGAACTGAGCACCTCGACGGCCTCTTTGCGCTTCCGGTAATACGTCCTAGTGCTGATGTCGCGGATATGCGGGCGGAGCTGGTCGATGATCTCCTCGACGTTCTGCAGCTCCTGCGGGGAGAGGTAGGCGTAATAGAGCAGCCAGTAAAATTCCTCGCCGTTCTTGTGCTTGGCGCGCATGAGGTCTACGGCGCTGTCCACAAGACAGAGCATTTTATGGCTCTGCTCGATACACTTCGCCTGATGTTCCAGCTCCGTGCCGGAGAGATCCGCGCCGGCCAGATAGACGGATTCCAGAAAATCCTCGATTGTTTTGCCATAGTCGATCCGGAACCGATTCCGAACCTGCCGCACGGAAACCTCCAGACTCCAGACAACGTCGCGGTATTTCCGCAGCAGCGTCCAGGTATCGTGATAGTGCGGATCTTCGGTCACGTCTGCCGTGGGCAGTTTATTCTTCGCCATTGTCGTTCGCTCCTTTCTGCCGGATCGTAAGTTCAAAATACCGCGTCTGCGTGCTGCCGCAGGAGAGCATCAGCCCCAGCCGAAGATCCTCCGCTTCGTGCTCCCATAAGACTCCGACGCAATCGGATAAGGGATATAACCTATACTGGAACCGGGGGCAGGTCGTGCAGCAAATGCCCTGTGTTTTCAAGAGCTTCAGGACTTCGGTCAATCAGAATCTCCGTGTGCGATTTTGAAACGCTGATCGAGTAATCTGATGCGCAGTCCGGCTGCGCCATATCCTGTGCGCAGTCCTGTACGCGGATGCAGAGGTTCAGTGCCATTGCAACTTCTTCTTTGTCAACCATGACATCGGAAATCTGGAACATGGTGGACAGATAGTTCTGCAAATAGATCGCCGTTCCGCTGCGGCCGGGGAACGAGAATGTCTTGATGTATTCCAGCCGCGCGAATTTGCCGAGGATACGTCCGGCAGTCGCCTTGGACACGCCCCAGCGCTTGCCCAGTTCTGCATAGGAAACGAGCGGGCTGCCGGTGCCGTTTCGCAGATAGACCACCGGACCAGCCTCAGAACCAGCGACCTGATGGTCATTGTAGATCGCGTTCAGCCAGAGATCGAGCAGCGCGTCCATCTCGGAGCATTTCCCAAGGCTGAGCAGCCGCGACGCTGCGCTCATCGGCAGGAAGAAGAATCCGGAATCCTTCTGGCACGGGCAGCTATAATCCAGCACGGTGTTATAGCGCGGCCAGTCGAGGATGCGGTACTGCACAAGCTGTCCGCGGCCAATCAGGTCATATTCGATGAAGTGATGCCGTTGGAGAGAATCAAGCTGCCGCAAAAGCTGATGGTTTGTGCGCGCACGGAACCACGTCCGCAGTTCCCGCAGCGGGCAGATCCACTGACCGGGATGCACGATGTAACTGATGCCGTCGTACCGATGATAGGACGTGCGGAAGTTTGCATAGCAGCAAAGCACCGCATAATGAAAAAGACCGGAGCACCCGTTTGTACGGATGCTCCGGTCTGCGATCAGGCTCTGTATGAATTGCCGGTAGATGCGGCATTTTGGGTAATCTACGATTTGCTTGATTTCAAGTTTAGAATCTTTCATTGTTCTGATGTGTTGGGCTCTGACTTCGAGATGAACACCGCACCAATTCCGCACCAATTTGCCGTGAAACGGCATGATGTTATATGGAATTATATGAAGTGTAAGGCCTAAAAAAGCTAGAATTTTCAACGCTTTGTAGCGTTACATGAACTTATATGAAGATATGAAAAAAAAGGCTCGTGTATTACGATACCTAATTTCATATATCTTCATTCTCCTTTATTTTCTCTGTATTTTCAAGGGTTTCCGGGTTTGGGAGCTTCGGTGTCTACTCCATTTTTACGCCATTTTGGTGCAGAACCGCGGCTCTCATTCAGATAACCCCATTCATTTCAAATTGCCGTACCGCTTGGCCCAGAGATTCGGTGGTCACATGGACGTACCGATCCATGGTGGTTTTGATGCTGCCGTGTCCCAGCAGCTTTTGCAGCACTTTGGGCTGCATCCCGCTTTCAATCGCCCGCGTGGCGTAGGTGTGGCGCAGCGCGTGCATACAAAAGCGCTGGATTCCTGCTTCGTCGCAGAGTTTGTAGAGATGGGTGTCATAGGAACTGTTCTTTGCCGGTTCTCCGGTACGCCAGTTGATAAAGACCAGATCGTGCATCACCAGCTTTGCCATGCTGCCGCTTCGACGATCCATGTACTCCAAAGTCTGCTCCAGCCCAGGAGAAGATTTTTCGTTCTTCCCGGCTGTCCCACACTTCACGGAGGATGCCATAGGCTGTGTCTGTCAACGGAATGGTACGGTAGCTGTTGGGCGTTTTGGGAGGTCCCGCCCGCCACGATTTTGTACCGTGCCGGAACTCCAGCGTTTTGTTCACCGTCAGCGTCCGTTTCTCGAAGTCAACGGCATCCCATGTCAGGCCGATCAGCTCGCCGGTGCGCAGTCCCGTTTCGAGGATCAACGCATATTGGTTATAGTTGTGAGAGCGTCTGGCTGTTTCAGAAAGATACGCTGTTCTTCGCGGGTGAGGAACTTGATGTCGTTTGCCGCACGGACCGGCTTGGTAAATCGAACACCGTCCATGGGATGCTTGGAGATGAGATCGTTCATCTTCGCCGCTTTCAGCATCGTCCCCATGGTGATGTACGCCTGACGGATGGTGGATCCGGAATAATCGGCATCCATTTCGATGAATACCTTTTTGCAGTGCATGGGTTTCACATCCGTAAGTTTTATCCTGCCGATCACCGGCTGGATGTTGTGCTTGTATCTGTCACGGTAGTTGCGGAGCGTATTGGGAGCCAAATCTCCGACAATATTTTCGATCCAGAAATCAAACCACTCATCCACCGTAATATCGGTGCCGACAAAAAACCTCCGCGTGTGTATCCGCATACTTTGTATCGGCGATCCAGTTTCTTGCTTCGGGAACCGTCTGGAAGTATTTCTCGTGCCGCTTACCGGCTCTGTCTACGAACCGGGCGCTGTACAATCCGTCCTTCCTCTGGTAGATACCCTTACCACATTCTCTGCCTTTGAGATTTTTTCCCATGTATGAACTCCTTTCCCCAGAGAGAAAAAGAGCACACCACTACACTTTAAAGTATATCACAATGTGCTCTTTCTCTCAAGGTGAATTTGAAAACTTCTTGCGGCATATCGCCGCTTTTCGCTCAGATCACCAGTTTGGAGCTGAAGCAAGCAGAGGACGCTACAACGGCTGCGCAAAAGCAATGCGACGAAATGCTGAAAAAAAGCAAAGGCAGAGTCTCAGGCATATTGGGACGCTGTGTCGGCAAAGATTACTTCGATTACAAATGAGCATGCAGAGTTGCGTCAGTTATTCTCGCAGATATCCGCTCGAGAGAAAAGACAAACAGCTATGAAACGGAATAAACAAATTGAGATGCCAAGCCAAGAGTTGCTGGAGGCGGAAATAAAGCGAGTGCGGTACCGCAAGCGATACAATAGCGTTCTGCGGAGCACGATATCTATGATGTAAATTCCTATAAGACCAATCCCTACCCATGGCGAATCATCCTGCACAACGATCAGAAGACGACGACGCCGCTGAGGCACGTTGTGATCCAGGATCGTAAGATCATCGCGGAAAACGGTGAGACCGTGTTGAAGGGACTGGACGAGGCTTTGAAGTTTGTTCGGCTGGAATCCGACAGGACATTTTCAAGTTGGGAGACGGACAGACGTTTGCAGATAAGGAGATGGGATACGATGAGAACAATATTTGCAGAATGCAATCCACAACGAAACAGCATTGACATTTATACAAATGTTGGCTATATGCTTCGCATTGACTGCTGGGAAGCCGAAAAGGATTTAAAAACCACACCCGGATCAGACTGTGCATGCGTACACCGCTCTGTAAACTGTGCATTGACTTCACTTGCAGTCGATGAACCACTTGAATATGTGAGATTATATCTTGAGGGCAATTTACAGATGTGGGTAGATGCAGAAGATTCATTAGAGTTATAAAATGCAAGCAGCCTGTATGCTTCATTACACACAGGCTGCTTACGGCTTGCGTATTCTGCGGTTTGCAATTCTGCGTGATAGGTGTTCAGCTTGATATGAGAAGTATCGGAGAGCAGGTCATTCAGGCTTTGCTCTACAGATGCCACATCTTTTTAGCACAATCCACCCACAGGTATCCATAAGATGTCCCTTTCATTTACAGAGCGGTATACTTCTTCCGGAATGACCAGATAAGTGTCCGCGCTTACAAAGGAGCCTGCGATTTTTCCATGATATGCTGAAGCCGTGAGCGCAGCCGTGGATAACGGACTGCTTTACGGCAAATCCAGTACCGTCATCGACCCGAATGGCGCGATGACCCGTGCGGAGATGGCTGCGATCATCAACCGTTCGTTTGGCTGCTATAAAACGGCAGATATTTCGCAGTACAAGGACGTGTCCAAGGACAAGTGGTATTACAAGGATGTCGCGCTCGCCGTCCAGATGGGTACTTACAACGGTCGGTCTGCTTCGTCCATGGCTCCAGATGCGCCAATCTCGCGACAGGAAGCAATGACCGTTGTGGCGAGAGCGCTGGAACTGGACTATGACGCATATGCAAAAACAGACCTGACCGCATTCTCCGACCGCGGCAAAATCTCCGATTGGGCGCTGCCCTATGTGCGCGCAATGGTCGGCGCTGACTATATCCACGGCAGAGGAAAAGTCCTTGCACCGCAGGACGATATCACCCGCGCGGAATTTGCGCAGATCTTTGCGAACATTATTGGCAGCTATATCACGGTAAAAGGAACCTACGACAAGGATATCAAAGGCAGCGTTCTCGTTCGCACCGATGATGTGATTCTCAAGGATATGACCGTAGATGGCGACCTTATCATCGGTTGCGGCGCGGCAGATGGCAAAATCGTGCTGGACAATGTAACCATCAAAGGACGCTTGCTCACATGGGGCGGCGGCACAAAAGCTGTTTATTGCAACAACGGCACAAGCACGCCCGAAGTGATTGCCGCGAGTAGACGATGCAGTAAAAATTATCTTTGACCGCGACAGTACCTTGGCAGTGATTGACTCGATCAAGGCTAGAATCACCGAGCGTGCGAAGCAGAACAAAGAAACTGAAATCATCTTTTACGATGTTTCAGGACTGCGTGAAGCCCAAAAGCAGCTCAACGCCATCGTCGCGGACAATCAGATTGATATTACTGCTCCTGCTCATCTTTACGCGCTTGTCGGGGAAACCGACGTGAAGGCTGAGTTCACGAATAATAGCAAGAACGATACCTACAAAATCGAGATTCGACGCAATAAGGACGATACGCTCATTGCCGACACATTTGAATTGGCTGCGGGCAAGAGCATTTCCAGTTTAACGTTGCTGGAAGCACCGGATTTCGGCAATGTGGATTGCACCGTAACGATCACGGCATTCCGCGATGGTAAGCAGATCGGTACGCTGAACACAGAACTTACCTTGCACACCGCGTATCTCTGGCCGAAGGAGGTGCAGTGATGAACAATATAAAAAAGGCAGCAGCGCTTCTTCTGGCGCTGGCGCTCATTTTTGCATTTCCTGTCACAGCGTCAGCGGCTGAAACGACCGAAGCAAAGGTTCCTGTCACGCTGACCGTCGTGAACACGGTTTCCCCCGATTTCGTGTACGGTTCCCGCCGCGCTGCCGGTTTCTCTTGTTGATGGCTATGTGGTTTGCGCCAATAACGCCGCAATCACCAACACCGGCAAAAACGGCGCAATTCGCGTCACAAAAGTCGATGTTCAGCCGGGCAGCTTTGAAATCGGCAATTACGACGATTTCAGTGCCAACAAAAACAGCATTGCTTTGAACATCAACGGTTTGCAGCACAAAAGGCGCAGGCAGCCTGACCCTTGTGGATGGTGCATTTCCGTCTATCAATGCTGAGAAGTCGCTGGCGATTCGCTACAAAGCCAAGGTGTCTGCAAGCGAGGCCGTTACAAACATTAACGCAGCGACCGTGATCTTCACGATTGCTGCCGTCATGGAGGAGGGATAACGCATGAAGATTAGAAAACTGTCAGCCCTGCTTCTGGTCCTCTGTATGATCTTCTCGCTATCCGTGGCCGCATTCGCGGCAGAAGCGGACGCGCATACGGTCTATGACAGCGCACCCGAAGAAGCGGCTGCTTCTGCCGAAACAGTCACCTCCGGCACAATTCCCGGCAGTAAGATCAAGTGGGGAATTGAATGAGCACAACTGGTTGATGATCTCTGGCTCCGGCGACTGTGAGCCGTTCGCCAGCAAGGCCGACCAGCCGTGGGCGGCTTATCGTGACCAGATCACGCAGGTCTGGTTTGATGATATGGACGCATTGCATATCACTGATCTTGCGTACTGGTTTGAAGACTGCATCAGCCTGACCACGGCTGAGATCCCCAGCACCACGCCGGTCATTGGCAAGCACGCCTTTTACAACTGCCCGAAGCTGTCTACGCTCACGATCTATTACGGAGAGGACATCTTGGAGAGCATCGGTGAGGACGCTTTCTGGAGGAAAACGGATTCCGGCGATACGCTCTATATCGGCTATATCATCGGGTATCCCAAATCGTCGGTGCCGTTCTACGATTATGATTGGGCCGGCTCAATCGGAACAACAAATACTTCTACGATTTGTACGGCGTGTATTCCGATACTCCCACAGCCGGTGGTACCATGAGTACGCCGGGCGTTTCCGTCACTTCGACCGGCTCGATTATCGGCAATTGTCCAAGCTGCGGCAAGTACGCCTTCCAGGGCACATACGTCGAGGTCGCCCATTCCTCGCGCGGTCATGCCAACTATAATGAATGCAATAGCTGCCATTACGTTCAATATTTAGGAACATACACGACTAAGAGCCACGGTTCTGGCGCGTATGGTTCCGGCACTTGCCCGGACTGCGGCAGCCATACATGGGTATTGCAGAGTCAGCAGGCAGCCACCTGCACCAGCAACGGATACCGTTCGTATTCATGCGCTTGCGGTCAAACCAAAAGCGAAACCATCTACTCCAGCGGTCATAGTTACAGTTATGGAAGCTGGGAGCAGTATTCGTCCAGCCAGCACCGGCGCACCGGTTCTTGCCGAAACTGCGGCGCGACGGACTACGACTATGCCAGCCACAGCATGAGCTATGGGGCGTGGAGCAATTCTTCCTCCAGTCAGCACAGCCGAACGGCATCCTGCCGCACCTGCGGATACTCCACAACGGAGTATAGCAGTCACAGCTATTCCACTGGTGCATGGAGCAAGTATTCGGATACGCAGCATCGCAGAAGCAAAACCTGCTCCGGCTGCGGCGCGTCTACCTACGATTATGCCGACCATTCGTATAGCTACGGTTCGTGGGTTTCGGACAATGAGGTGCGGCATAAGCGCACCAAGACGTGCTCGGCCTGTGGAGACTCCGGTTATGAGTATGCCGACCACATCGACGCGAACGGCGATGGCAAATGCGACGATTGCGGCGCAACCGTCTCCTTGACTGTTACATGGGATGCAGGCAGCAACGGCGGCACGATTGACGGAAAAGTAGCGTACAGCGAAACCGTCCAGCCGAACAGCAAGCCGACGATCCCCGCATCGCTCCCGGTCAAAAAGGGACACAGCTTCAAGGGCTGGTACACGGCCAAAACAGGCGGCAAGCTCTACAACACCGTCACGTCGATCACGGCCAGCACAACGTTTTACGCAGTTTGAAGCGAACCAATACGTCGTGACATGGGATCTTGGCACTGGCAAGACGGAAACCACAAATCAGATCTACGGCGAAAAGCTGGTGCTGCCGACTGAACCGACGCGCAAAACGCCGAGTTTTTAGGCTGGTTTACCGAAGCAACCGGCGGTACGCAGGTAACAGAAAATGACGTTTTCACGGAAACCGCAGATAAAACGTATTACGCCCACTGGGAGATCACCGAGGTCTTCTCCGTTACGGTTCCGGTTGTGCTCCCTTTGACCGTAGATGAAAACGGTGAAGTTCACACCGGCGCAGCAGAAATTATCAACGGTTCTACCGGTGAAGTCAT
>VOFC01003320.1_pt1 | contig 12179 bp, 20 predicted proteins | sample 5384161 | NCBI WGS metagenome assembly VOFC01 (sample SAMN12384722, study PRJNA508395) | human gut metagenome | isolation source: healthy gut B | host: Homo sapiens | reverse complement strand
GAATTTTTGACGAGCCTTGTGGGGTCTGCAATGCATTCCAAAAGCGCCACCGCCTTGGGAATGTTATCTACCCTGAGCTTCAGATGATGGCGGCAGCGCCCCTCAAGCTCCTTCGCCGTTATCTGCTCGATAAGAACGCCGTCTTTTATTATGCCGTAGGTCGTTACAGATCTTCGACAGCTCGTCGAGCAGGTGGCTCGATACCAAAAACGTAACGCCCTTTTCTGATTTAAGCGCAAGTATAACGTCGCGTATCTCCTTTATTCCGGCAGGGTCGAGGCCGTTTATCGGCTCATCGAGCACGAGAAATTCCGGATGACCGAGCAGGGCGATGCCTATGGCAAGGCAGCTTCATGCCGAGCGAAAAGCGCCCGGCTTTTTTTTTTTCCTGCCCACGCCTTTCAGGCCGACAAGGTCGAGAATATCCCTCAAGCTCGTCGGTGTCTGCGCCGGTGAGTATCGCGAAGCGGCGCAGGTTTTCAAGCGCCGTGCAGGTTTTTATATATGCACGGATACTCAAAGCAGCGCGCCGATGCGGTGACGGGCCTCGTTCTCGCTCTCCTCGCCGCCGAACAGCTCAATGCTGCCGCCCGTCGGCATTGCCGCGCCCCCAGGACAAGGCGCATGAGCGTTGTTTTGCCGGCACCGTTTTTGCCGATGAAGCCCGTAGATCTCGCCCTTTTTTATCTGCATGCTTACATTTTTGACGGCCGTTTTTCGCCAAACTGCTTGGTCAGATTTTGTGTACGCAAAACATATTCCAAATAATTCGCCTCCGGGTGAATTGACATTTAGTTTATAAACTATATAATCTATACTATATAATATAATAACAAACGGAAAAAAATCAACAAGTGCAGGTGAAACATATGCCGGAAATGAAAATAATCGCACGAATACACACGCCTTTTTTAATACTAAGTTCGGTATACCGCGTCAGAGCGGAGTTGCAGCCGACGTAAAAGGGGAGATAGTGTTTGAGCCGGAATACCGCGAGCAGGAGGCTGTGCGCGGACTCGAGGGGCTTCTCGCACATATGGCTTATATGGTGCTTTTCGAATCCGTGACGGATAAATGGTCGCCTACGGTGCGTCCGCCGCGCCTCGGCGGAAACGTGCGCATGGGCGTTTTTGCAACGCGCTCGCCGTTCAGACCGAACCCGATCGGGCTTTCGTCTGTAGAGCTTGAAAAATCGAGCTTACATCCGATCGCGGACCTGTGCTGCATGTGCGAGGTGCCGACCTCATGGACGGAACGCCAATATTTGATATTAAGCCCTACGTCGCCTATGCCGACTCTCACCCGGATGCACTGAGCGGCTTCTTGGGCGCGGCAACATTTAAAAAGCTGCGCGTAACGCTGCCTGACGGCGTTTTCGGAGCCGTTGCCCGAGGCCTTATTGATGTTCTGTCAAACGATCCGCGCCCGAGATACCACGACGACCCCGAGCGCGTCTACGGAATGCAGTATGCCGGGCATGAGGTGAAGTTTCGTGTTTCCGGAGATGAGCTTATCGTGCTCTCAATACAGTAAATTTATAGGAATGTCAACAAAATGCACAGTATAAAACTGTGCATTTTTTGATATTGAAACACTTCAAAATTTTGATATAATATACTTAAAATTCTGAAACATTGAGGCTTCAACCATGACATATATAATAATTGTGCTCATTGCGTATCTGCTCGGCTCATTCTGTGCGTCGATCCCGCTGTCAAAGCGTGTTTACGGCGGAGATGTGCGCGAAAAAGGGCAGCGGCAATGCCGGCGCGACAAATATGGCGCGCGTTTACGGCATGAAGGCCGGAATTGCAACATTTATGCTCGACGCGGTGAAACCGCAGCCGCAATGCTGATCGGTGCGGCCATAGGCGGTGAGGCCGGCAAGGCGCTTGCCGGCGCGGCGTGCATAGTCGGCCATTGCTGGCCGGTATACTTCTCGTTCCGAGGAGGAAAGGGAGTGTCCGTTGGGGCGGCACTCGGCTTGATGACGGGCTTCCCGTTTTTCGCCGTAATAATTGCCGTGTTTTTCGCGGTGAGTCTTTCAACGCATAAGGTATCGCTCGGTTCGATCTGCGCTGCGGCAGCGCTTCCTATCTCCGCATGGCTCGCAAACGCCGATGCGCCAATGCTTTCAATGTGCGTATTCTCCTCGCTGCTTGTTATTTTTTTATGCACCGCAGTAACATCCGCCGCCTCATAAGCGGAACCGAAGGAGACTTCCATGCAAAAAAAATAGTTGAGAAATTTTAAGTCCCAATTTGTCTAATATGTCGAAAATGTCCAATGCACACGTCAAGGTCTTGACAAATCGCAGATAGATGTTGTAACATAAGCATATCATCAAAGCGGACGCAGGGAAGGTTCGCGTATAAAAGCTAAAGGAGAATTATTATGCCTAATTTCAATGAAGTCACAGGTAAGCAGTTTCTGGATGATTACAACGGCAAGCAGCTCTTCCAAGGAGTTCGCTCCTGTCATCGGCAAGATGCCCAACATAGCATACATCCCCTTCCACAAGAAGATGGCGAAGGACGTTATCGGATACGTCGTCGGCAAGGGCTACTGCACTCAGGAAGCGGCAGACGCACTCGTCGCGAAAGTTCAACGAGCTTTTTACGATAAATAATAGGAACATTCTTTGAGAGCCCTGCCGTTCGGCGGGGCTCTTTTGCCAAAACACAGATTTTTAAAGGAGGAGCGAAATGGACTTTAAAAGCATGACGGTTAGAGACTTTTTTGAAGTCAACGGCGGCAGAGAGCTGTGCGAGAAGTACGCCCCCAATCTTCTTAAATACCCCATCAAGCTGTTTTTTATAAAAAGACATGCGGCGAGATATTTGATCTCGTGACCAGCAAAGGCCTTATCCCGGCGGATAAGGCAGCAGCCATTGAGGCGGCAATAAAGGCAAAGTAATAAATAATAAAGTCTAAAGCATGAAAAAACCGACCGCCGGTCGGAGTTTTTGTTTGCAGCATTACATGCCGTAGTCCCAGTCAACAGCCTTCTTGGAATCTATAAGGCTCTGGTATACGCCAAGATGAGCGACTGCTGCGAGCAGGTTGCCCTTGAGCTTGAATTTGCCCTTTACGAGGGGGGTCTTGGAGTCCCACTCGCCGGTGATGACCTTTGCAAAGTTCTCGTAGGTCCGATAACGGTGAAGCTTGCGTCGGGAGCAGTGTCCTCGCCGAAACCGCACTTGTGGTCAACGCATACCGTTGTCCTGAACATCAACGTAGAACCAGAAGGTGCTGCCGTCGGGATTGTCGGTCCAGATCTCGGTGTAGGTGAAGGTGTTGAGCTTGCCGGGTTTCTTCTCCGGAGAACTTGGGCAGAACATCTGCGCCCAGTTTCTCGAACCATTCCTGGTTAACAGCTTTTGCCATAATTATTCCTCCTTAAATGTTGCGCCGTTTTGCGCACTGCTAAAAAAGCTTCTACATTATAACTGCGCAAAATGTGAAAATCAAGGCAATATAAGGCAAAAAACGGCCGTTTAACCAAAAAAGTCCAAAATACTTACATATATTCTAATGTGTATAAAATCAAAAGCAAAATTGCCGTTACACGCAGGGGAAATGCTCGTATTTAATCGCAAACTTTGTCGCGTCATGATCAAAAAAACGGTCCATGCCGTAGTTCGCCGCGACGAGCGGATGGATCTGGCCGAACACGCCGAGGTATGTCTCGCCCGCATACACTTTCGCGCAGCGGCCGGGGTGATAAGAATCATTGTCGGTGCAGGCGACGGGGTGATAAGAATCATTGTCGGTGCAGGCGACGTCTCGATGCCGACATCCGAATCCACGCCGTCGCCGTAAGCGCCGAGGCCCTTGAAGAGGTAGTCTTCGGCGTCGCCGTCGCCGAGGGAGAGGTACTTCGGCTCGTCAGCAAGGCCATCCTCGCGCGGCAAGTAAATTTTGCCGAGCTCATAGAGGCGGGCGGACTTGTTGCGGTAGCTGTGGTTGCGGGCAATGATCTCGAGCATGCTCGGCAGGATCGTCGTGCGCATGATGGAGGTATCCTCGCCCAGCGGGTTCAAAATCTTCAGGGAGTTGCGCAGCGAGGAATCCTTCGGCATGCGGATCTTATCGTAATAGGTCGGGCTGATGAAGGAATAGGTGATGATCTCATCGTAGCCCAGCGCGCGCACCGCGCCGCCGATGGTGCGGTCGAAGCGCTGCTGCTCGGAAAAGCCGCCGCGCGTGGTCTCGCCGCGCATGAGCGTGCAGGGGATCTTATTGTAGCCGTAGAAGCGCGCGACCTCTTCGGCAATGTCGCTGTAATGCTCGACGTCGCCGCGCCAGGACGGCACGTAGATGTCATCGCCATTCAGGATAAAGCCGAGGGAGACAAGAATTTCGCGCATCAGGTCTTCGCTGAGTTCCGTGCCGAGCAGGGCGTTGATCTTGTCGGGTTCGAGCTTGACGACTGTGGGGGCCTTTTCCTTGGCGACCACGTCCATCACGCCGTCGACGACCTCGCCGCAGCCGAGCAGCTCCACGAGCTCGCAGGCGCGCTCGACGGCCTTGATGGTGTTCATCATGTCGAGGCCCTTTTCATAGCGGGAGGAGGCGTCGGTGCGCATGCCGAGGGCGCTGGCCGTGCGGCGCACGGAAACGCCGTTGAAGTTAGCGGACTCAAAGAGCACCATCGCCGTGTCGCCGACGATCTCGCTGTTCGCGCCGCCCATGACGCCCGCGACGCAGACGGGCTTGTGCTCGTCGCAGATGCAGAGCATGTTCGGCGTCAGCTTGCGCTCGTTGCCGTCGAGCGTCTGAATGGTCTCGCCCTCGCGCGCGGTGCGCACGATGATGTGGCCGCCCTCGACGCAGCTGAAGTCAAAGGCGTGCATCGGCTGGCCGTATTCGAGCATCACATAGTTCGTGATATCAACGATGTTGTTGATCGGGCGCACGCCGCTGTTGCGCAGTCTCTCGCGCATCCAGCGCGGAGACGGCGCGATCTTGACGTTTTTCACCATGCGCGCGGTGTAGCGCGGGCAGAGGTCGCCGTCCTCAATGTCAATGTCGACGATCTCCGCGATGCTGCCGCCGCAGCCGTGCGGCTCGGGCGTGTGCAGCTTAAGGGGGCGCTTGAACGTCGCGCTCGCCTCGCGGGCAAGGCCGATGACGGAAAGGCAGTCGGGGCGGTTCGGCGTGATCTCAAACTCGACGATGGAATCGTCAAAGCCGAGGATGTGCGCCATGTTGAGACCCGGCTCGGCGTCCTCTTCCTGTAAGACAAAGATACCGTCGGCGATGCAGTGAGGGAACTCCTTCTGCTCGGCGTGCAGGTCTTCGAGCGTGCAGATCGTGTCGCTCTTCGTGTTGTACGCGACAAGGTCGCCCTCGTGGAGGTTCGAGCAGACAGTCTTCGCCGCACGGGTGACTGTGCCGTCGTTCACGCGGACATTATAGCCGCCGTCCGTGCTCTTCACCGCTTCGACACGGCCGCAGAGCACGGGGCCGTAGACCTTGTCGCCGGGCTTGATGTCAGCGGGGATGGAGGGCTTCGCGGGGTCGATGGGATGATAGTCGTTCAGAAGCGCCGCGGGCGTGATGACGGCATAGGGGAAGTCATGCTCCGCCGTCATGCCAAGCTCCTTGAGCGAGCAGAGCATGCCGTTGGACTCGATGCCGCGCAGCTTGCCCTTTTCGATCTTCACGCCGCCCGGCAGATGCGCGCCGGGCAGCGCAGCGGGGACATAGTCGCCCACATGGATGTTCCACGCGCCGGTGACGATCTGCACGGGCTCAGCCTGACCGACGTCGATCTGGCAGACCCACATGTGGTCGGAATTTTCATGGCGCTTCATCTCGAGAATTTTGCCGACGACCACGTTCTTGAGGTTTTCGTCGGGACGCTCGATGGTCTCGACCTTCGAGCCGGAGAGCGTCATCTCGTCATTGAATTCCTTATCGGTGATATCCTTGAGGTCAACGAATTCGTTGAGCCAATTACGGGATAGGATCATAGTTGTATCCTCCTAAGAAGTAACAATCAAATTTCGTTTTTTGTGACGACATGCGCGTCACAAAAAACACCGCTCAGGGTGCAAGCGTGCGAGCAAAGCGAGTGCGGCGCAGCACCCTGCGAAAGAGATCGCAGAAAGCGGCTCGCCGCTTTCGCGAGGAATATTAGAACTGTTCGAGGAAGCGGACGTCGTTCTCGAAGATCAGACGCAGGTCGCTGATCTTGAAGTGGCCGAGCGCCAGACGCTCAAGGCCCATGCCGAACGCCCAGCCGGAATAGACCGTGGAGTCGATGCCGCAGCCCTCGAGGACCTTCGGGTGGATCATGCCGGCGCCGAGCACCTCGATCCAGCCCTCGCCCTTGCAGGTGGGGCAGCCTGCGCCGTGGCACTTGTGGCACTGAATGTCCATTTCGCAGCTCGGCTCGGTGAACGGGAAGTGATGGGGGCGGAAGCGCGTGACCGTGTGCTCGCCGTAGAGCTGGCGCACGACCTCGTTGAGCGTGCCCTTGAGGTCCGCCATCGTAATGCCCTTGTCGATGGCCATGCCCTCGATCTGGTGGAACATGGGCGAGTGCGTGGCGTCGACCTCGTCCTTGCGGTACACGCGGCCGGGGGCGAGAATGCGGATGGGCAGCTCGCGCGTCTCCATCGCGTGGATCTGCATCGGAGAGGTCTGCGTGCGCAGAAGGATCGAGCTGTCCTCGGTGAAGTAGAACGTGTCGCTCCACTCGCGGGCGGGATGGCCCTCCTCGACGTTGGATCTGGTTTGCAAAGCTGACCCATAACGGGGCGCTCCTCGGCGGAGAGCTTGCCCATCTGTTTCAGAATGGCGGTCAGCTCACCCTTTTGCCGAGATACTTAACTCTCAGCGCTTCAAGATTTTCGGGACTGTCAGCGTTGAGAATTGCCTTGACGGCGCTTTCTCTGAGCTGATTCATCAATGCTTTCATCGTGTCTCTCCTTATCTTTAGAACTAAAAATAAACAAAAAATAGCCTTGCGTCCTCATTGGGACGAAAGACTTAACCTCCGCGGTACCACCCTTATTCGATGTTCATCGCACTCAAGTGGCTTTAACGGAGCCGCCGCCGGGGATTAGCCGGAGCTCACGGGCGAACCGAATATCCATCACGGGCGGCTTGCAGCCGGTGACCGCCGTTCTCTGAGTAATGCCGCGATATTATCTTCCCGATCAAAGCAATAACATTATTGTTACTATAGTATTAAAGCCCACATTTAAATAAATGTCAAGAAAAATTTGAATAATGTTTGGCACAGCCGGGTAATAGAATTAATTGAGAAAAAGCTTTCGGAGGATGAAACATGAAAAGAGTATTGCCGTTTGTGCTGTGCCTTATCCTGCTGTGCGGCTGCGCCGACGACGGAAAGTCGCAGTTTTGGAGTTTGTAAATGTGGTCTCGTCGGCGGAGAACATATCGTTTTCGGCAAAGGTATCGGCGCAGTACAGCGACAAAACGGCGCAGTTTACCCTCGGCTACGAGCAGACTGCCGACGGAGCGAGCGTATCGGTCATAGAGCCTGGAGATGCTGCGCGGCATAAAGGCAAACGTCACGGGAAAAAACCTCAGCCTCGAGTATGACGGCGCAATGCTCGATATTGGAACGCTCGATGATGCCGAGCTTAGCCCCATGTCCTCGCTGCCGCTTATCGTGCAGGCGATGCGAAACGGCCATCTAGAAATAAGCTGGGTCGAGGACGATATGCTCGCAGCGCGCATCATCCCTGCCGACGATTATGTTGTGACGCTGTGGATCGACTCATCCCTCACGCCGAGGAGCGCCGAGATAAGCTATAAGGAGAACACTGTCGTGCTGGTCGAGATATCGGACTGGACCGTTTCGCCGTAAGGTAAGCTGAAGAGAACCTAAGCCATATCGGTTTTGACTATCGTCAGCTTAAGTATAAAATTCACGCTGCCGTGGGAGAATATAGTCAGCACCCTACATAAGATGTAGCGGGCGACTATAATTCGGAGTGTGAATAAAATTGAGTATAGTCAAACGTGGAGATATTTTTTACGCAGACCCTAAGCCCCGATCGTCGGCTCGGAGCAGGGCGGCATGCGCCCGGTGCTCATCGTCCAGAACGACACCGGCAATAAGCACAGCCCAACGGTGATCGCTGCGGCAATAACGAGCCAGACAGGCAAGGCGCGTCTGCCGACGCATATTGAGCTTAACGCCCAAAGCGTGGGGCTTTCGCGCGACAGTGTGATCCTGCTCGAGCAGGTTCGCACGCTCGATAAATCGCGCCTGCGCGAGCGCGCATGGGCAAGCTCGACGATACGACCATGACCAAGGTCGATAACGCCATAGCGGTGAGCTTCGGCCTGTAATATATCTTTGCTCCCCCGGGCAGAAACCCGGGGAGCACTCACAGGAGGACGGGGACATGCACAGCCTGCCTGTTTACATAGACGGAGAAAAAAATGCGGAAGCATAAGCAAACGCGCCGACGGACTCATGACCGTGCTGAGCGCCCGATGCAGCGCCCGGCCGGGCAGGATCGTGCGTCTTTATGTATTCGGCGGCGGAAAAAGCGCGCTTTGGGAACCATGCAGCCGGACGGCGACTGCCTTGTCATAACGCGGCGTTTTTCGCGCGCAGAGCTAAGAAAGCTGCCTGAGAATATCGAATACGCAGCCGACAGAGCGGTAGGAGAGCAAAGCACCTCCCGATACCTTATGGCGCAGAGGTAAAATGGGGTGCCTTGTTTCGGATGAGCTTATCGCGATACCGGCGCAGCCTGCCAGGCTCGGCCTTGTTTCGGATAAGCTGCGCAGCATAGAAGGACGGATGTATTTAATTTTCGAAAGAAATCTGTGATATATGTGGAAAATGGCGCCGTGTGTTAACATGATAGCATAATACACAAACTATGGAGGTGTCAGCTATGCTGATGACTGATGTTATCGTAAAAAAGCGCGAGGGCGAAAAAGCTCAGCGCGGAGGAGATAAAATTCGTAGTTGACGGCTATACGAAGGGCGAGATACCGGATTATCAGATGTCGGCGCTTTTGATGGCGATCCTGCTTCGGGGCATGGACAGGGAGAGACGCTGGAGCTTTTTCATGGCGGCCATGCGCGACTCGGGCGAAACGCTTGACCTCAGCGCAATTAAAGGCGTTAAGGCCGATAAGCACTCGACCGGCGGTGTGGGCGACAAGACCTCGCTCATACTCTGCCCGATGCGGTGGCCGCTCAGGGCGTAAAGATGGCGAAGATGTCCGGCCGCGGCCTCGGCCACACGGGCGGCACGCTTGACAAGCTCGAGAGCATTCCGGGCTTCAACACCAATATTTCCATGGGCGCTTTCATCGAAAAAACGTAAACAGCTTCGGTCGCCATTGCCGGCCAGACGGCGAACCTCGACCCTGCGGACAAGAAGCTCTACGCCCTGCGCGACGTGACCGGCACCGTGGCGAGCATCCCGCTCATCGTAAGCTCCATCATGAGCAAAAAGCTTGCCGCAGGCGCGGATGTGATCGTCCTCGACGTTAAGTCCGGCAGCGGCTCGTTTATGAAAACCGGGCCGACGATGCGCGCGAGCTTTGCCGAAAACCTCACGGCGGTAGGCAAGCTTGCCGGAAAAGACCGTTGCCGTTTATAACGGTTATGGACGAGCCGCTCGGCAACGCCGTCGGCAATGCGCTTGAGGTGAAAGAGGCGGATCGAGGTGCTGCACGGTGAGAAAAAGGGCGAGCTTCTGGAGTTGTGCCTCACGCTCGGAGCCTGCATCCTCACAGAGGCCGGCATTGCCGAAAACGATGCTGCGGCGCGCAAGATGCTCGAAAAGGGGCATTGAGGACGGCTCCGCGCTCGAAAAAGCTTGCCGAGCTTGTCGAGGGACAGGAGGGGACAGACGCGGTGTTCGATACCTCGCTTCTGCCCATGGCGCCTGTTCAGCTTGAGGCCGTGTCGACCGCACAGGCTATGTAAAGGCCACATCTGTGCCGACGGAGGTCGGTCTTGTCTCCATGCATCTCGGCGGCGGCAGAGCCACGAAGGAGAGCGTCATCGACCTTTCCGTCGGCCTTATCCTCAAGAAGAAGGTCGGCGATGCGGTCACGGCAGGGAGAGCCTTGGAACCATCCACGCGCAGAGCGTTGAAGCGGCAAAGAAAGCCGCTGAAATGCTCAACGCCTGCTATACCATCATACCGACCCGTTGAAAACCTGCATTTATAAAGGGCATAGTCAGATAACAAAAAACTCAGGTCTCAGACCTGAGTTTTTTTAACTTGCGATCTCTGCGGCCGGAGCTTCCTCAGGAGCCTCGGCGGAGTCAAGCTCGTCGAACACTTCGTTATCGGCAGCGTTGCTGTCGTCAACGCCTTCGCCGTTCTGCTCGGGATCGACTTCCTCGTAAGAGATCTGCTCGTCATCCTCAGCCTTGCGGTGCAGCTTCGGAATGCTGACCTTCGGTATTTTTATTTCGGGTATCTTGAACTTCATAGCGTTACCTGAAAAAACGGTGGGCGTTGCGCCCACCGTTTTGATTTGTCGATTACTCAGCCTCGGCCAGAGCCTTAGCCTCTTCGATGACCTTCTGCTGGACGTTGCCGGGAGCTTCCTCATAGCGAATGAACTTGCAGGTGAACGAGCCGCGACCCTGAGTCATGGAGCGCAGGTCGATGGTGTAGGAGCTCATCTCTGCCATGGGGACCTCAGCCTCGACGGTCTGCATGCCGTCCTCGGCGTTCATGCCCAGAACGGTGCCGCGGCGCTTGGAGGAGATATCGGACATGATATCGCCGAGGTTCGCGTCGGGGATGGTTACCTGGAGCAGGCCGATAGGCTCAAGGATGGTGGGCTTTGCCTTGGGGATGCCGTCCTGATAGGCAAGACGTGCAGCGGTCTGGAAAGCCATATCGTTGGAGTCAACGGGGTGGTAGGGAGCCGTCGTCAGCAGTTGCCTTCAGGCCGACCAGCGGGTAACCTGCGAGAACACCCTTCTGAACTGCGTTGCGCAGACCCTTTTCAACGGAGGGGAAGAAGTTCTTGGGGACGGACGCCGCCCGAATACTTCCTCAGCGAAGATCATGTCGTCGTGACTCATCCTGCGGCTCGAAGCGGATCCAGACGTCACCGAACTGGCCGGAACCGCCGGATTGCTTTTTGTGGCGGCCGTGAGCTTCGACCTTGGCCTTGATCTTTTCACGGTAAGCAACGCGCGCCGGCTTGAGCTCGGTCTCGACGCCGAAGCGGCTCTTGAGCTTGGCGCACAGCACGTCAACCTGAATGTCGCCCGCGCCGGAGATGACCATCTGGTGGGTCTCGGCGTTGTTGACGAGCGTGAAGGAGATGTCCTCCTCGTTCAGGCGGGCGAGACCGGACGCGACCTTGTCGTCCTGTCCCTTGGTCTTGGGGCTGATGGCCATGGAGTAGCAGGGCTCCATGGGCAGGCAGCTCGACCTCGTTTTCGGGTCGCCAGACGGTGTCGCCGGCATCTCTTGCCGATGGCAACGATGGAAGGCTTCGACCTCAGTGCTCTTCTTGCCGCACATGGTGTACATACGGCACACGGTGCTCGCCGGTTGCTTCCATTCCATTGATGAAGGAGTACTTGCCGACGGTCGAACGATATCGCCGCAGGGCCGTTCGTGTTGAGGCTTCCGCCGTTGACCTCGGTGGCCGGGCTGGGCCGACGATCGCCGCCGCAGATGGCCGTAGAGTCTGCCGAGAGACTTGTCGGTGCCTCCTCAGGAAGCACGAGACGTCTCGCGCAGCGAACACGGCGTCGGCGGCGGGAACGGCGATCTTCTCGGTCTTGTTGCCCTTGGCGCGGTGACCGGCGCAGACGGCGCTGCCGTACTTGTCCTGCAGGGCGGAGAGGACACCGGCAAAATCGCCGTGATCCTCGTCGGTCTTGGAAATGTAGAACAGGCAGGGGATGTTCTCGCTCTTGAGGTATTTCCAGCAACGCTCCGCGCCGACGGCGATGCCGTCCTTCGCGGTGCAGAAGATCATGCCGGCCTCAGCCGGCGCGCATGGCGCAGCGAGCGTCACCCGCAAAGTCGAAAAAGCCCGGGCAATCGAGGACGTTGATCTTGCAGCCGCCGAAGTTGACCGGCGCGATGCTGGTCGAGATCGTGATCTGGCGCTTGATCTCTTCGGGATCGTAATCGCAGACGGTGTTGCCGTCGGCGGTCTTGCCCTGACGGTCGATCGCACCGGTCAGG
>VOFC01000461.1_pt1 | contig 12187 bp, 18 predicted proteins | sample 5384161 | NCBI WGS metagenome assembly VOFC01 (sample SAMN12384722, study PRJNA508395) | human gut metagenome | isolation source: healthy gut B | host: Homo sapiens | reverse complement strand
CTGATATGTCCAGACGCAAAAATGATAAGCGAATTGTTGAGTTAAATTCGGAAGATCTCCGACTCGCTAAATATGCGCTCCTTGGGTTCCGAAATAAGCTGGTCGCGCAGGGCAAACCGACGGAAGATATCAATGCGCTGTTGCTGAAAATTATGAAATAACCAATGATAGCCGCAGGGAGTAAAACCTTGCGGCTATCATAAACTAAGGAGGTCGATAATCTAAAATGTGCGCGAGGCAGCTTGGATTCGCCCATGAAATGTGCGAAACGGATTGACAATCGCCCATGTTTTATGTATAATGAAGCAGGAAACTCATGCTGGAGAGTGATTCAGATGTATTTGAGAAGAAAAGTTGATGCTTTCTTAGAGGAATGGAAGGCAGATAAAAACAGAAAGCCCCTTATTGTCAAGGGAAGCCGTCAAATAGGCAAAACGGAATCGATCTTGCATTTTGCTGCCGATCATTACGAAAATGTGATCGAGATCAATTTTGTCCGTGACGAGAAATACAAGGGAATCATTGCGGACGGATATGAAGCTGCTGACATTATCAAGAACATTTCACTCATTGACCCGACAAAGAAGTTTGTGCCCGAAAAGACGCTGATCTTCTTCGACGAGATTACGGAGTTTCCGGAAATTGCAACATCGCTCAAGTTCTTCTGCATAGATGGGCGGTTTGATGTGATTTGCAGTGGGTCAATGCTGGGAGTCAATTACAAGAAGATCGAAAGCAACAGCGTAGGGTATAAAAAAAGACTATGAGATGTTTTCGATGGATTTCGAGGAGTTCTTGTGGGCAAAGGGCTATGGAGATGACACGGTAGAAAACCTGCTTTCCCATATGAAGGAATTTAAGCCTTTTAGCGAGTTGGAGATGAATGCCTTCCATTCGCTGTTTCTGGATTACAATATCCTTGGTGGAATGCCTGCTGTCGTCGCGGAGTATATCGAGCGAAACACCTTTGAGGGATCGTTTGATACGCAGAAGCAGCTCATAGCGGACTATAAAGAAGATATTCGCAAGTATGCCACCGGAATCGATCAAACAAGAATTATCAATGTGTTCAACCGGGTTGCGCCGCAGCTTGCAAGGGAAAACAAAAAATTCCAGATTTCCAAGGTGGCGACCGGCGCAAGATTCCGGGATTATCGAGGATGCGCAGAGTGGCTTTCGGATGCAGGTATGGTCAACATCTGTTACTGCATGGAGTTTCCGGAGCTGCCGTTGGGAGGTAATTACGAGCCTGACACATTCAAGCTGTATTTTGCGGATACGGGTCTTCTTGGTATCCATGCTGGATGATGAATCACAGGAGGATTTAAGAACCAATAAGAACCTGGGTGTTTATAAGGGAGCCCTCTATGAGAACATGGTAGGAGAGGCTCTCATCAAGCAAGGATATAAGCTGTTCTATTACAAAAAAGAGGATTCCACTCTGGAAGCCGATTTCTTCATTCGTTCAACCGCATCCTTGATTCCTGTTGAAGTAAAGGCGAAAAGCGGGCGGGCAAAATCAATGAGAACATTGATTGCCTCTGATCACTACCCGGATATCAGATACGGGATTAAGTTGTCAAAGAACAATATTGGGCATGAGGATAGGATATACACCTTCCCGTACTTCTGCACATTTCTGCTGAAAAGATTTATGGTTGGTTTTCACGCTGAAGAAGAAGCGGAATAACAAAGACAGCATGGGGAACATACAGCAGAAAAAATCTGGAAAAAGTTCCCTGCAAAACGGAATACAACCTGATTCGACCGTTCATTGAAAAAGTGGACGGTCTTTCTTTTTTGTCAAGGTTCACTTCCGTTGAGAACTTGGCTAAAAATATGTTCAACTTCTCAATTGAATGCTACATAGCCGCCGGCGATTCCCTCATCGGCGGCTAAATCTTTATGAAGGAGGAAACAAAATGACAAACGAAGAACTGAACACCGCTTTATATAAGAAGGTGTTCGCAGAACAGGAGAAGTATCGGGAGTGGCTGCTTTCCCAGCCGCCCAATGAAATCCTGAACCACTGCTACGAGTACACGGTACGGGAGGACATTGTGCTGGCACTGGAGGAATACGACTTGTCCGATAAGCAGTGCAAGGCGCTCCTGAAGTCGCCCTGTCCGCTTGCGGATGTGTTCAAGGACTTCGAAAAGCGGGAGACCGACCACATGGACAACATCCGGGACACCATCGAGTGCCGAGCCAATGCGGTCATCCGGGCCGATTTCCTGAGAGACCGGCGTGAAGCGAGGTGATGCCCTATGCGCTATATTGCTGCGGAGGATGTTGCCAAGGCCAAGGATACGCACCAGTGCCTGCTGGCTGTGCGGGAGAATGTCATGCGTGCGCATCACACCACCGTGGATGAGGCGATTATCAACCGGGTGTTTCGGTTCGGCACGGCAGACATCAAGGAGGATTATCTGAAAACCATTACTGACACGGCTACCGATTATGTGGAGGGCATTTTTCAGAGACTTCGTGAGCACGAGTACAATCCGGAGCTGATGCGGCTGTATGTTCTCGGCGGCGGCAGCTGCCTGATCCGCAACTTCGGCGTGTACGATGCGTCCCGTGTGACCATCAACGATGACATCTGCGCCACGGCGAAGGGGTATGAATATCTCGCGTATGTGACCCTTTTGAAAAACGGGGGTACCGTATGAGCTCTAAGCGACTCTCCTTGAGGTTTAATCTCAACAATCCGGGCGATCTGGCGGCATGGGAATACCTTCATCGACTCGATGGTGACTCAATCAACAAGGAGATTATTTCGATGATTAACGCCTCAAAGCAGAATAACGACCTTCGGGAGCTTTTGAGACAAACCATTACTGTGGCAATGCAGGGAATGGCTCTTCAGCCGGTAGAGAAGAAGGCAGAAATCAGCGAAAATGATTTGGCTGCGCTTGATTTTATCAATAGCCTGTGATGGCATCAATTTTGATGCCGCTTTTTTCTGCCCGAAAGATGGAGTGGCATCATTTTTGATGCCACATTTCAAAAGAATTGGAGGTGAAAACGATATGGAAAAGGAAAAGCGCGCATTGTCCTGGCGGGAGTTCGTGGAGTCCGGCTTTGACGGTCGTGAATATCAGTTCCCCGATTTCGAGGGTACTTTTGCAGCAACGATCGCCTGTAAACGCTGGAACAAGAGCAAAAATCTCTTGGTTTATCTTGATCTCGACGATGGGAGAAAGATTATCACAGCCACCTGGAACAAGGATAACTTCTTTGGACTGGCAGATATGCCGGCGGGAACAAGGGTAAGCGTGAGATTTAAGACTGCCGTTTCAACGGGGAAAACCTATTTGAACTACGCAGAGCAAGAATGATCTGGGGTTCGTGGCATTGTCTTAGCAAGCAACGAATCTGTCCGTACAGATTCCGCTTGTCTGGGGCAATGCCCCTGAAACCCCAACAGAAAGGATGAGTGTTTTTGAGAAAAAGAAATTGCAGAGTGGAGGTTTGCTTCACCAAGGACGAGCTGACCGTGCTTTCCAAAAAAAGCAAAGAAAGCAGGGCTGTCCATCGGCGGCTTTGTTCGCCGCAGCGTGGCCGATAAGGAAATTAAGGAAGCGCCGCCTGCGGATATCCCCATGCTGCTTCGGGCCATGCGGCAGGCGGGGTACAATCTGGATCAGACCTTGAAGAGATTCAACACCACCAATGTGCCGGATATGCCCCAGTTCAGAAAGGACTTGGAGGGAATCAGAGCCGCCACGAAAATGGTATCTGATGCGTACACCTCCGAATATCAGTAATGGCGGTTACATCGATCTGGCCCATAAAAGGACGGGTGGACAAGGTCATCAATTACGCCCGCAATCCGGAGAAAACGCATGACAAGGAAAGACTCTCGGAGCTTCATGAAATCGAAGGTGTGGTGGAATATGCTGCCGACGAGATGAAAACCGAGAAAAGAGCCTATGTCACCTGCCTCAATCTCCACAGCGAGGAAACGGCGGCGCAGGAGTTCATGGAGACAAAGCGGCTGATGCATAATGAGGGCGGCAGGTCCTGCTATCACGGTTATCAGTCCTTTAAGGCAGATGAAGTGGATGCAGATACGGCACACAGCATTGGAGTCGCCCTTGCCAGAGAGTTATGGGGCGACCGCTTTCAGGTCGTGATCGCTACCCACTGCAACACCGGGCATTATCACAATCACTTTGTCATAAACTCCGTTTCCGATGTGGACGGTAAGAAGTTCTATAACTCACCGGCGGATTACAGACGGATGCGGGAGGTCTCCGACCGGCTGTGCCGGGAAGCCAAGATTTCCGTGATAGAGTACCCTGCCGACCGCAGAGCCAATTACGGAGAATGGCTGGCCGAGAAGAACGGCAAGCCGACCATGCGCAACAGAATACGCGAGGATATTGACAGGGCGATCCTCGCCTCAACTACGGAGCGTGAGTTCCTGCGCGTCATGAAGGAAATGGGCTACGAGGTGATTACAAAAACGCCGAAGGGCTCGCCGAGGGTCCACCCCATTGTAAGAATCGTGGACGGCGGGAAGAACTTCCGCTTGGACAAGCTGGGTGAATACTACGAGCTGGATTCCATCAAGCAGCGGATTCAGAACAATTATCGCCGCAAGACGCCTTTCCCCGAGGTGGCAGAGGACACGAAAGCGCCCTATTACCAATACAAGGAGAAAGCGAAGAAGGCAACCGGCCTTTACGCCCTGTACCTATATTACTGTTATGAGCTTCACATCATCGTGCATCAGCCGGCATCTGTAAAAAAGGTGTCGGCTTTTTTGCGTGAGGATGTGACAAAGCTCGACAGATACATTGCTCAGGCGGATTTCCTTGCCAAAACAGGAATTGAAACTGTGGAGGCTCTTGACGGCTATAAGGCCGAAAAGGAAAAGCAGGTGGAAGCTCTGACCCAGCAGCGCACGGGACTGAAAAATGAATTGAAGCGGCACATAAGAAAAGAAGATTTCCAAAGTGCTGAAGCAACGAGAGCCCGGATCGCGGAACTGACCACAGAGCTGAAAACCTGCCGAAAGGAAATTACGCTGTGCAGCGACATCGCTGACAGGTCGGAACAGGTTCGTAAGAATCTTGAGCAAATCGAGCAGCAGAAAATCGAACGAAAGGAGAAAGCGGAAAATGAGTTACTCGTCAGGGGAAGCAGCCGAGCAGGTCGTGAGGATGACGCTCAACGGCGTTGAGGTGGCTGCAAAAATCAGTGGGAAAGCCGCTGAGCGTTTGGCAGTGCTGCTTTATGCGGTGCTGAAGGACCAGAAAAAGACGCGCGGGAAAACACGGCTCAACAGTATGCTCCGCAGCGGAAAGGAACTCAAGGTCTTTGCCATTGGTGACAGAGACCTGGAAAAGTTCTGCCGTGAGGCAAAGAAGTACGGCATCCTGTATTGCGTTTTGAAGGATAAAACGGCGAACGACGGCCACACCGATGTGTTTGTCCGCGCAGAGGACGCAAGCAAGATCAACCGCATTTTTGACCGCTTCGGCATTGCCACCGCAGACATCGGCTCGGCGCGTACCGAAATCGTCAAGGCACAGGAGGAGCAGAAGAACGCGGACATTCCTGTCCCCGACCGCAGCACCACGGAAAAGGACAAGGAGGAAGCCTTCCTGGATGCGCTTCTTACCCCTGCGCCCAATAAGGAGGAGGCGCAAACGCAAAACCCCACGCAAGGCCCGGCTGCGAAATCCCGTCCGTCCGAGCCTACATCAAATCAGCGCGAGAAAACCGTCAGGGGTATCTCTGATCCTATGGAACGCTCCCGCCCATCTGTCCGGCAGGAAATGAAGGAGATCCGGGAGGAGCAGAGACAGAGGACGAGCTCCGCGCAGAAAAGCAAGGATGAACCCAACAGAACCTCTGAGCACAGACCTGTGCCGAAAAAGAAAAAAGACAAGGAGAGATGACCATGGCAAACTATGATGATATTTTCAATGCCTCTGCGCAGAAGGGTACGGAGGATAAGAGCTTCGTTTCCTTCAACAAGGAGGAGTGGGCTGCACAGAAGAAGCAGGAGCGCGAGAGCGCTTTTGCCATGATTGATGAGACTGCACAGCGCATGGCAAATGACGGCAGCCTCTTCCAATCCTATCTGGATGTGCAGGCGCGTTTTGACCGCTACTCTGTGGGCAATGCGGTTCTGATCACCGCCCAGAAAGCCGATGCCACCCAGCTTTCGGATTTTAAGGGCTGGAAGAATAACGGTGTGTTCATCAAAAAGGGCGAAAGCGGAATCGTATTGCTGGAGCCCGGCGAGGAGTACACCAAGGAGGACGGCACCGTGGGTGTCAGCTACAACTCCAAGAAGGTGTTCGACATTTCCCAGACGACCGCAAAGGCCAAGGACCGCCCCGCAATGAAGCGGGACGAGCGGCTGCTTCTGAAAGCCATCATCCACAATGCACCTTGCCCCATCGAGATCAGCCAAAAGCTGCCGGAGAACATCAACGCGGTATATCGTCCCGACGACAAGAAAATCTATGTTAGGCCTGGACTGGAGGCCGGAGACATTTTCCGCGGCATTTCTCAGGAGCTTGCTCACGCGCATCTGGATAGCGGTGCGTATAAGCGCAGCGACCATGCCTTTACCGCCTACTGCGTGTCATATGTGCTCTGCAGCCGGTACAATGTGCCAAAGGATATGTTCCGCTTTGACAGACTTCCCGAAGGATTCTCTACGATGGATGCCCGCAGTGTGAGAAACGAGCTGTCCAAGATCAGAGATGTGGCCAATGAGATCTCGTCCGACATGGCGAAGGTGCTGGACAAGAGCATGAAGCCCAAGGAACGCAGGGATGAAGCGAGATAAGGAGGTGCCCCCAATATGGCTGAGGAAAAGAAAGTCGTCACGCTGGACGATTTTGAGCAGCGTCTGATGGTCAGCGGACTGATGGATTTTCGGAACGATCTTCTCCGGGACGAAAAGCCCACAGAAGACATTAACGATTTGATCCTGAAGGTCATTGATGCCCCAACAAAGAAAGAGAAACGGAGAGCCGACCGTGAGGCAAGATAAGCTCTCCAAGCAGAATGTGATCCTTTATCTTTGCGGAATAATTCCGGTTGTGTGGCTTGGCCTGTTGATTGCTCCCTGCTTAAAGGATGGATTGCCCGGACTGGTTCAGCAGTTCGGATCGGTGCCCATTCCAGATAATGAAGCTGGTTCAGTATGTCCTCAGGATGCTGTGAAGATCTGAACAAATTTTTTATTCATCCTGAGTTTTCTAATAATACTCAAATAGAGCATATTTTAACGGGTTAACGAACAATATGTGTTAGTTCGATTGGAAGCTATATTAAATTACATTACCCCGGAATCTTGGGCCGAGTTGATAAATCTCTTAGTGAACAAGATATTATTAATAGCGTAGATGTAACATCCTTGCTGAAGCGGGCCGTTGCTAGGGGAAAGGTCTCATCCTTACTTTCCTTTTTCCCAGAAGAGTCTGGGCGTGTCGGAATATTAGAGAACTCGATATTTTCGTTTACGGTAAGAGACATTCAGCCCTATGGAAAAGACAATACAGATATTTCCTACATTATTCCCGCATTTTCGCTCTACGGGCAAGACTACTTGGCACCTTATGATGATACATTGCTATCGCAACTCATTGAACAGAAAAAGGACGTAGGTATTCACTATACCGAACATATTTTGATACCAATTATTGATTGCTATCTTTCACTCCTCTTTAATGAAGGACTGCAACATGAAATGCATTCTCAAATCTTCTTGCTTGGCTTTAACAAACGCTGGGAGCTGAGCGCAATAATTTTGAGGGATATTGAGTCGATTCAGAAAGACATGACTATAAGATCAGACCAGCAAATTGAAGAACCGGTCAATAGTTATCCGAATAGATGCCTTTGGAGAGGACAAATCAATTATGAGGAGAAACATAGTTTTATGTTTGATCATAAGATTTACGACTTTTTTATCAGCCCACTTTTGAACAAAATTGGGAAAGATGAAACCGAAAAAAGGAAATGCCTTTCCACAGTTTCTGCATTTGTCCAGGAAAAATATCACGATCAAATCCGAGAGTATTTTCCCAAGAATGGAAAGTGGTACAAGTTTGACGATGTTATTGTATCAAGAGCAGTAAAACGAAGACTCTTCTTAGAATGTGATAATCCTGTTTTAAGATGAAGAAGGGCGTAATTGGAATTCCTGTCGCCCGATTTAAATATGCTATGTTAATATTTGCAATATATAACATAAGAACACAGCGTGGGAGGTGAGAAAATGAAAAAAGGTTGGAAGAAGCCTGTTGCTGTACGCAAGACTAAGACCATGACTTGCTAATGGGCAAGGCACCTTAATACTTAGGAAAGGAGTGTCACGCAATGAAGAAGAATTGGAAGAAACCTGTCGCTGTACGCAAGACTAAGACCATGACCTGCTAATAGGCAAGGTACCTCAGTGCTTAGGAAAGGAGGAGCGTCGCATAATGAAGAAGAATTGGAAGAAGCCTGTCGCTGTACGTAAGAGCAAGACTATGACCTGCTAAAATAGTAGTTACTTCAAGAAACACGGCCATGCCTCGCGTGGCCGTGTTTCTATATAGTTACGCATAAGGTACATATTTGAAATTACTAAACAAGTCTGGATAATGTACAATAGATAAGGTACAATAACTTGCGCAAATTGAAATTTCTGTGACGATGATAAATCCCGGCTACCCAGCATAAGAGTATTTGGCATAGCATGTAACCTTTCTTTGACGCTCATACAAGCCACTTTCGATTTGATGAATGAGGACATTATGCGACCAGCCATTTTCAGCAGTCTTTTTGATATACCAAATCCGCTGTTCAGCGTCTTTGACCTTATCTAAAATAGCCGTATTGTGCGACCACGGAATTTGTGCAGACGCCGTCTGCACAAATTCTTCGTCAGGGTAGGTCTCTGCAAACTTCGCCATATATTTTAGGTTCCGCACGGAATAGCCCTTGGCATTCGGAAAGGCAAGGCGAATATCTGCGGCGAGATTTTCAATAAACTTGCTGCCCCAAGTCTTATGCTCGTTTATGACCGTACCGATATGGTAGTAGAGCATAATTAATTCACGGTTCATACTGAGTGCCGCCTTATACTGCGCTCCTCTGATTTCACCCTTTATGGTTTCTATAATTTCGATATACTCATTGTTGTTCATCAACATTGTAGCCCCCTCCGTTTTCCTATTTCAAAAATCTGTTTTCATACTCCTGATGGTGCAGACAATAGCCCTGTGCGATTAGGGCATCCGTTTTCAGCGCAACGAGGTTCGTGTCCGAGTGCATCGCACTGGCGATTTGCTGTATATCATAGCCGTAACGGATATACTCGAGGATTTCCACGTCATCCAAGGACACCTGAGAAGCGAACACATTCGCTTCGTATTCCATCCGGCTCTCCTGCATATTGAAAATATTGAACTCTTTGAAGCCACCTGCTTTCACGGCTTCCTTTCGGTGCAGAACATCGTGTCCGATCTCGTGGAGCATAACGATGCCTTCCATCACCGGATGCAGATCATTTTTAATGAAGATAAATCGGTTGCGCATCAGAACCTTATAGGCTCCACGCTGCCGCTTGAAATCCACGGGGACGACTTCAATGCCAAGCTCACGAGCGATCCTGTGCGGATCTCTCGTGCCGAGCGTATCGACCAGCTTGTTTGCCGTCTGTACGATCTCCAAAGTCTGAATATCCAAGAGCGAACACCCCCTTCTGCCTATTTTGGCAATTCTATTCTAACATAAGCTGTGTCCCATTTAATGGACACAATGAAATCAGTCCTTACGGTACTTCTTGGGCGTGAACTTCTTATTCTTCTCTTTGGCGATCCAATACGCATCCTGCAAAGCTTTCATCATCACATCCAAATCCTCATCGGCAATATTACCGCCGGCAAAAAGGCCGCTGACCTCATCAACCAGCGCCTGCGCCTGCTTTGCGCCCTTCGCACCGTACCTCTCTGCGGCGGAGAGGAGAAACTCCTCGTCCTCATTCAGAAAGTAGTTTTCTTCGGTATGAAACAACTCCGCCAGTTTGTGGTAGATGTCCCGTTTCCTCGGATAGCATTCGCCGGATTCATAGTTGGTGATCGTTCTGAGGGAGACTCCAAGAGCCTTCGCCAGTTCCTCCTGCTTCAAGCCTGCCTTTGTGCGGGCTTCTTTTAATTTCTCGCAAAACCTCATTGTACCGTCCTCCGTAGTGTTCAAAATATGTTAGAAATTAAATTGCTATTACCTGTTGACAAACGCAGATAAGCTGCATATAATATAGACACGCAATTAGACTGCGTATTTATATTACTCGAACTTGCGTGCCTTGTCAAGGGGTTTCGGAAAGATACTGCATTTTTGGGGGTGCCGAATATACACAATCGTGATTAGTATGCCCGTTCATACGGAAAAGGAGCAGTAATGGGAAGAAACAATACAAAAGCAGTAAAAGATATTGCAAAGATGTACGAGCAACCGGGTTTGGTGCAGAACGACACGTTCCACAAAACTATTGGTGAACATCTAACGCGATGTGACGTGGGCAACACTTTCGGGCTGCAACTGTAACCCTGAAAGCGTCAAGGAACTTAATGAGGTGATGTGTGTGACAAATGATAATTGGACACCTATACCGATGTACTGCTCCAACTGCGGAGAATTACTTTACGGTTATAGAAATGATGAGGGAAAAATCAAGTATGAGTGTAAAAGGTGCGGAACCGTAGCGGTTCGAGTCCAAAAAGGACGCCGACACGACAAGATTGACCTTTATGCCCCAGAAGGGCAACTCCGATACTATTGATCGGCTAAAAACTGAATATGGCAAAACGACGGAATGGTTGAGGTGAAACAGACTGCGTAATTCCATCTCCAGGTCACTTGCTTTGAACACTTCGGTTGGTTAAACCAAACTTGCTATGCAGATATGAGAGGCCACCGACAAGACAGTAAGCCATAGGCTTACCCTGTCTTGCCGGTGGCTTCTTTTTTTCGGCAAGAACAACCGACCAAGGGCTTCCGGCAGAGAAATCTCTGAAAGGAAGCCTTTTCGATGCTAAATAAGTGGCTCTGCTATATCGCTGAATATCCGTGATCTCTGAATTTTTGACTTTCACCCAAATTCAAAAATTCAAAGGAGATTACACAATGGGAATCAATTTTGCATATGAGAGAAAGAAGTTTTCGGAAGCTCAGCAGAAACTTCGGAAAGAGTACAAAGCTGCGGGGATGACAGATGAGCAGATTCTTGAGATGTATGAGTATGATCTGCATCAATTCAACAGGGATCTTGCCTACCAACGTCATACGCAGCGCTTGGGCATCCTTGAAGAGCCTGACATGGAGGAAGAGGGCCACAACCCTTTACTGCATAAATTTATTGATGCTCTGACTGTATATCAGCAGCCGACTGAGGATGCTAAACTCTGGTGGCTTGATGAGATCGAGGACGCTGATCTAATAAAAAGTCTAATGCGGCTTACGGCTGATGAACTCGATCTAATTGATATGCTTGCATTCGGCGGTTACTCACAACGGGAGATTAGCGAAAAAACCGGAAAAAGTCCCACTGCAATATGTCTGAAGCTGAAGACGATTCGAAAAAAGTTAAGAAAATCCGAATAAGGCTTAATTTTTTCCCTTTCTCGTGATCTACCACTTGAGGAGGTAAATCTCCTACAACTACAACGAGAAAGTGAGGAAACAAATTGTCGATGGATAGCAACTGCAAGGAAATAGAGATTTGCCTTTGTCCTAAATGTGCAAGTGCCTTTTACGATATTCCATCTTACAAAATCATGAGGAAGGATCCGTATCAGGTCAACAAGGATCTCTGTACTTACTGCAACAGCCGCTTTGGTTATGACTTCCTAATCTCCAAGCGGGCAAATGTGCAAAAGCCCAGAAAGCACGTAATTCGCACATTGGAAAGTGGGGCCGAAAATGAATAGCATTATAAATGAAAAGCGACTCTTTTCAGCCCTATGTACTGTGTGTCCCCTAAATGAGGTGGAATTATGCAGAATCTGATTTCGAGAAAAGACGCCGCTGAGATTTTGGGAATCAGCGTGAAAACGCTGGATCAAGCAAGGCTCAATGGCCTGATTGCCTATGTGCAGTTCGTTGACAACGGCTGTGTCTACTTCACGGAAACTGCGATTGATGAGTATATCGCAAAATGCACCCACAG
>VOFC01005178.1_pt1 | contig 12195 bp, 18 predicted proteins | sample 5384161 | NCBI WGS metagenome assembly VOFC01 (sample SAMN12384722, study PRJNA508395) | human gut metagenome | isolation source: healthy gut B | host: Homo sapiens | reverse complement strand
AATATTCAACAAAATCGCTACCATCGCAGCCGGAACAATACCGGAGCCGCCGAAGATCAGCTGGATAAACTGGGGCGCATTTGCAAGTGATTCCTGTGTTGGCGCCCGCAATAGTAGCCTACACCGAGCGCTACCGATACGATGGAAAGGTTCCGGGCAGTCAGCGGATTCTTTGTGATCAGCTGAATACCGCTGATGACAATAGAAGAAAAATCATCATAACTGCCGCGCCACCCAGTACCGATTGAGGCATGATGGAAACCAGCGCCGCCAGCTTCGGGCAAAGACCGCACAAGATCAGGAAAATCGCTCCGGTCGCAAGTGCAAAGCGGTTACTACCTTTGTCATGGCAACCAGTCCAACATTCTGACTGAAGGAGGTATTCGGCAATACACCAAATAACGCTGCAAAGGAAGAACCAAGGCCATCGCACATCACGCCGCCTGCAAGCTCCCGATCTGTTGCTTCCCCTGCCAAGTCCGCCTTCCATTACACCGGAAATATCACCGACCGTCTCCACTGCCGTTACAATAAACATAATCAGAACAGGCAAAATCGCACGCAGATCAAACACCGGCTTTACCGGCATCAGCTTCGGAATTTCAAACCAGGGCTTATGCAACCTTATTCCAGTTTAATACCCATGCTTTTGTATATTCCACGCCATCTGCAGTAACACCGGTCGTAGGCAGGACAAATCCATTACCACTGCAGCAATGTAGCCTGCGATAATACCAAACAGGATTGCAGAAGAGCTTAAAAAAGCCCTTTTTGTCCCATGCTTGAAGAAAAGAATCACTACGAGAACAAAAACAGCCAGCAGCAGGTTTTCCACAGAGCCGAAATCCTTTTGCATTATTTCCGCCTCCGAAGGAATTGATGCCCCTACAGAGATCAGGCTCAGACCAATCGACATAACGACCGTACCGGTTACCACCGCCGGAAAGAATTTTCGAAGGGGCTTTAAGAAAAAGCCCAGCACCGTTTCGAAGAGTCCGCCGATTATGGATGCACCCATGATCGCACCATATGCCAGCACACCGCCGCCCATCGACGCAGCCACACTGTTAAATACCCCGATAAATCCGGAAGAAGTACCCATGATAATCGGAACCTTTCCGCCCACCGGTCCGATGGAAAACAGCTGTACCAGCGTTACAATACCGGCTACCAGCATGGCATTCTGCAGCAGGGAAAGCTGCAGCTGTGCAAACTCTCCGCCTGCCAGCCCACATGCACCCGTAATGATCAACAACGGAGTCAGGTTTCCGACAAACATTGCAAGAACATGCTGTAAGTCCAAGGGGAATTGCCTGAGAAAGGGGCATTTTCCCATCCATCTGAAATGCTTCCTCAGATAGTTTGAAACTTTTTTTCATTTTTCTCTCTCCTCATTTTGTGATTTATTGTCACAGCCCACACACAAACCTGCTGCGCATGTGGACTGCAGCATTTTCATCCTACTGCGGCATCGACATCAGAATCTTCTCCGGTGTGATCGGAAGTTCCCTGTGCCATACGCCGGTCGCCCGGTAGATCGCATGGGCAATTGCAGGTGCCGGGGTATTGATAACAATTTCCCCGATGGATTTTTTTGCGCCAAAGGGTCCCTGTTGGCTCATAGCTGTTTTCAAATTCCACGCGAAGATGCCCCATATCCAGACGGGTCGGAACCTTATACTGTAAAAAGCTGGACTCAATCGGGCGTCCATTTCTGTCATAAGTGATATTTTCAAAAAGGGTATGTCCGATTCCCACCTGTACGATACCCCCTCTATCTGAATACGCGCCAATGCGGGATTGATCGTAATTCCGCAGTCCACTACCGCAACATAATCCAGAATTTTCACTTCTCCGGTATCCTTATCCAGCTCAATTTCCACCATTCCGACCATGTAAGGAGGCGGGGAAACCGGGGAGGAATGGGACGCGGTCGCAACCGCTGCAATATCGTTATTTACCTGGTCTTTGACGCTGATCTCTGCCAGAGAAACGCTTTTCTCCGTGTTGATCTGCTTTACCCGTCCGTTTTTCAAACACAACCTCTTCTGTGCTGCAGCCAAGCATTCCCGCCGCGATCCCACAGAGCTGTGTCTTTAGCTTCGCGCAGGCCATCTCCACCGCCTTACCGGTGATATAGGTTGTGGAAGAGGCATAGGAGCCGGAATCATAAGGGGAAGCGTCCGTATCCGCGCCAAATACCGCCACATCGTCTACCGGCAATCCATACATTCCGCAACCATCTGGGCAAGAATCGTATCACAACCGGTTTCCCATATCCGCAGCACCGATGATCAGGTTAAAGCTGCCGTCATCTGCAAGCTTCACAGTTGCGGAACCGACATCCACATTGGAAATACAGGAGCCCTGCATCGCCATTGCCACGCCTGCCGCGCGCACCTTTCCGTTTCCCATATCCCGAACGGGATATTTTTCATCCCAATGGAACAGCTCCTTACAGCGCGCCATGCATTTGTCCAACGCACAGGCATTTGCAGTTTCGCCATAATAGGCCGGCATTTTCATGCCCTCCCGGAGCATATTCTTTTCCCGGATGATTGTCGGATCGATTCCAAGCTTCTCTGCCAGCTCGTTGACAGAGGTTTCCAGTGCAAAAATACCCTGGGTCGCTCCGTAGCCCCGATAGGCACCTGCTGCCATCGTATTGGTATATACAACATCATAGCCAAACCGGAATGCCTCCAGGCCTCCGGTATAAAGCGGAATCGATTTGTGTCCGCTCAGTCCTACCGTCGTCGGACCATGCTCGCCATAAGCACCGGAGTTGGATAATGTATACAGGTCCAGTCCCCGGATATGTCCATCCTTATCTGCGCCCAGCCGCACACGCACTTCCATTTCATGCCGGGGAGATCCTGCAATCTGACTCTCCTCCCTCGTAAAAATAAGCTGCGCCGGGCGTCCGGTTTTCAGTGTGACAAATGCGGGATAAACCTCACTTACCGCCGTCTGCTTTGCACCGAATCCGCCGCCGATCCTGGGCTTTTCCACACGGATTTTACTTTTGGGGATTCCCAGCGCCCGGGAAAGGATTCTGCGAACGTGAAATACGATCTGGGTCGAAGAAATCACATGCAGTCTTCCATATCGATCCAGCTCGGTATACGTACGGAAGGTCTCCATCATCGCCTGATTAAAGGAACGCATATGATACGCATGTTCCAGCACATCATCGCAGTCTGCAAGCACCACATCCACGTCCCCGTCACCACTGATTTCACTGGCAACCAGGTTCCGCCTTGCATCTCCGCCCACCGGAACCTGTGCAAGCCAGTCCTCTTCCGGATGCACTAATATTTCATTGTCCTTTGCCTGATGGAAATCCAGAACCGGTTCCAGGATCTTATAGTTTACTTTGATCAATTTCATTGCCTTTAAAGCTGCTTTTTCATTTTCTGCTGCGATAATGGCAACTACGTCCCCGACAAAACGCACATGCCGGTCCAGAATCAGCCTGTCGTAAGGCGACGGCTCCGGATAGGTCTGTCCCGCTATGGCAAAGCGCTGCTTTGGCAACGTCTTCCCCCAGGTATAAATATCCACGACACCGGAACCTTTTTTGGCAACCGAAACGTTTATTTCCTCCACAATCGCATTTGCGTGGGGGCTTCTTAATAACTTTATCGTCAGGGCATCCTTTCGGTACGATATCCTCCACATAAACCGGCTTTCCCAAAAAGCAGCTGCATAGAATCCTTTTTGCGGACCGGCTGGTTGATCGCATTGTATTTCTTATGTTCCATGAAGCTTCTCCTTTACTTTCTTCTCTGATCCAGAAAATTCCGGATGCCCCGCAGCTGTCCTTCATAGCCGGAGCATCTGCAGAGGTTTCCTGCCAGATATGCCCGGATCTCATCATCCGTCGGATCCGGATTTTCCCCCGAAGCAACGCGATCGTATTCATGACAAATCCCGGATTACAGAAACCGCACTGATCCGCTCCCTGATCGGCAATAAACCCGACAAACTCTGCCGCTTCCTCCTGAAGTCCTCCAGGGTATAAATTTCATGTCCATCTGCTCTGGCTGCGAGCACAGAACAGGAAAGCACCGGCGTATTATCCATGAGAACGGTGCACAGACCACAGTTTGCTGTCTCACAGCCTCGTTTTACGCTGTAGCATCCATGTTTTCTCAAAAAGTCGATCAAAAGCAAATCCGGTTCGATCTGCTCGGCGATCCTTCTTCCATTCACTTTTATTATGATCTCCATCCCTACGCCTCCCCGATTTTACAAAACAATCTCTGACTCAGCACTCCGATCAGACGGGTGCGGTAGGCTGCCCCGGCACGATGGTTATTACCTGTCGGAATCTGCTCTTTTGCCCAGTTTGCAAATGCCTTTACGCTTTCTTCCTTCACACCGCCGGAAAGAAACTTTTCTTCATCGCTAAGAAGCACTGCCCGATGCGGTCTTGCACCGACTGCCAACCGGTATTCTCCCCCGACGCAGGAAGCGGCGCAGGCAATCACCGGAAAGTCCGTGCTCTGGTTGCGGACCGCTGCGTAGGCAAAGCGTCCTGCAGTCTTTTTCACGATCAGACGGACTAAAATATCTCTGTCCTGTTTTTTCTCGGCAAAATCTTTTAAAGGAATTCTTCCACCCTGAAATAATTCCACTTCGGTATCCATTGCAAGAAATACCGTCAAAACATCAGAGAATCCGAACCGTCCCCAGATGCTTCCTCCAACCGTTGCAAGATTGCGGAACTGCACACCTACAATATCCTTTACCGCATCTCTTACTGCACCCTGTGTATAGGCATTCAGCCCGGCATCTGTCTCCAGCTGCCGCATCGATACCATGGCGCCGATTAAAAATTCCTCTTCCGTTTCTTCTATTGTATTCAGTCCAAGATCACAAAGATCAATTGCTGTCTGAATCATGCGATTCTGCATTTTCGTCCAGAGCATTCCACCGAGAATACAGTTCCCCTTTTCTGGTTCAGCTCATATGCCTCTTCCAGACTTTTTTGCGCGCACATAATTCCCCTGAATTGTAACCATAAAATGTTCTCCCTGAAACCTTACTGTTCCCTATGCACCCGTTTTTCTATTTTCGTACGATAACAAACGCAATCCGTGAACAAAAACTAAAAACCCAATTGTATTATAATAAAACCCCTTGCTTTTGAAAAAGATGCTTTGCTACAATACCGTTGTATTATTAAAACTACAACGAAAGGTGAACGTAATGAAAAACACACTGAAAAAAGTACCTGTCTCTGTCCATTGCATGCGCACTGCTGATCTCCATGATCGGCTGCGGCACTACTTCTGCCCCCTGCTGAAACTGTTCCTGCAACAGAATCCGTCACAGAGCAGGCTGCCGAGACTGTCACAGAAACCGCTTCTGCCGAAACAGAAGAGACTGCAGCCGAAGAAGCCATTGAAGCTGCAGAAACGACTTATCCCGTCACCCTGACCGATCAGGCAGGCCGTGAAGTAACACTCGAAGCTGAACCTGAGACCATCGTAAGCGGCTATTACATTCCCTCCAGCCTTTTGATCGCTCTTGGTCTGAAGGACAAGATGGTAGGCATCGAAGCAAAGGCTGACAGCAAGCGTGCGATCTACAAGCTAGCTGCACCTGATCTGATAGAGCTTCCCAGTGTCGGCACCGCAAAGGAATTCGACCTGGAAGGCTGCGCTGCCCTCTCCCCTGATCTGGTTATCCTGCCCTTAAAATTAAAGGACGCAGCAGCGAGCCTGACAGAGCTTGGTATCCCGGTGCTGCTTGTCAATCCGGAAAGCCAGGAGCTTCTGACAGAAATGATCGAGCTGGTATCTACCGCCACCAACACACAGGAACGTGCAAACGAGCTGCTTTCCTATATAGCTTCCCAGAAGTCCATGCTTTCTGATACATTAGCTGATACAGAGCCCAAAAGCGTATATCTGGCAGGCAATTCTTCCCTGCTTTCCACAGCAGGTCCTGCGATGTACCAGTCCAGCATGATCGAGCTTGCAGGCGGCAAAAATGCAGCGGAAGAAATTACCGATACTTACTGGGCAGAAATCAGCTACGAACAGCTGCTTGCCTGGGATCCTGCCTATATCATCCTCGCTTCCGATGCAGATTACACTGTTGACGACGTTTTAAACGATGAAAACTTAAAAGACTGCACCGCTGTGAAAAACGGTCAGGTATATCAGATTCCCGGCGATGTAGAGGCTCTGGACAGCCCGGTTCCCGCAAGCATCCTTGCATCCGTATGGCTTGCCGGCATTCTCCATCCCGAACAGGTTCCCGCTGACACTTATACCACGGAAAGCAACACGTATTATGAAACCTTCTATGGAATCTCCTTCGAAAACTAAATCGTTCCTTCTCGTCGGGACCGTTATTTTAACGGTCCTGACTTTATGCTCTTTTTTCGTCGGAAAATATCCGCTTACTCTGTCCGGTCTGTTATCCGGGGACGCGATGCAGTGGCGGGTTTTTCTCACCCTGCGCGCAAGCCGCGCTGTGATCGGTGCAATCGGCGGCTTTGTCCTCGGAGTTACCGGCTTTGTCTATCAGACCGTTTTCCGCAATCCCCTCGCTTCCCCCGACATTATCGGCGCATCCTCCGGTGCAAGCGTAGGCGCCGCTTTCGGCATCCTGTTTTGCCCGGCGCGGTGGCTGTCACCCTATCTGCCTTTGCCGGAGCCATCTGTTGTGTACTCCTTGCACTGACGCTTTCCTCCCTGACCGCCGAAAAAGACGGCAAAAGCATCGTCCTTTCCGGTATCGCCGTGCACAGCCTGGCACAGACCGCGTTAGTCTGTCTGAAGCTCCTCGCCGACCCGGAAAAACAGCTTGCATCCATCGAATACTGGATCATGGGAAGTTTAAACGGCATCAGCCTGTATTCCATCGGCGGAAACATCGCTCTGTGCCTGATCTGTCTGGTTGGGATGTTCCTGTTGTACCGCCAGATCCTCCTGCTCTCTCTGGATGATCAGGAAGGGCGGCTGCTCGGCGTAAATGTGACGCAAATCCGCCTGATCGTCCTTTTGATCGCAACCCTTGCCGCCTCCAGCGTTATCAGCATGACCGGGCTGATCAGCTTTATTTCGCTTCTTGCCCCCACGGAGCGCGCCTGCCTGCTCTTTAAAAACAACCGCTTATCCACCATGTTATTCAGTGGCCTGCTCGGCGGATGCCTTTTGACGCTCGGCGATATTTTTGCCCGCAGCATCGCTTCTACTGAACTGCCAGTAAGTATTTTTACCAGTTTGCTCGGCGCGCCGTTCTTAATCTATCTCTGTATCAGGAGGAAACCACTGCAATGAACCTACTCACTGTAACCAACCTTTCCGCCGGATATGCCGGAAAACAGGTCATAAAAGATATCAGCTTTTCGCCGCCCCAAAACCATCGTTGAATTCTCGGTGCAAATGGGTGCCGTAAAAACCACCCTGATCAAAGCGATTGCAAATCTTCTTCCTCATACCGGAAGCTGTCAGTTAGATGACACTTACTTGGAAAACGCTTCTCCAAGGCAGCTTGCTTTACTCTGCGGATACATTCCCCAAAAAGAGCGGTATTTCGATCGATTTAACTCTTCTGATGTCGTTTTGATGGGGTTTAATCCAAAGCTTTCTCTCCTGCAGTCTCCCACGGAGCAGATGAAAAAAGAAGCATTTGACGCCCTCTGCTCGGTAGGTCTTGGGTCCCGCAAAGGCGATAACTTCCAGCAGCTAAGCGAAGGGCAAAAGCAGCTCTGCCTGCTGGCGCGCACTTTTGTATTAAAGCGCAGGCTTCTGCTTTTGGATGAACCGGAAAGCGCCCTGGATTTTCGGCTGCGCTATGAAACGATGGGACTTTTGCGAACGTATGTTGCAAAAAACAACGCCGCCGCACTGGTAACGCTGCACGATCCTTCTCTCGCCCTCAATTATTGCGATACGCTTCTGGTACTTTCCGATTGCGGTCTGTTGGGAGAGCTTCAACCATTTTCTACCCCGATTTCCAAAATGGAACCGCTTCTTTCCTCCATCTATGGTACAATCAGTTTAACAACACTTTCCACACGCCGCGGCGAGAAACGGCTGATCATGATAAAGGAGGACGATGCCTGTTGAAAGCGGTTACAAGAATTACTTTTTGTGACGACAACGATGAAAAATTTTTCGGGGAAGGTCCCTGCTGTCTGCTGCATGCCATCGAAAAAAACGGCTCTCTTCGTTCCGCCGCCATATCCATGGGACTTGCCTATACCAAAGCGCTCCGCATAATCAAAAATGCCGAAGCCGCTCTCGGCTTTCCACTGACCACACGCTGTGTTGGCGGAAAATCCGGCGGTGGAAGTACACTCACTCCACAGGGAAAGGAATGGCTGACAAAATATGAAACCTATCGGGACGCCTGCGTTCATGCCAACCGCAAGCTGTATTTGGAAATCTTTTCAGACAAGCGGTAAAAAACATCTGATCCTCACCGGAGACAGGGGAAGCGGCAAAACAACGCTGCTTTCTGCGCTCTTTCCATGCCCGATGCCGGGGCTTACCTCCTGGGCGGTTCCAAAGCAGGGCGTCTACTTAAAGGACAATTTTTCTTCCAAGACCGTGCAAATCGGCAGATTTAACCCTGACAACACGGGTACCGAAAACCGGATGCTGCCTGTTTTAGACGCATTTTCCCAAACCGGTGTTTCTTTTTCTTCGCGCTTGTGCCGACGTTTCTTCTGACTGGATCACCATTGATGAAATCGGATATCTCAAAGCACCTGTCCCGAATATCAAAACGCCCTCTCTGAGTTGATGGCGTGCAAGCATCTCCTGATGGTCGTCCGCAAGCAAAAGCTTCCTTTCCTGGACAGTCTGCTTGCACAGCAGGATGTCTTCGTTCTCGATCTGGATCAACCCTACGGAAACGCAGGCTGTATTCTCATGGCGTCCGGTCAGGGCAGACGCTTTGGGGAAAACAAGCTGCTGACAGATCTTGCAGGCAAGCCACTGATTCAATGGGCACTCGATGCTTCCGCCGGTCTGTTTGCACACCGCCTGGTTGTGACCGTGCACAAAAGAAATCGAACAGCTCTGTCTCTCGCAGGATATCCCGGTTCTTCTGCATCCTTTTCCCGACCGAAATGACATGATCCGCCTTGGAATGGGTGAAATCAGCTCTTTTATCGATCGCTGCGCCTTCCTGCCATCCGACCAGCCTATGATCCTGCCGGAAACCATCGCTTCCCTGCTGCTTTGCGCAAAAAATCTGCCTGACTTTATCTGGCGCCCCTGCTCTAGCGACACAGTCGGTTCTCCGGTGATCTTTCCGTCCTGCTTTTTTGAGGAATTAAAAAATCTCCCTCCCAAAAAGGGAGGGGAACGTGATCGTTTCAGGTATCCAAATCTCGTCCGGACACTTCCGGTTTCTTATTCGGAAGAATTAAAGGACATCGATACAAAAGAGGAGCTGCTTGCTGTTTCACGGTATTTTGAAAAGCCTTTTCATTTGTGCTGTTGAACGCCAATTGCTTTATTTTGCGCTGTATTGTAAAATATCCAGAAAAAATGCGAAATCTCAAATATATGGCGAAGTTTGCGCTCCGTTTCAACGAGTGCTGGCTAAGAAAATAGCAAATTTTGAAGAACGCTTACCCTCTCCGCAAAGTGAGCTTGCCGCACAGACGATGAAGGCCCCTATGTTTTGACTTTATCCCGTTTAAAGAAGATATGGTGGAACGGGATATTGAGCAGGCGCTTGTGAAAGATGTTACAAAGCTCCTGCTGGAATTGGGGACGGGATTTGCTTTTCTTGGAAACCAATATCACCTGAATGTGGGCGGAGATGATTTTTACATCGATCTCTATTTTATAACTTGAATCTTCGTTGCTATGTGGTGATTGAACTGAAAACCGGTGAATTCAAGCCGGAATACGCCGGACAGCTGAATTTCTATCTTTCAGCGGTAGATGGGATTCTGAAAAAGGACAGAGATTATCCTTCTATTGGCTTGCTGCTGTGTAAGAGCAAAAATGACCTGGTGGCGGAATATACACTCAAGGATATGTCCAAGCCCATGGGTGTCAGTGCGTATAAAGTAACCAGCAGCTTGCCGGAAGAACTGCAACGGCAACTGCCATCGATTGAAGACATTGAAAAACGGATTCAAAGGGAATAATTTCACGGGGAGGTCATTTTTTGTCCCTGCATTCATAAATCTTGCTAATGTTTGTCAAGCAGATTTTTGAAGATTTCGAGAACCTTGAGAACAAAAAAGAGTAACCTTAATAAGACCTGCTGTTGCAGGCCGGCAGTTAACAGCTATAATGAAAGCGGACAGATTTACTTGTACAACTCCATTGCACGAGCGTAGTAGATCCGCAGAAACTTATTGACGGCAGCCATTTTGGCTACGTTGTATGGTTTCCCTTCCTGTTCCTTTTTGAGCAGAAAAAGGTAAACAGGATCGTCCTGAGGTTTTGTCAGTTTGAGAGCCTGCATTACCTCAAAACAAGCTTTTCTGAGAGCCGGGTTGCCACGTTTGGAGATGTGACGATTCCGGCTCTCGAATTGTCCGGACTGATATGGCGGAGCATCATTGCCGGCATAAGCATTGAGTGCTTTGCCACTGTGAAAACGGCGAATGTCACCGATTTCTCCAAGAATGATCGGTCCCAGTCGGTCCCCCACGCCGGCCATAGAACGAAGCACTTTGTACTCCGGCATGGTCTCTGCTATGATCCGCATTTGAAGATTGATCTCATCGGCAGCTTTCTGAGATGTGGATACGAGATCAACACATTGATCCTGAGTCATTGCGGATAAGGGATTTTCTCCACGGGTGGTAACACTGTTAAGGACCAGCTCATAGATAGCCAGTCCCTTAGAACCGGCAAAACGATCCTTGGTCTTTTTGACTAGGACTTGATAGCTGTCCAGGAAACGTGTCTTGCCCATCTTACGGATTACATCGAAAGACTTGAAACGCTTAATGAAACGCAGAAGCACACAGTTGTCGGGATCCCTGCTTTTAAGAGGAAGAATGGTCGTAATGCCGGGCATTGTTTCATCCAGAAGGCTGAGCAGCTGAACTTTGGCAACAGTTAGGGTTGATATCCTCTGACTGTATTGCCTGGACAGAAAACGGAGATCTTCATACTTCTGGTCCTGAGGAGTGTAAGGAATCAGCGAATAGGACTTCTCAAGGGCATACTGAGCGATTCGCAGAGAATCACGTTTGTCCGTTTTCGCCTTTCTGAGTTCGGTATCGCCATACTTCTTCATCTGGTATGGATTGATCAGACAGACTGGGAGTTCCGCCTCCGTGAAGGCTTTCAGGAGTGGATAGTGGTAGTGGCTGGTGGGCTCCATAAGGATGGTTGGAGGCTCTGAAGTCCTCTTGATGTAATCTACCAATGCCTGCAGCTCATCAGCGACATGGTGGACATCAAAAGGTTTGGCACGGATGCTGCCATCTCCATTGAGAATGGCAACGGTGCTCTTGGATTTTGAAACATCGATACCAACAGCAATCATAAGAAAGACGCTCCTTTCGTAAGTGATTTATGATTGGATCCAGCTCTTCAAGGTTCACTCATATTCTTTCGTTAAACGGGAGAAGCAATCTTTCCCAACTTGCTGAATCGAATGTAGAACAATGAAGGCGGGCTGACACATTTAACTTCGGGCGTGGTGTCCCAATCGGAAATACGTCAGACCAATCACCTTCATCATAAAGAAAGTAGAGAGCCTTTCTCCGTAAACGGAGATGGCGGATAATCTTATACAATCCCAATAAATTTTTTACTATGATGAAAATGGCTCATTTATTTTCATAGCGCAAAAGGACATAAGATTGATTCCATTATAAATAACGACAAAGTTTGCTTCACGACATGGAATGATGGATATGTAGATGATGGAGGTGGAGCTTATCATGTTTCAAACTGTGGTGATTTGGCAGAGCAAGGCTAGTTGAAGACTGTAAGGCTACTGGAAGAAAAAGGTAGAAAATTTGCGCCCAAATATTATCCGTCAGCGGAGGAGGTTGAAGAAGAAATCAGAAAGGAATTAAAGGCGTACAGGTTGATGAAGTAGAAATGGGAGCATATTTCCGGAAAAAAGTACTGAAAAATAACAATAAAGAATTGTATTTAGGCGACAACTTCCCATTATCGGGCAGACAAAGGAGGAGAGGAAGCATGGGTATCATACCAGAACGGTTAAAAGACCTGCGTGTAG
>VOFC01005779.1_pt1 | contig 12202 bp, 18 predicted proteins | sample 5384161 | NCBI WGS metagenome assembly VOFC01 (sample SAMN12384722, study PRJNA508395) | human gut metagenome | isolation source: healthy gut B | host: Homo sapiens | reverse complement strand
ATATATAAGGCAGCATAAGGAGTATGGTATTACCAATGTTTTGCTGATGGATGATGATGTGGATTTTTTATATGGAATCGTTTTATCGAATGTATGCATTATTATCCTTGAGAAAAATGAGATGCAGAATAGGGGGTAGTAGCAGGACGAATGTTTCGTGCAGATAAGAAATACATTCAATACACGAAAACGGAAATCTGGAATCGGAGCGAGATATTGCATACAGGATGGATGCAGGACATGTGTAAGGTGGAATGTCTGCCTTGGATGAATTTGCAGGAAGGAGAGTATTCGGGATGGTGGTTTGCATGTTTTCCTATGGAATTTGTGCAAAAGGAAAAGCCGCTGCCGTTTTTCCTTCATTGCGATGATGTGGAATATGGTCTTCGGCTCGGAACGGTTCCTATGGCATTGAATGGCATTCAGGTGTGGCATGAAACTTATGAGTATCGCCAGAGTCCGGTAATTACATATTATGATGTTCGTAATAGCCTTTATAACGAACGCAATATGTGGCTGCTCGATTGGAAGAAGAGATTTATGGGCGCTATGGACACAGAAATTAACAGATTATTTGAAACAGGGCAATCTGGAATATTATTATGCTACGATTTTGGGATTGTATGATTTTTGTAATGGGTACACGGCGTTTTTATAGAGAAGATATAGAAAAACATCATAATCGATTAAAAACTCGAATCAGCAGAACCAATCGACAGAAAGCATGGTGGTATCTTAAGGTTATTTATGTACGTTTGATGGTTTGTTATAAGAAAATTCAAAATGCATATAGAAGAGAGAATAAATAGTAGCTATCAGCCCTGCGAGCATTAGCTTAGCAGGGCTGATCTGTCATTTTACCAATATTTTTCCATATAATTCCGTGCATCTTCCTCGGATAAAGAAAAAAATCGGTTATGATATTTTTGAGAGTGTCCTCTTTTGAAACAGAGAATTTTTTGTAGGTTTTAAGGGTACCTATAATTTCACCCTGGTAATTCCGGATTGAATGCCTTGCTGACGCCTTTCTGAATACATTCTTCCTGCCATTCTTCAAATGCTCTGCACATATTGATCGAACCTCCTTCCGAATCGGATTGTAACGCATGGTTAATAAATGACTTGGTATTTGTGATCGTGCCAATCACCAGACTAAGTTCTGTATCAAACTTCTGATTCATGTATGTACTTTGGATTTTATCAAATTCTTTGTTATAAATCAATCTGCTGAGATCGAATACAGTGTGAACTTCACTGTTATGAAAAATCAGAGAATCGCTGTTTCTAATCTGGATGAGATTCATTTTATAATCTGATACCAGAGGCGTGAGATGTGCTGGAATGCATAGCATATCAGTCAGGGAAAGAGGCCCATCCCATTCGTCTTCGCCATAGTAAACACAGAGACTGATGACGGGGTGTAAACGGTCTGTCTTTTAAGACCTGAAAGAAATTCATCTGAAGATGAAAAATTTTTTTTCGTGTTTGTTTCTGGCAGCAATTTCATTATATTCCTTGAGATAAGAGAGAGCATCGCCAAGCATAGTGCGAAGCGGCATTGCATAATGAATTTTACATTGATTCTCCAATCCCCAGATAACGAAATCAACACCATAAGCTGTCTTTTTCACAACATCCCAGATTCTCTGGATGGTTTCAAAGTATGATTGTTAAACTTTAACAAAGAAGAAACATCGGTATCTGCTTCCGATAAATCTTCCGGTTTGATTTGATCTGTGAGCCGTTGAAAAGAGCGGCATTGAACAGTCTGCAAAGTGTTCATTGTTTTTCCAGAAGTTTTTAGAATGGTATCTGGTTTTGTTATTGTAAGTAGTCGTTTTAAATCCTCCCGTTCTTATGTAATGGGAAAGTTACACAGAGTTCGTATTATTCGGAGGAAAACCGGTAATATACCGAGAGAACGATATGCATGGATTAAATTACAATATATGATAAGGAAAAACAAGAGATGGTGATGTTTGTTTACAGAATTTAAGAGTTGAAAAATATATATGGATTATCTGACGCAATTTCTGAAAAATTACGTAGAATCGAATGGTTAAAATATTTGACCGAGAGTACAATAAAAAGAAAAGGTCGGAGGTTGGTCACAGTATGAAAATAAAGAAGGTGTAGATATCTACAATTATAGACAATTTAATGGTCAATCAATTTATTTTGGAAGAGAATCTTACTTTTATAGCAGGTGCTAATAATAGTGGGAAAACATCTATTATTGAATTATTTAATCGAATATTGGGTGAAAGTCAAAACCAAAATATCAGCAAATGATCTGCCAGTGATCGAATATCATGATTGGTTAAAAACAATTACTAAATATAATTAAAGAGTGTTATGAAATCATTGGCGATGAAAAATCCTTTATAGAAGAATTAGAGAAAAATTTGATGAAAATTTTGATGAAGAAGTAGAAAAGAAGAGTTTAAAAGTCAGAATTGAGGGTCAGTTATAAAGATGGGGAAATAATAGAATTGTTTTCACCATATTTAATGGATCTTGATAATAAAATCGAGATAGCTTTTTATTTTGTATATGAATATAAGTTTATAAAGAATAAATTTATAAATTTACTAAAGAAACAGTTTAATAAAATGCAAAGAGATATTAGATCATTTGCAAACTGCTACAGAAGACAGAGAACAGCAAATTGCAGAGAAGAAAATTCTGGTATTTCTTGATAGTATATTGCAGCAGAAAGTTATCAGCATGGGTATTACTATGCCGACAAAGAGTATTCAGTTTTACAGAAGATTGAAGATGAAAAAAAGAATTTCAAAAATTATTTCATTATAAACATATCTGGGCAAGCAGAGATATGCCAGATGAAAAAGGGGACAAAAAGAAAAAACAATCAGTTCGGCAATGATTGATTTTATAGGCAATAATGAATGGGAAAATATATTTGAAAAATGGCCCGATATGTTACTGAATGAGATAGATGAGGATGACATTGTCAAAAAAATCACTGAGGAGTTCGTTATAACAGCTTAGCACAGTTATTCAGAGCATAAGTGCCACAAATGGCGGACGTAAGGAACAATTGGTTGTTGATACAGATGTTACATATGATGCAATAAAAAGAATTACTTCAAAATGTATCTAATGCAAAATATCAAATTGGGGAATATAAATTTGACGAAGAAACGCAGGGATTAGGTTATTCTAATACGATATATATGCATTTGCAGCTTCAGAAGTACACGAATGAATTAAAAGATGAGGAAATGAATAAAAAGGTGAATTTTTTCATAATTGAGGAACCGAAGCACGATAGCATCCACAGATGCAGAAAGCATTTGTGAGTTATCTGATTGATTTGTATGAAAATCAGGGAATGCAAGGAATGATCACTGCACATTCAAGTGAGGTAGTACGTGTGGCAGGTATGAAAGAGTACGAGTTGTGAGAAGAGGAAGTGAACCATTTGAAAAAGAATATGTGATATGCATGCGTTTCTGGAAAATTTGAAATCTGAAAAAAGGATCTGCAGACAATATAGAACAGAATATAATATTTTGTTTAAAAATAAATTTTTGCGGATCTTATTTTTGCAGATAAGGTTATTATGTTTGAAGGCGATACGGAACGTATGTATTTAAGGAGTCTGTTACAGAAAAAGAAATTTATACGAAACTGCAACAACAGTATATAGCATTTGTTCAAGTAGGTGGTGCGTATACGCATTGGTATCGTCAGCTTATTGAGTTCCTTTGAAATAAAAACGTTAATCTTAACAGATATTGATTATGAGAAAGAACATAATAATATCGAAATTATTAAAGAAAGCTATACAAGTAATGGTGGAATCAAAGATTATTATTATGAGCAGAAGAAAATTGTATCTGATAAATCTGAAAAATTATTAATCAAAGATTTATATAGCTGGCAAGCAAGTAGAGAGAATATTATTAATGATTATATAATGTTAAGTTTTCAAAGGGAACAGGATGGATATGCCAGAACGCTTGAAGAGGCTATGATTACAAAATTATTAGGGATAACAGTTGAGACCCAAATGACGATAGAACAATGGAAGGAGAAAGAAAAAGGAACAAAAACTAGCATTTAGTATTCCGAAATGTGATAAAAAAGAAAGTTTAGATATCGGTAATGATGCAGTGGATGCAGAATTAGCAGAGATGAACAAGAGGGTTGAAATAGAGTGCATTGAAATTTTAAAGGCAACAAGTAATCATAAAACGGATTTTTATGTATTCGGTTATTTAAATCAAAAGAGGAAGAGATGTTACCATACTACATCAAAGGAGGGATTAGAATGGCTGACGGAATAGAAAATAATTTGTTTTTGATTAATGCTCCGGCAGGAAGTGGTAAGACAACAACAATTTTAAGCGGATTGAAACGTTAGTAAGAGATGAAAATTGTACATCTGTTTTTATGCATTACATATATACCAGAAGAGCAGTGGAGGAATTGCAAAGAAAATTAGAGGGGTATTCTGTTAAAATTATGACTATACATGCCTTTTTAGCAGAATTTATGAAACCGTATTTTGGTAATCCAAAGATTGTACAATTATATTTGAAAATATATAAAAATGAAATAGAAAATCAAATTTTGAAAGATATAATAAAAGAGAGAAGAAAAAAGTAAAAATTGGAATAAATTTATTGAAAAAATATGGATTGCTCGTTTATGAAACAGTCGAAAAAATATAGAAAGAATTTATTATAATGAACGGGAGTTTAACGGATATTATTATGGGGACTTGGACATGACGGATTATTGTATTTTGCATTACAGGTAATAAAAACATATCCAATTGTCGGAACAAAATTGACAGAGTGTTATAAACATATTTTTATTGATGAATATCAAGATACTTCAGCGGATGTTTTAAAATTTTTCTATAGCTGTGTAAAAAAAGATAGTGATACCAGATTATATTTATTTGGAGATAGAATGCAGCAGATTTATAATAAATATGACGGATCATTTGAAAAAAGAATTTGGTGAATTTGACAGTTCAGAGAAATTAAGGATAAATTATAGGTCAACACCCGCAATCATTGATTTATTAAATAATATTTATAATAATCCGGAATATAGACAGATACCAGATAAAGAGAAAATGGTATCTGAAAATGAAAAAAACCAAGATTGATTATTACGGAACAGATGGATGAATGTGTTGAAAGAGAAGAAGCAAAAATAGCTGGGAAGTATTAAAGTTATATATCACTAACCGAGAGCGCTTTAAAAAATTAATGCTGAAGATCTGTTCCGGAAGGTAGAAAATTTTAACAGACGAGGATGGAAATAAATTATATACAATGAGAAGGAAGTATTCCGTTGTAGATGTCATGACTGCAAGATGAAGAGGGAGAATCCTGAAGCTTTATTTCGATTTATGTGGATCTTAGATAAAATTTTACAGTGTTATGAACAGAAAAATTACGGTGCTGTTATACAGATATTGCGTAATAGGGATGGTGGCAAAGATAAATTTTTAAAACTTCAGCGTTGGATATCAAAAATTCATGAAGATAAGAAAAAACTTAAGGAAACATTAGAAAATATAAATGAAATTTACACGGGTAATCAGAAAAAAATCAGTATTAGATTTATTAAATTTTTTGCGCGTAAAAAGAATTATTGATCCGATGCTTTTTCTCGGAGGATATGTATCAAGATATATTAAGTGTGGATGTTTTAGAATTTTTAAATTTATTCAGAGCAATAGATGCGAAAATAATTTCGACGCAGCATGGAGTTAAGGGAGGGACATAATAATGTATTTTTTCATAGCAGAGGATAATTCTTATTTGAATGTAGATATGTATGGCTTTTTTGAAATGCTAACGAAGATTCACTGTGGAATTTCAATCTTTTCAGGATTTTACTATTATAATTATAAGAAAAAATTGAAAACCTGTATTGCGTGGTCGGAAAGAATTTTTTAGAAAGTGCACAAGTTTACAAAAGAATGTTTTCCTAAAATAAAACCACATATAGATGAAATAAATAATCAATTGCAGGATAATGATTATTATAAATATATATATCAGGATAGTTATAAGGTAATAGAAAAAAAGGGAGCCGTGTTAAAATATATGCAGGAATTTTCGAAAACAAGTAAAATACAGAATATTCTATTGGCATATAAGTTATTTTATGTTGATGCTCCAGAGCAAAAAAGACGCTGACAGTCTTTGTATCTGAAAATCAAATAGCACACTATAAAGAGGATTTTCGAACTACGTTTAAAGAACTCGGATTTGATATCAGTGAGGAATAAAGAGAAAGGCAGATAAGAATGGAATGATAACTCAGCCCTGCTGGATGTTTCAAGCAGGGCTTGCTTATGTGTTGTAATATTTTATCATTGAATTATGCCATTTGTAGGAATCAAATAAGGTGTAAGTCCGGCGGACGCCATGATAGAAGCAAGAGTGGCACGAACATGCGGAAACATTTGTAATAGAGCATATTCGGTTAATTCATCCGTTGAAAACTTTACAGAGCAATCCGGTGAACTAAACTCGGCAGACAATACTACTTTTACAAGGAAAGAGGTATTTGGCATATCAACATCGAGTTCATCTGCAAATCTCATTTCAGCAGAGCAATAGCCGATATATTTATTTGGAGCATCATTTGTTGGAGTACACTTTCGTGAAAGTGTAAGTTTCATTTCTTTTCCATCTATCGGAGCTTTATTAATAATAAATGCTTCCTGAGTTGTAATCGAGTCCAAATTTATACTAATCATATTTAACATTACATTTCCTCCAATTCTTCGTCAACTTTCACATATGGATTTGGAAATTGAATAATCTTACATGGAACTTCGGTAGTAACCATATTGTCATTTCTAGAAGTATCTGTAGATGAATGGCATTTATTTATTTTAAAATCTACATTCAAATCTAGTTTGGCTGCAATTTCAGCAATTTTATTAATTGAAAAATTGTAGTCTCCACATTCCCAACGGGAAATCAATGATTGGGTTGCATTTATATGTTTCGCAAAATCTTTTTGAGACATATTAAGATTTAGTCTTTCGGAAGTAATGGCATTAGAAAATTGAGCCATTAACTTTGCAGAGAGACATCTGCGGGTGTTAATGTTTCTGAAAAACAGAGAGAGTAAATCTTCAATATTATTGGGTGTCTTTTTTATTCATAATTATCATCTCCTAAAAGTAGTTAATACGTTCTTTCATAACAGTAGTATAGGTTGAGTAATTAGTACGATTTTTTCCAGAACGTTCATTGAAAGCACATAAAAAGTAAGGTATATTCTCATCATTTATATATACAATCAGACGAACATTAAATTGAGATTTCTGTAGATGAATGGAATAGTAATGTCCATCTGCACCTTGAAGTATTTCATTGCTGTCTATCGTATATATCTTTGAACCAAAGTTTTTATATTGCTTAATTGTGTAGTTAAAATTTTAAAAAATATAGATTCTTTTCCTTTTAAATCTGTTTTTAATAGTGTTCTTAATTCTTCTAAAAATTTTGGATGGATTAAAAAAAGAATTTAATAAAGAAGCTAATTCTTTCAGCATGTCTTCTGTATTCATGTTCACTCCTTATAATATTACATATATGCGATTTTTTCAATTGGATACATAAAAATAATAAAAAAACTTGTCAAATACTGGAGTTGTGAGATGACCTATGTGTAATGGAGAAATTGAATAAATAAATATTAGTTATATGTGAGAAAAAACCGGTAATATACCGGGAGAGCGATATGCATGGATTAAATTTACAATATATGATAAGGAAAAACAAGAGATGGGGCTGTTTGTTTACAAATTTTAAGGATTGGATGGTTTTCAGAGCTGTTTCCCACAAATTGACATCTCCCCCTCTATGCGCTACAATGTAACTCAAAAGTCATGTTTAAAACGTATACAGAAAATACTTTTAAACGAACCATGGAGAAGACATTGAGAGCAAAAGATATATCATTTTTTTGAGTGAACAGAAAACCGGGGATCAGGCAGCGTTACCACAGATTTCATGATGGAACGGCAGGGGGTAAAGAAGGTGGTTTCATGGATTTATCTGCTGGGGTTGAATTTCTGCTATTATGTACTGTTTTGCAGATTCCTTGGAGAGCAGACAGAGATTCCGATTTACGAGGAAAAGAAACCGCCGTGCGCAGAGAGTGAGTCCGTCCTGGCAAACCGTGACCGTAAGAGTGTGTCGGAAACGGTTTCTTTTTTGATGCAGTATGAAGTCATATCGTTTGATATTTTTGATACGCTCATTTTCAGACCGTTTTCAGAGCCGACGGATTTATTTTTCTTTCTCGGGGAAAAAACAGGGGATTCTGGATTTTAAGAGACTCCGCATGCAGGCAGAAGCAGATGCAAGAACACAAAAGTATAAAGAAGAGAAGCATTATGAAATCACACTTTCTGACATCTGGAGCAGGTTAGAGAATGAAATTGGTGTCACAAAAAGAGCAGGGAATGCAGATGGAGCAGGCATTGAAATGGAGTTCTGTTATGCCAATCCATTTATGCAGCAGGTGTTTACACAGCTGCGGGAACATGGGAAGCGGATCGTGATCACTTCGGACATGTATTTATCAAAAGCATTTTTATCGGAGCTGCTGCAAAAAAACGGCTATGGCGGATATGAGGAACTCTATGTTTCCTGTGAATATGAAAAGAGTAAGGCAGAGGGATCGTTATATGAAGTTGCAAAAGGGCATACCCGGACACGGATTCTATGATCCATGTGGGCGACAATCCGGTGAGCGATGTAAAAAATGCAAAGAAACACGGATTCGAGGTGTTTTATTATCCGAATGTGAACCGCAATGCACTTTTGTACCGGTCATATGATATGTCGGCAGTTGTCGGCGGTGCGTATCGCGGAATTGTAAATAATAAGCTATACAATGGCACGGAGCAGCTGCCGATGGAGTATGAGTACGGCTATATTTATGGCGGATTGTTTGTGCTTGGGTACTGCAATTTTATTCATACATATGCCAGAGAGCATGGGATTGATAAATTACTGTTTTTGTCCAGAGATGGGGATATTTTAAGACAGGCATATGCTGTGCTGTTCCCGGAGGAGAAAACAGAGTATGTTTACTGGTCGAGAGCTGCGGCAACAAAACTGATGGCTCGTTATAACCGCTATGATTTTTTCAGACGGTATCTGTATCATAAAGCGGATGGAACTTATACCTTAGAGCAGATTTTAAAATCCATGCGGCTGGAATTTCTGCTGGATCGTCTGTTACAGCAATTACCCAATGAAACATATCTGACAAGTGGGAACGTCAGACAGGTAAAACGTTTTCTGGAAGCAAACTGGCAGGATGTGACAGCCGTTTATGACAGGGAATCCAAAGCTGCGGAATTATACTATAAAAAGTACTGGGCGACAGCCGGAATGCTCTTTGCGGTGGATATCGGCTGGGCAGGGAGTGGGGCGATAGCGCTGGACTATCTGGTACAGAACGTATGGAAGCTTCCGTGCAGCATTACCGGGGCGATCGCGGGCACTAATTCCGTTCATAATTTTGAAGTCGATGCGAGCGAAATTTTTTTGCAGAATGGAAAACTCGCAGCATATCTGTATGCGCAGTCGTTCAATCGAGACTTATGGAAAAAACATGATCCAAACACGGATGACAATATCTTTTTTGAACTGCTGCTCGCCTCGCCGACACCGCAGTTCCTTGGATTTGAACTGGATGAAGCGAGCGGGGAGGTTTTATATTTATTTGGAAAGATGGATGCAAATCCGGAGGGAATGAAGGAGATCCAGAGCGGCATTCTGGATTTTGTGCGTGATTACCAGAAACATTTTTCTGGGTATCCATATCTGTTCTGTGTGAGCGGAAGGGATGCCTACGCACCGATTCTGGCAGCCAGCGGAAACAAGAAAGCTTATTTGAAAGCACTGAAGAAGAAATTTGAATTTGAGGCAAATGTATTATGAAACGACAGATTAATTATATCCTGATGCAGACCGTTTTGTGGGGTGGCTGGATATGCGAATATATTTGGTTCCTGAAACATCAGTTTCAGATGCGGTTTGATCTCTGGGTATTTGTTGCGTACCTCTTTTTACTTTATCTTTGTGTGGTCCGGAAACTTGGAAATAATAATAACAGGCGCTATGAGATTTATATGGAACTGTGGGGAAGGCTGACCGCTGTAAATGTAGTCTGGTATCTGTTTGTGGGAGCAAAAACAGTGCATTTTGCAGGCATTCTTCTGGTTTTATGGAAGCTGATCCTGCTCAGTACGATCCAGTGTATTACATTTGCAGGTATTTTGCAGATTTATAAGAAAATCATGGAGCATTTTCAGATCACGACAGCGTGCGTGATCACCAGAGCTGATACTTTAGAGGCGGCAGAAGAGAAAATAAGGGTGCATGACTCTGTTTTTCTGGAAGATCTGCCGTCTGACGAGCGGAATGAACTGCTCAAGTTCTGTTACTATATGGACAGGCAGGTTTACTGCAACACAAAATTATCGGATATTATGATACGCGGTTCAGGGTTGACACAGTATCACGATTCACCGGTCTTTTTCTGTAACCATTTTGGAATGGGTTGCAAGAAAAAGAAGAATGCAGGGATATAATGTACTTTATCCCATGGGTTGGGATGCATTCGGTCTCCCTACCGAGAACTACGCGATCAAGAATCATATCCATCCAAAGGTCGTAACCAAGAACAATGTTGCAAGATTTAAGCAGCAGCTTCATTCTCTTGGATATTCATTTGACTGGGATAGAGAGATAAATACAACAGATCCTGGATATTATCACTGGACACAGTGGATATTCCTTAAGTTATTCAATGCCGGACTTGCGTACAAGAAGGAGATGCCAATCAACTGGTGTACTTCATGTAAGGTAGGACTTGCAAACGAGGAAGTTGTAAATGGTGTCTGTGAGCGTTGCGGTTCACCTGTAGTCCGTAAGGTTAAGTCAGAGTGGATGCTTAAGATCACAGAGTATGCAGACAAGCTCATCGATGGTCTTGATTCTGTAGATTACATTGAGAGAGTAAAGGTTTCACAGAAGAACTGGATAGGACGTTCAACAGGAGCAGAGGTTGACTTTTCAGTAAAGGGAAAGGAAGACAAGCTCCGTATATATACTACAAGATGTGATACACTCTTCGGAGTAACATACATGGTTGTTTCACCGGAGCATCCGATACTTGACAAGTATAAGGATGAGATTGCTAACTGGGATGCTATTGCCGAGTATCGTGAGCAGGCAGCAAGAAAGTCGGATTTTGAGAGATCAGAGCTGGCAAAGGATAAGACAGGTGTACAGATAGACGGACTTACAGCCATCAATCCTGTAAATGGCAAGGAAGTACCGATCTGGGTTTCAGATTATGTGCTTATGTCATACGGTACAGGTGCCATCATGGCGGTTCCTGCCCATGATGAGAGAGACTGGGAATTTGCAAAGAAATTCAACCTTCCTATTATTCAGGTTGTAGCCAAGAACGGTGAAGAGGTTGATGTAAATGAAGCAGCATTTACAGATGTTGCTACAGGTGTTCTTGTCAACTCAGGCTTCCTTAACGGACTTGAGGTAAAGGATGCCAAGGAAAAGATGATCAGTTTCCTTGAGGAGAATGGAATCGGTGCTGCAAAGGTTAATTATAAGCTTCGTGACTGGGTATTCTCACGTCAGAGATACTGGGGCGAGCCTATTCCTATAATACATTGTGACAAGTGTGGTTATGTTCCGCTTAAGGAGGAGGAGCTTCCGCTTCTCTTACCTGAGGTTGAGAGCTATGAGCCTACAGACAACGGCGAGTCACCACTGGCAGCCATGACTGACTGGGTAAATGTCAAGTGTCCATGCTGTGGCGGTCCTGCTAAGAGAGAGACAGATACAATGCCTCAGTGGGCAGGTTCATCATGGTACTTCTTAAGATATACAGATCCTAAGAATGACAAGGCTCTTGCAAGCCCTGAAGCTCTTAAGTACTGGCTCCCTGTAGACTGGTACAATGGTGGTATGGAGCATACAACACTCCACCTTCTCTACTCAAGATTCTGGCACAAGTTCCTGTATGATCAGGGGGTTGTACCTACTCCGGAACCATATCAGAAGAGAACTTCTCACGGTATGATCCTCGGTGAGAACGGCGAGAAGATGAGTAAGTCAAGAGGAAATGTAGTAAATCCTGATGATATTGT
>VOFC01002203.1_pt1 | contig 12264 bp, 21 predicted proteins | sample 5384161 | NCBI WGS metagenome assembly VOFC01 (sample SAMN12384722, study PRJNA508395) | human gut metagenome | isolation source: healthy gut B | host: Homo sapiens | reverse complement strand
GACTCGCGGGAGTGGCTGGAGCAGGCGGTGGAGGCCTTCGACGGGACGCTGCTGTTCGTGTGCCACGACCGGTATTTCATCAACCGGTTCGCCACCCGGGTCTGGGAGCTGGCGGAGGGTACCATCACCGACTATCCCATGGGCTTTGCCCAGTACCGGCAGGCCACGGAGGAGGAGCACGCCGCCGCGGCGGTCCGCGGCAGGCGCAGTCCGCTGCGCCGAAAAAGAACGGCAGCCGGGGCAACCGGGCCCAGCAGGCGGCGAAAAAGCAGCTGACCATCTGCGAGACGGCTATCGCCAGGCTGGAGGCGGACAGCGCGCGGCTGGAGGCGGAGATGGCGGAGAATGCCTGCGACGCGGAGAAGCTGAACGCGCTGTATCAGGAACAGCAGGACGTGCAGAAGCGGCTGGAGCAGGAGATGGAGCGCTGGGAAGAACTGAGCTTGCAGGCCGAGGAACAGGAGGAGCGATAACATGAGTGATATTTTGTGCATTTACTATTCCCGGACCGGGCATACCCGCCGGGCGGTCAAGGAGATCGCCGAGGCGCTGGGCGCGGAGATCACGGCGATCACCGACGACTGCGACCGCAGCGGCTGGCGGGGGATATATGCGCTGCGGTATGGACGCCATGAAGACATCCACCCGGCCCCTGCAGCCCTTTGAGACGGAGAGCCGCTGGGCGCGTACAAGCTGGTGATCGTGGGCAGCCCGGTGTGGGCGGGGCGGTGCGCCAGCCCCATTCGCGCGCTGCTGAAGCGGCGGGGGACTGGAGATGGAAAACGTGGCCTACGTGGTCACGCGGGAGCACTACCCAGCGCAGTGAGGAGGTCTATGACCAGATGGATATGTACACCGGCAGGCCCACCGGCTGGCGGTGTCGCTGCGGCCGGACAGCGAGGGGTATGAGTTCTGGCGGAACGACTTTATCCAGAATGTGCGCCGCCTGCTGGAGAACGGCTGAGGACGGGCCATGCAGGAGAAGCTGAGCGCCCTTGCGGCGCATTTGACAGAGGTGGAGCAGCAGCTGGCAGACCCGGCGGTGTATACGGACCGGGAGAAGCTGACGGCGCTGCGCCGGGAGCAGAAGGAGCTGACGCCATGGTGGAATGCTGGCTTTCGGGTATCTGGCAGGGCGCAGGACACCGCCCGGGAGGCGGGGCCCAGGAGATGCTGTCTGACCCGGAGCTGCGGGAGCCTGGCACAGGAGGAGCTGGCTGGGGCGAAGGGGCAGATATGGAGCGCTTGCAGGAGGAGCTTAAGCGCCTGCTGCTGCCCCGGGATCCCAACGACGAGAAGAACGTCATCCTGGAGGTCCGGGCCGGTATCGGCGGCGAGGAGGGGGCACTATTCGCGGCGGACCTGCTGCGGATGTACACCCTGTACGCCGAGCGCCGGGGCTGGACGCTGGAGCATCGTCAGTGAGAACATGACGGAGCTGGGCGGCGTGAAGGAGGTCAGCGCCGAGATCGAGGGCGCGGGCGCCTGGTCGCGGCTGAAATTCGAGGCTGGGACACACCGGGTACAGCGGGTGCCGGAGACGGAGTCCTCCGGGCGCATCCAGACCTCCGCCGCCACGGTGGCGGTGATGCCCGAGGCGGAGGAGGTGGAGTTCTCCATCGACCCCAAGGACCTGCAGATCGACACGTTCCGTTCCTCCGGCGCGGGCGGACAGCACGTGAACAAGACCGAGAGCGCCATACGTATCACACATCTGCCGACGGGGGTGGTGGTGGAGTGCCAGGATGAGCGAAGTCAATACAAGAACAAGGATCGGGCCATGAAGATCCTGCGCTCGAAGCTGTACGAGGCGGAGCAGGAGAAGCAGAACGCTGCCATCGCCGCCACACGGAAGAGCCAGGTGGGCACCGGCGACAGAAGCGGCAAGATCAGAACGTATAATTTCCCGCAGAACCGGGTGACGGATCATCGGCTGACGGGAGACAATAAAAATTTCAACATTGCGGCCATCATCAACGGTGATCTGGACGGTATGATCGATGCGCTGACCCTGAACGCACCAGGCCCAACGGCTGCAGGAGGAAAACTAATCAGAAAGGACCAAAAACGATGTTAAGAAGAAAAATGTATGACCTGTCCGGCCCCAAGACGGTGGAGGCTATGAAGAAGCGGCCACTTTGACGCCTATTACTGTTCCACCGCCCGAGAGGCCGCTGAAGAAGGCGCTGGAGCTGATCCCCAAGACGGACAGGTATCCTGGGGCGGCGTGATGACGGTGGACGAGCTGGGGATCAAGCCGCTTCGGCTGGCCAGGAGGGACTATCAGCTCATCGACCGGGACACCGCCAAGGACCCCGCCGAGGAGCAGGCGCTGATGCGCCAGGCCCTGAGCTGCGGCACCTTTATCTGATGAGCAGCAACGCCATCTCCAAGGATGGGCAACTGGTGAACCTCGACGGCATGGCCAACCGGGTGGCGGCTCTGTGCTTCGGGCCGGAGAGGTGGTGGTCATCGCCGGTATGAACAAGGTGCTGGGCACATGGACGACGCCATTGCCCGCGCCCGGAGGTGGCCCCCCGCCAACGCCCAGCGGTTCGGTATCAAGACGCCCTGCAATGGCCTGACCGGACAGTGCGGCAACTGCACCAGTCCGGACTGCATCTGCTGCCAGATGGTCATCACCGCTCTATGGCCCGGCCGGCGCATCAAGGTCATTCTCGTGGGGGATCTGGGGCCTGGGGCTGAAGATTGAGGGCTTTTAAGCGCAAAAAACGAAATTCGGGTTGGAACACCATTATATTTCATCCGGAAAATGGACCCCAAACGCCATCGCGGAGGCGGCGGCGATCCTTCGCCGGGGCGGGCTTTTGGGCATTCCCACGGAGACCGTATACGGCCTGGGAGCCGACGGGCCTGAACGAGGACGCCGTGGTCCGGATCTTCCTGGCCAAGGGACGGCCACAGGACAACCCGCTGATCCTGCACGTGCCGGACGCGGGCTGGCTGGAAGTCGCTGCTGTGCAGATATCCCTGACACGGCCTATGCGCTGGCGGAGCGGTTCTGGCCTGGCCCCCTGACCATGATCCTGCCCCGGCGGGACTGTGTGCCCCTGCGGACCACCGGCGGGCTGGAGACCGTGGGCGTCCGCTGCCCGGACCATCCGGTGACGCGGGCCATTATCGCGGCGGCGGCCGGTGCCGGTGGCGGCGCCCAGCGGGAATACCTCCGGCCGGCCCAGCCCTACCTGTGCCGGCATATGCTGGAGGATATGATGGGCAAGATAGACGGCATCGTGGACGGCGGGCCCTGCCGGGTGGGGGTGGAGTCCACCATCATCGACCTCACCGTCAGCCCACCCCGACTCCTGCGCCCCGGCGGGCTGCCGTTGGAATCACTGGAGGCGGTGCTGGGGGAGGTGGCCGTGGACAAGGCCGTGCACCGGAAGGTGGCCGGCAGGGGAGAAGGCCCCGGGCACCCGGGATGAAGTACCGGCACTACGCGCCCCGGGCTGCCCCGGTGACGGTGGTCACCGGCGCGCCGGCCCGAACGCAGCGCTGCATTTATAGGCTGCGCTGCAGGAGGGGGAGGGTGTCATCTGCTTTGAGGAGTTCCGGCAGCGGTTTGCCGGCCGGGCGCTCGCAATCCCTGGGAGCGGCGGAGGAACCGCCCAGCAGGCCCACCGGGTCTTCGACGCCCTGCGGCGGTTTGACAGCACGGAGGTTTCACATATCTATGCCCAGTGTCCCGACGACGGGGGCCTGGGCCTGGCGGTGAGCAACCGACTGAAGAAGGCGGCGGGCTTTCACATTGTGGACGCGACCGCCTGCCCGACCTTGTCATCGGCATCACCGGCGGCACCGGCAGCGGTAAGACCAGCGCCCTGCGGGCCCTGGAGACCCTGGGCGGCAAGATCATCTGCGACGCGGTGTATCACCGGGAGCTGGCTGCGAACGGACGGAGCGCCCTGCGCCGGGATATTACCCGGGCCTTCGGCGAGGTGTTCGACGGGGAGAAGCTGGACCGGCAGAAGCTGGGCGGCATTGTTTTCTCCGACCGGACGCCCTGGAGACGCTCTCAACGGATATCGTGAATTTCCACCTGCTGCCGGTGATCCGGATGGACGCGAGCGAGGGCGGCTGGTTGTGGGGCTGGACGCCATCAACCTGTTTGAGAAGCGGGCTGGCGGCCTATGCCGGGGACGGTGGCGGTGATCGCGCCGGCGGAGACGCGGGTGGCAGCGTATCATGGTCGCGGGACGGCATATCTGAGGACTATGCCCGGCTGCGCATCGGCGCCCAGCAGCCGGACGGAGCATTTTGAAAGCCGCCAGTGGGCGGGACTGCTGTATGAACCGGGCGGATAGCGCCGGCGGAATTTGACGGAAAAGGCACGGCAGGCGCTGGAAAAATTGATTTGGGAGGAACGAGCATGAGTGAGGAAATGAAGGCGCTGCGGGAGCAGCTGCTTTTCCCAGCGGAAGAACGGCTATGACCGCTGGACGAGGCGCAGCTGGCGGAGATGGAGGCCTACTGCGCGGACTACAAGGTGTTCCTGAACGAGGGAAAGACCGAACGGCTCAGTGCGCCCGGGCGGCCGTCGCCGCTGGCGGGCGAAAAGGCTTTCAAGCCCTATGAGCGGGGCACGGCCCTGGCCGCCGGGGACAAAATCTACACCTGCAACCGGGGCAAGGGACTGATGCTGGCGGTCATAGGTAGGGAGAGCCTGGTCCAGGGCGCGCACATCGCGGCGGCGCATATCGACTCGCCGCGGCTGGATCTGAAGCCCACGCCGCTGTATGAGGACAGCGAGATGGCCTTTTTCAAGACCCACTACTACGGCGGTATCCGCAAGTACCAGTGGGTGACTATCCCCCTGCAGCTCCGGGGCGTGGTGGCCAAGAAGGACGGCAGCGTGGTAGACGTGTGCATCGGCGAGGCGGGGTGAGGCCCCAGCTGGTCATCACGGACCTGCTGCCCCATCTGGGCGGCGAACAGGGCCGGAAGCCCCTGAACGAGGCGGTGCCCGGCGAGACGCTGAACCTGCTGGTGGGCAGCCGGCCCATCGGGGACAGCGAGGACAAGGACCGGGTGAAGCTGCACGTGATGAAGCGGCTGCACGACAAGTACGGCATCACGGAGAGCGACTTCGCCTCCGCGGAGCTGGAGGCCGTTCCCGCCGCAGAGGCGGTGGACATCGGTATTGACGGCAGCATGATCGGGTCCTACGGTCACGATGACCGGGTGTGCGGCTACGCGGCGCTGCGGGCGCTGCTGGATATCGAAACGCCGGACAAGACGGCGGTATGTATGCTGGCGGACAAGGAGGAGATCGGTTCTATGGGCGTTACGGGTATGCAGTCCGCGGCCTTTGACGCCTTTATGCACGACCTGTGCGACGGCCAGAACGTGCCGCTGAAGGCGTGCTTTGAGAACGCCTTTTGCCTGTCCGCCGACGTGACGGCGGCCTATGACCCCAACTTTGCCGATGTGTACGAGAAGAAGAACGCGGCCTTCGTCAACTACGGCGTGGGTATCTGCAAGTACACCGGCGCGCGGGGCAAGTCCGGTTCCTCGGACGCCAACGCGGAGACGGTGGCCTATGTGCGCGCGGTGCTGGACGGCGCGGGCGTGCGGTGGCAGATCTGCGAGCTGGGCAAGATCGACGCCGGCGGCGGCGGGACGGTGGCACAGTATATGGCCAACCGGAACATCGCCACGCTGGACGCCGGCGTGCCGGTGCTGAGCATGCACGCGCCCTTCGAGGTGGTGGCCAAGGTGGACTGCTACGAGATGTACCGGGCCTGCAAGGCACTGTACGAGGCGAGATAACGGAAAAAGCACGGTCCCAGGCACTGCCTGGGACCGTGCTTTTTGCGGGAAAGATACGGAAATCCCTTGTAAAAAAGTGGGGGAATACGGTATAATTTTCTACAAGAACAGCAGGAAGGGAGGCGGCGGTATGTACGGCATCGGTCAGCGGGTGGTGCACCCCATGCACGGGGCGGGCGTTATTGAGAGCGTGACGGAGGAGCTGCTGTACGGCGCGGCGCGGACGTACTATGTGTTCCGTCAAGCCGTCAGCGGACTGGTACTGAAGCTGCCCACTGATAACTGCGAGGCCATCGGCGTGCGGCTGCTGTATGATCCGGGAGAGATGGACGCGGTGCTCTCGGCCATCCCATCGCTGACGGTGGAGGAGGAGCGCAACTGGAACCGCCGCTACAGGGAGAACATGGCGCGGCTGAAAAGCGGCGACCTGACGGAGGTGGCACGGGTGGTCAAGTCCCTGATGCGGCGGGAGGCGGCGCGGGGACTGTCCACCGGAGAGAGAAAAAAATGCTGCACAGTGCCAAGGAGATACTGCTGTCGGAGCTGGCGATGGTGCGGGAGATCGGATACCAAGAGGCGGAGCGTCTGCTGGCTGATGGCGCGGTGATGACGGGAGCGTGTGAATGACGATGGGGAAGCTCTTTGACAAGCTGTTAAACCGGAAAAAGGAACGGCACCCCCGCTGCGCGGCGCTGGTGCCTGCCGCCGGGGGCGCTCTGAGCGCATGGGCGGCACGGATAAGCTGACGGCGCCGCTGTGCGGCGTGCCGGTGCTGCTGCGGACGCTGCGGGCGCTGGATGAGGCGGCGCTGATCGACGAGATCGTGGTGGCGGTAAGCCCGGAGCGCCTGGAGGAGATCGCGGCCCTGTGTGCCGGGGCGAATGTCAAAACGCCGCTGCGCGTGGTGGAGGGCGGCGGGAGCCGCCGCTCAGTCGGTGCTGCTGGCGGCGCTGGCGGCCGGCGACAGCTGCGAGCTGCTGGCGGTGCATGACGGCGCGCGGCCGCTGATCCTGCCGGAGCAGGTGGACGACATGGTGCGGCTGGGACAGCGGACCTATGCCGCCGCGCCGGCGCTGCCGGTGACGGACACGGTGAAGGTGGCGGATATGGCGGGGCTGGTGCAGTCCACGCCGGACCGGAAAACGCTGTACGCCGTGCAGACGCCCAGGTGTTTCAGGCGAACATCCTGAAGGCTGCTCTGCAGTCGGCTATTCAGGCCGGGGCGGACATCACGGACGACTGCTCCGCCGTGGAACGGCTGGGCAAGGAGGTATGGCTGGCCCCCGGCTGGCGGGAGAACATCAAGATCACCACGCGGGAGGACCTGACCATGGCAGAGGCATTCCTGCGGGAGAGGGGAGAACAGAGCATGACGGATCTGCGCATTGGATACGGCTATGACGTACACCGGCTGGTACCGGGCCGCGCCCTGGTGCTGGGCGGTGTGACGGTGCCCCCCTTTGAGAAGGGGGCTGCTGGGGCACTCCGACGCGGACGTGCTGACCCACGCGGTGATGGATGCCCTGCTGGGTGCGGCGGCGCTGGGGGACATCGGCAAGCTGTTTCCGGACAGCGATGCGCGCTACGCCGGGGCGGACAGCACGGCGCTGCTGCGGCAGGTGACGGCGGTGCTGGCGGAGGCGGGCTGGACCATTGTGAATGTGGACGCTACGGTGGCGGCGCAGGCGCCGAGGCTGGCACCCTATATCCCGGAGATGCGGGAGAGACTGGCGGCGGCCATGGGACTGGACGCGGGACGCGTTTCTGTGAAGGCGACGACGGAGGAGGGACTGGGATTTACCGGCAGCGGCGAGGGCATAGTGGCCCACGCGGCGGCGCTGGTGGAGAAAACGGCGTAAAAACCCGGTGCAATCTTCACACATTATTAACAGCGGTGGGGTTGTGCCAAAAGTGAACATATGGTACAATATACCTGTTAAGATGCGGAGGCGTGTCTGCCCGATACGGACAGATGCGCCGCTTTTTGGTATAGGCTATGGAGGACGAGGAAAGGAAGGTAGACTTGAGCCACAGGACTATTCAGGACGAGCAGGCGAGACTGCGTAAAAAACGGCAGAAGGCGGAAAACGTCTTTGCTGTATTCAAAAACCGCTGCATGAGTCACTGACATCGGTATTGCCGGTAATGCTGATCGTGCTGGTGCTGTGCTTCACCATTGCACCGGTGCCCAACAACGCCATGGTGGCGTTCCTGCTGGGCGGCGTGATGCTGATCGCCGGCATGGGACTGTTCACGCTGGGGTCGGAGATGTCCATGATCCCGCTGGGACAAGCGGTAGGCTCCGAGATCACACGGCGAAAGAAGGTGTGGATCATCACGGTGGTGGGCTTCCTCATCGGCGTGATCATCACCGTGGCGGAGCCGGATCTGCAGGTGCTGGCCGACCAGGTGCCGGCCATCGAGAACAATGTCATCATCTGGTCCGTTGCGGTGGGCGTGGGCGTGTTCCTGGTCATCGCTCTGCTGCGTATCGTGCTGGGTATCCAGCTGCGGTGGCTGCTGATCGGGGTTTTACGCCATTGTGTTCACGCTGGCAATGTTCGTGTCGCCGGATTTCTGGGCGGTGGCCTTTGACTCCGGAGGCGTGACCACCGGACCCATGACGGTGCCGTTCATCATGGCACTGGGCGTGGGCGTGTGTGCCGTGCGAAGCGACAAGCAGGCAGGGGCGACAGCTTCGGCCTGGTGGCGCTGTGCTCTATCGGGCCGATCATCACGGTGCTGATCCTTGGATTGCTGTATAAGCCGGACGGAAGCGCCTACACTGCGGCGGTCATGCCGGATGCCAAGGACACGGTGGAGATGTTCGATCTGTATCTCAGCGAGATACCTCACTATCTGAAGGAGACGGCATCGGCGCTGCTGCCTATCGGCGCTTTCCTGATCCTGTTCCAGCTGGTGACCCGCAGACTCAAGCGCAAGGAGATACTGCACATGGTCATCGGTCTGGTGTATGTGTACATAGGATTGACCATCTTCCTGATGGGCGTGAACGTGGGCTTTATGCCCGTGGGCAGCTTTTTGGGCGGCAGCATCGCCAGCCATACCTATAATTGGATACTTATCCCCATTGCTATGGTCATCGGTTATTTCATCGTACAGGCGGAGCCGGCTGTCCATGTGCTGAACAAGCAGGTGGAGGGAGATCACCGCCGGTTCCATCCCCGGCTCACGCCATGAACCTGGCGCTGTCTGTGGGCGTGGCCATCTCGCTGGGGCTGGCTATGATCCGGGTGCTGACGGGTATCTCCATCATGTGGTTCCTGGTGCCGGGCTATGTGCTGAGTCTGGCGCTGAGCTTCGTGGTGCCGCAGATCTTTACGTCCGTGGCCTTCGACTCCGGCGGCGTGGCCTCCGGACCCATGACGGCTACGTTCCTGCTGCCCTTCGCCCTAGGTGCCTGCGACGCTGTGGGCGGCAATCTGGTGACGGACGCTTTCGGTGTGGTGGCGATGGTGGCCATGACGCCGCTGGTGACCATACAGCTGCTGGGCCTGAGCTATCAGAGAAAGCTGCGCCGCGCACCTGCTCCTGCCGCACCTGTGGCAGTGGAGGAGCTTATCGAGCTGTGCTGAGGAGGTGGAGATATGTCTGAAAACAACCAAGAACCGTCTGTATCTGATGATCACCATCACCAACCGGGTCATGGGCGCCACGCATTTTCTGGATTTCTACCGGGCTTTCGGCGCGCCGGTGGTGTTCACCGCCCTGGGACGGGGCACCGCCAGCAACGACGTGCTGAGCTATCTGGGTCTGGAGGCTACGGAGAAGTCCGTGATGTTCTCCGTGGTGACGCCGGCTGTCAAGGAGGTGCTGATGCGGGAGCTGGTGGACACCATGCGGATCGACCGGCCCGGCAGCGGTATCGCCGTGTGCCTGCACCTGAGCAGCGTGGGCGGAAGGACGGCGCTGAACTATCTGATCTCCGGCGAAAGCGACGCGCAGCCGGATATGACTGTGAAGGAGGAAGAGCAGATGAACGAGAACGCGTATCAGCTGATCGTGGCGATCACCAATACCGGGTACACCGACGCGGTGATGGAGGCGGCCTCCGCCGCCGGCGCGCGGGGCGGTACGGTCATTCACGCCCGGGCTACCGACGCGGAGAACAGCAACAAGTTCTTCGGCATGGCCATCTCGGAGGAACGGGAGATGATCTTCCTGGTGACCTCCGCCGATAAGCGGGCGGCCATCATGCAGTCCATCATGGAGAAGGCCGGCGCCCACACTGAGGCGCAGACGGTGACGTTCTCCGTGCCGCTGGACGACGCAGCGGGGCTGTACAGCGCCAACAGCAACTGAAAAGCAATGTCTCCGGCTTGGCCGGAGGCGGAGAATGAGCCTCCCCGGCGAAACCGGGGAGGCTTTTGTGTGAAAGGAACCGCCGGAGGGCGGCTTGTTCAGCGGTTATTGGGGGGGATGCAAGATGACGCTTCAGGGCCTGGAAGGTAGCGTCACTGATGACGTGCTCCATGCGGCAGGCGTCCTCGGCAGCGCTGGCCTCGTCCACACCCAGGCGGCGGAGAAAGTCCGTGAGGACCGTGTGGCGCTCATAGATCTTTTCGGCTACCTCGCGCCCGGCGGCGGTGAGGGTGATGTAGCCGCCGTCGTCTACGTCGATATACTGCCCGGCCTTCAGCAGGCCAACGGCTCGGCTGACGCTGGGCTTGGAGTAGCCCATATAGTCCACGATGTCGATGGAACGGACGGCCTTCCCCTGGCGGATCAGGACCAGGATGCTCTCCAGATACATCTCGCCGGATTCCTGTAATACCACGGCGGCACCTCCTTTGACACTTAGAGTACTCTAACTGAAGTATAACACACGACTGGCCTAAAAGCAAGTGACAGTTAAATATATTTAACTATCGGCATAAAACGAGGCGCTGCTTTGACAGGCCGGTTAGCCTGTGCTAACATCATACCACACAATACAGATAGGCTGTTGAGGTAACGCGCTATGACACTGAATGAACTGAAGATCGGCGACAGCGCCGCCATCACTGCCGTGGGCGGGAGGGCGCACTGCGCTGCCGCCTGCTGGATATGGGACTGACGCCACGGACGCGTGGTGACACCGGAAGGTGGCCCCTATGGGGGACCCCATCGAGATCCGGGTCCGGGGCTATGAGCTGACCCTGCGGGTGGAGGACGCCCGACAGATCACCGTGGAAAAGAGGATCGCGTATGATCTTTGCATTGGCGGGCAATCAGAACTGCGGCAAGACTACGCTGTTCAATGCTTTGACCGGCTCCAACCAGCACGTGGGGAATTTCCCCGGCGTGACGGTGGACCAGAAGATCCGGAGAGGTACGGGAGCAAAGGAGTGCACCGTGGTGGACCTGCCGGGTATCTACTCCCTGCGCCCCTATACCCAGGAGGAGATCGTGTCGCGGGACTACATACTGAACCAAAAGCCCGACGGCATCATCAATATCGTGGATGCCACCAATATCGAGCGCAACCTCTACCTGACTTTGCAGCTGCTGGAGCTGCGGGTCCCCATGGTACTGGCCCTGAACATGATGGATGAGGTGCGGGCCAACGGTGGCTCCATCGATGTGCAGAAGCTGTCCGCCGACCCTCGGCATTCCCGTGGTACCCATTACCGCCGCCAAGGGCGAGGGTGTATCCGAGCTGATGGACCGGGCGGTGACCGTGGCCCGCGAAAAAAATCCTGCCCAAGGTCACGGACTTCTGCGCCGACGATTCCGCCGTCCACCGCTGCATGCACGCCGTTATCCACCTCATCTCGGATCATGCCGAACGTATAGGCGTTCCCACCCGTTTCTGCGCCACCAAGCTCATCGAGGGCGACAGGGATCTGGCGGACCAGCTGAAGCTGGATGAGAACGAGAGGGAGCTGCTGGAGCACTGCATCGTGCAGATGGAGACCGAGACCGGATTGGACCGCAATGCCGCGCTGGCGGATATGCGGTACACCTTCATTGAAAATGGGTGCTCGACGCCTCGGTGGTCAAGTGCCACGAAAGCCGGGAGCACGCCCGCAGCCGCCTGGGACTGGACCGATCCTCACCGGCCGGTACACCGCCATCCCCACCTTCTTGGCGGTGATGCTGCTGACCTTCTACCTGACCTTCAACGTCATCGGCCAGCGGCTGTCTGACTGGATGGGCGTGGGGATCGACGCCCTGACGGCCCTGGCAGACCGGGCGCTCACGGCCTACGGCATCAATCCGGTGGTGCAGAGCCTGATTATTGACGGTATCTTCGCCGGTGTAGGCAGCGTACTGGTGTTCCTCCCCATCATTGTGACCCTGTTCTTCTTCCTGTCCATTCTGGAGGACACCGGCTATATGGCCCGTGTAGCCTTTGTGATGGACAAGCCGCTGCGCAAAATTGGTCTGTCCGGCCGCAGCATCGTGCCCATGCTCATCGGCTTCGGCTGCTCCGTGCCCGCTATCATGGCCACCCGCACGGTATCCTCGGAC
>VOFC01004150.1_pt1 | contig 12265 bp, 20 predicted proteins | sample 5384161 | NCBI WGS metagenome assembly VOFC01 (sample SAMN12384722, study PRJNA508395) | human gut metagenome | isolation source: healthy gut B | host: Homo sapiens | reverse complement strand
AAATATTATTACTTTGAAAAACCAATGTATAAACAATTCAATGCATTTACATTAAATCATAACAATTTTGATATTGGAGATAGAGGAACTTGGAGAAAATTCAACCCAAACAATCCGTACTACGATTCTTCAAGTGAACCACAAAAAAGAAGTAAAAAATAGAATCATTAGACGATTTATGGGATGATAATCCAAAAACAGAAAACTCTAAAGAAGGTATAGAAAAATTAGACTTAAAAAGAAGATAAGGAAGCTCAATACTTCCAATGGAACCAAATTCAAAAAGAAGATGAACTATTTACAAAAGACTTGCAAAAAGGAATTAGAAGCAAAATTCGATGAATTATTTGGTCCAATAGAGAACAATACAGATAAATAAAAATGAAAACATTTCGCCCAGAAAGAAGATTTCGCCCAACAGGGACGGCCTTTTTTAAGGCGAATATTTTTTACTAATTTACAGGAATCGCAAAATGTGGACGGACCTTTTTTGGGCAAAGTTTTTTGCTAATTTATCGAAATTGCCCAATAGGGATGGACTTTTTTGGGGCGAATATTTTTCCTAATTTACAGGAATCGCAAAATGTGGATGGACCTTTTGGGGCAAGTTTTTTTGGCTAATTTATCGGAACCACCCAATAGGAATGTACTTTTTTAAAAGTAGTTTCTTTGAAAATTTAAAGGATTTTTGCCATTTATTTTAATTCCTATTGAAACGGTAGGAAATAAATGGTATAATTTATAATTGATGGTAAAAAATACAAATAAGAATTTTATATAAGTAAAACATAAAAGGAGAAATATAAATGAGTAGTTTACTAGAAATAAACAATTTATATGCAGAAGCTGAAGGAAAGCAAATTTTAAAAAGGATTAAATCTTAAAATAAATAAGGGAGAAACTCATGTAATAATGGGACCAAACGGTGCAGGAAAATCTACAACTGCAAATGTTATTTTAAATAACCCAGAATATAAAAAAACAAGTGGAGAAATTTTATTTGAAGGCGAAAATATAAATGAAGAGAGCACAGATAAAATTGCTAAAAGGGTATATTTATGTCTTTTCAATCTCCGGTAGAAATACCAGGTATTTCTACATTTAACTTCTTAAAATATGCAAAAAATAAAGTAACTGAAAAACCTGTAAAAGTGTTTGAATTTAAAGACCAAGTTAAGAATTACATGGAAGAATTAAGTATGAATCCAAAGCTAGTAGAAAGAAACTTAAATGTTGGTTTCTCTGGCGGAGAAAAAAAAAAGAAGAATGAGATTCTTCAAATGTTAGTTTTAAATCCAAAACTTGCAATATTAGACGAAACAGATTCAGGCCTTGATGTTGATGCGATAAGAACAGTTTCTAAGGGAATTGAAATGTATAAAAATGCTGAGAATGCAGTATTAATAATCACACATAACACAAAAATATTAGAAAATTTAAAAGTGGATTATGTTCATATATTAGTAGATGGAAAAATTGTGAAAACTGGAGATGCAAGTTTGGCACAAGAGATTGAAAAAAATGGATATTCACAATATAAATAAAGGGTTGAAAAATAATTACAATTTTGGCTACGTCAAATTTCATTTATATAACAAAAAACGAAGTTCTTTGTTATATATAGTGTACAGTAATTTGCTAAAGCAAATTACGCACACGAACAAATTTTGGAATTTGTTCTGGCAGGTTACATACACCACGTATGCGCCCTTGCCTTTTAAATTCATTTTCCTTGCCAAAATTTAATTCTTTTTCAACCAAAATACGAACAAGAAAGGAAATATTATGTCAAAAAACTCAAGTAGACGATATAAATAGAAATATATATGATATTAAAGACAAAGATGAATATGAATTTAAAATGAAGAAAGGTCTTAACAGAGAAATTGTTGAAGAGATTTCAGCAAAGAAAAATGATCCAGACTGGATGAAAGAGATTCGTTTGAAGGCTTTAGAAACTTACGAAAAGCTAGAACTTCCAACATGGGGGGCCAGATTTATCTGAGCTTAAAATGGATGAAATTGCAACATATGTTAAGCCAAAGTACAAATTAAACTCAAGCTGGGACGATGTTCCAGAAGATATAAAAAAGACTTTTAATAATTTGGGAATCCCAGAGGCAGAGAAAAAATCTCTAGCTGGTGTTGGTGCTCAATATGACTCAGAAGTTGTATATCATAGCATAAAAGAAGATTTAATAAAACAAGGTGTAATCTATACAGATATGGAAACAGCCGTTAGAGAATATCCAGATTTAGTAAGAGAACATTTTATGAAATGTGTTCCAATAAATGACCACAAATTTGTAGCACTTCATGCTGCGGTTTGGTCTGGAGGATCTTTTGTGTACGTTCCAAAGGGAGTAAAGGTTGATATTCCTTTGCAATCATATTTTAGATTAAACTCACCAGAATCTGGACAATTCGAGCATACTCTTATAATAGTAGACGAAGGAGCAAGCCTTCACTTTATAGAAGGGTGTTCGGCACCTAAATATAACAAAGTAAATCTTCATGCAGGATGTGTTGAATTATACGTAAAAGACAATGCATATTTAAGATATTCTACAATAGAAAACTGGTCAAAAAATATGATGAACCTAAATACAAAAAAAGGCAATAGTTGGCAAGAATGCAGAAATTGACTGGGTTACTGGTTCATTTGGTTCTAAAATATCTATGTTATACCCAATGAGTATTTTAAATGGAGAAAGGTGCAAAAACAGAATATACAGGAATAACTTTTGCAGGACACGGACAAGACTTAGACACTGGTTTTAAGGTAGTTCACAATGCACCAAACACATCATCAGTTGTAAATTCAAAATCAATTTCAAAAGATGGTGGAGCCTGCACATATAGAGCTTTAGTAAGAATTACAGAAAATGCTAAAAATTCAAAATGTAGCGTAAGCTGTGAATCTTTAATGCTAGATAATATATCTCGCTCAGATACAATTCCAGTAAACGATATAAGAACTGATGAAGTGGAATTTTCTCACGAAGCAAAAATTGGAAAAATAAGTGACAAAGAAATATTCTATTTAATGAGTAGAGGATTATCAGAAGAAGACGCAAAAGCCATGATAGTAAGAGGATTTGCATATCCAATTTCAAAAGAATTACCAGTAGAATATGCGGTAGAAATGAATAACCTAATAAACTTAGAATTACAAGGCGCAATAGGATAATCGCCCAATAGGGATGCCCTTTTTTTGGGCGAAAGACTAAGGCGATAAATTTGCTGAATATTATTAATAGAAATTGCAATATGAATTATAAGTAACAGACAAAAAAAAAAATTTTAGAAAAAATAAAATGAGTTCTCGCCCAAAAAAAAGGGACGTCCACTTTGGGTGAAATGTTAGAAAGGATTAAAAGTAATGCTAAAATTAAATGAAACGCCTGTTAGAACGGCAAATAATTTTAGAATAAATAACATAGAAATAGATGCTCAAATACCAGGAAATATTCCAGAGTTTGAGAATGTTCAAATAGTAAAACAGAATTCAAATATTGATGAAAATGTTTCTAAAAAGTCAATTAGTATATGGCAACAACAAAGAGCTAGAAAATATGGTATTTGAAAAAAGCAAATAGCAAAATTAGAATTGAAAATAATGAAAAAGCAGAAGATGTTAGAATAACTTATGTTTTTGATGAAGATAATCTAGTTTTGCTTAATCAAATTGATATTGTTGCTAGCAAAAAATATTAATGTAATAGTTGAGTACAAATCTGAAACAGACGAAAAGTGCTTCCACAGTGGAATAATTAGAGCAACTGCAAAAGATGGTGCTAAGATAAATATTACTGTTGTAAATTTATTAAACGATGAATCAGATAGTTTCGAAAGCTTTGAAAACAACATAGAGGAAAATTCTAAAGTATATCATAAATTAATTGACATTGGTGCTAAAAATAGTGTTTCAAATTACTATTCAAATGTGACTGGTGATAGAGCTGAAAATGATGTTAAAACTATTTATCTTGGACAAGGTTCTCAAATTAAGGACTTGAATTATATAGTGCATTTGCGTGGAAAACAAACGAATGTTGATATAGATGCACAAGGTGCTTTGAAGGATAATAGTAAAAAAGAATTTCAAAGGTACTATTGATTTCAAGAAAGGTTGCAAGAAAGCAAAAGGAAACGAAAACGAATACTGTATGTTACTTTCAGATAAAGCAAAATCAATAGCACTTCCAATGCTTTTATGTACTGAAGATGATGTAGAAGGTAACCACTCAACAGCTTCTGGAAAGGTAGACGAATCTGCTGTATTTTATATAATGAGTAGAGGATTAAGTCATAAAGAAGCAGTAAAATTACTGGTAAAAGCTAACTTTAATAAAATAATTGAAGACATAAATAATGAAGATGTAAGAGAAGAAATACTACAAGAAATAGATGCAAGACTTTAAATAATGAAAGCATAAATAAGTAAAAGAAGAAAAGAGTGAAACTAAAAAATCAAAAAAATATAAAAAATTTTAATTAATCACAGGGAGTTCCACGTATATTCTTTAGGGCAATCTTTTATGTATTTTTCATATTTACTTATTTAGATTACTTTTGTCTTTTTCAGTGGGCTGTTAATTAATTAAAATTTTTTATATTTTTTGATTAGACAATATATTTTAATTTAAAAGATAATTAACTAAAAACTTTAATTTACGTAAAAACAATATAAATTTTTTTTTTAGCTAATCAACAGCCCACTGAGGAAGAAAAGACAAATAAAAAAATGTAAGGAAGAGAAAACCGTAATGCATAGTTTTAAATAATATACGTGGAACTTCCTGTGATTAACTAAAAAAATTTTATATTGTTTTTTATTAGTTAGAATTGATTTAGAATTGAAAGGATGATTTTATGAATTATAGAGATGATTTCCCACTATTAAATAATAGAGATATTGCTTATTTAGATAGTGGAGCTACTACTCAAAAACCTATTCAAGTTATAGATAAGGTTGAAGAGTTTTATAAAAATTATAATGCCAATCCTCATAGAGGGGCGTATTCTCTTAGTGTAGAAGCAACTGCTATTTATGAAGATACAAGAACTAAAATTGCACAATTTATAAATGCTAAGAATAGGGAAGAGATTATTTTTTCTAAGAATGCAAGTGAAAGTTTGAACCTAATTGCATATTCTTATGGTTTAGATAATTTAAAAAAGCCAGATGATGAGATTGTTCTTTCTATAATGGAACATCATTCTAATTTAGTACCTTGGCAATATGTTGCAAAAAAAACCGGTGCTAAGTTAAAATATATGTACATAGATGAAAACTATGAGCTAACAAAACAGGAAATAGAAAGTAAAATTACAAATAAGACTAAAATTGTTGAATTACACACGTGTCAAACGTTTTAGGAACGATTAACAATGTAGAAGAAATAATTGAATATGCTCATAAGAAAGGGGCAGTAGTTGTTTTAGACGCATCACAAAGTATTCCCCATATGAAAATTGATGTTCAAAAGTTAAATACAGATTTTATGGTATTTTCAGGACATAAAATGTTATCTCCTTTAGGAATAGGTGTTTTATATGGAAAAAAAGAAATATTAAATAAAATGAATCCTTTTTTAATGGGGGGAGATATGATAGAATATGTATATGAGCAAGACACAACTTTTGCACCACTTCCAAACAAATTTGAGGCTGGGACTCAAAATGTAGAAGGTGTTGTGGGTCTTGGAGCTGCAATTGATTATATAAATTCTATTGGTTATGAAAAAATACAAGAAATAGAAAATGAAGTAGTAAATTACGCAAGAGAAGAATTATCTAAGTTAGGTTTCTTGAAATTATATATGACTCCAAACAAAGAAAATCATTCTTCTGTAATATCATTTAACATAGAAGGAGTACATCCTCATGATGTGGCAAGCATATTAGACTCTGAAGGAGTTTGTGTAAGATCAGGAAATCATTGTGCTCAACCACTACTTAGATATATGGGAATAGACTCTACTTGTAGAGCAAGTTTCTATTTCTATAATACAAAAGAAGATGTAGATAGATTGATTATGGCACTAAAAAAGCATACAAAAATGTTTGAAAAATATATAATCACAAAATAAGATTTCGCCCAATAGGGACGTCTCTTTTGGGGCGAAAAAGAAATGTGATAATTCGGTACAATTCGGGGACGGAGAAAAATTGCTTTGGGGAGAAGTTACTCCCGAGAAAATTGTCCCGAGGATGAAAAAGAAAGGATTAATATGGACGACTTACAAGATGTTTATAATGATTTAATAATGGAACACAGTATGAATTCTTATAATAAAAGAGAACTTCCAGAATGTGATTTTAAAGAAAAAGGTCACAATCCTAACTGTGGAGATGAGATAGAATTAGAACTTAAATTAAATGGCAACAAAATAGAAGATATGTCATTTGTAGGGCACGGTTGTGCAATTTCTCAGGCTTCAACTTCTATAATGATAGATACTTTAAGAGGCAAAACTATAGAAGAGGCAAAAGATATAATAAAAACATTTATCGAAATGATAAAAAGAGAAATTACAGATGAAGCAGAATTAAAAAACTAGAAGATGCAATAGCATTTAGAAATGTATCAAATATGCCGGCTAGAGTAAAATGTGCATTACTTGCATGGCATACAATGGAGGATTTATTGAATAAAAATGGAAAATAACAGAGTATTATTAGTAGAATGAGCGGAGGGGTAGATAGTAGCGTTTCTGCACTTTTACTAAAACAGAAAGGCTATGATGTAATAGGTATGACATTAGAATTATTTGCTGGTAGTTCTTGTTGTAACATAGATACATACATAGATGCAAAAAATGTTTGTAATTCAATTGGAGTACCACATTTTACATTTGATTGCAAACCTCAATTTAATAAATGTGTAATTCAAGATTTTATTAATTGTTATTCAAATTGTAAAACTCCTAATCCTTGTATAGAATGTAACAAGTATATGAAATTTGGTATTATGTGGGAGAAAGCTAAAGAACTCGGATGCAATTATATTGCAACAGGGCACTACGCAAAAAACAGAATATAGCGAAAAATATGGAAAATGGGTATTAAAAAAATCAGAAGCGGGAAAGAAAGACCAGAGCTATGTTTTGTGGAATATTCCACAAAAACTAATAGAACACGTTTTATTTCCACTTGCAGATTTTGAGTCTAAAGACAAAAATTAGAGAAATTGCAAGAGAAAATAATTTGAAAGTGGCAAACAAGCCTGATAGTGAGGATATCTGCTTTATACCAGACGGAAATTATAAAAAATTTTTAGAAAACAATTCAGATTTAAAACCCAAAGAAGGAAACATTGTAACAACAAAAGGAGAAGTACTTGGAAAACACCAGGGACTTTATAACTACACAATAGGGCAAAAGAAAAGGACTTGGAATATCATATAAAAGTTCCACTTTTTGTAATAGGATTTAATCCAGAAAAAAAAATGAGGTTATAGTTGGTGAAGAAGAAAAATTATACAAAAGGAAATAATAGTAAGGGATATAAATTTACTATTGTTTGACGAAATTAAAGAACCATTAAAAGTTCAGGTAAAAACAAGATATTCTTCTAAATTTGCAAATGCAACAATAACTCAAATAGAAAATAAAATAAAAGTAGAATTTGATGAGCCTCAAAGAGCATTAACACCAGGACAATCTGCAGTATTTTATTTAGACGATATAGTAGTAGGTGGTGGAAAATAGAATAACTTTAAGAAAATTACAGGATACTGAAAATGTCATTTTTCAGTATCCTGTATTATTTAGATTATTTCTTTAAATCTTCGTAAGAAGTTGCATCTATTTGTCTATTTAATTCTGTAGCTTGATTTTGCTCTAAATATCCGTATTCTCTCATAGAAGAAAACCTTTTTTGTCTACTTTTGTTAAATCAAAATTTATATTTGGGGCGTACACGCTAGAGCATTAGGAATACCAGCAAGCATAGTTGCGTCATATAAAGTCATGTCTTGACATCTTTATTTAAATATCCTTTTACATGCTTCACCAATTCCATAATATCCATTTCCAAAGTAAATAGTATTCACATAAAGCTCTAAAATTTCATCTTTAGAATATTTTTTTCAAGCTCATAACCCAAAATTATTTCAGCCATTTTACGGCTTACAACATTATCGGATGTTATAAAATATAAATTTTTAGCAGTTTGCTGTGTAATAGTACTTCCGCCTTCGGCAAATTCTTTTTGCTTAAAGTTGCTAACAATTGCACGACATATTGCAATGATGTCAACAGCACTATGCTCTCTAAATCTGTGGTCCTCAACAGCAATTACAGCATTTTTGTAGTAATCTGAAGACTAGAAATTGAAACAAAACTTTCAGAAGATTTTATACTATTTACTTTATCTTCTAAACTTATTTCTGAAAGCTTTTTATCATATAATTGCTTACCTTGAATAAAGCAGAATCCACCAGCAATCAGAGCTACAATTAAAATAAATGATATTAATTTTCTAATAAATCTCATAAAACTTATTCCTCTCTAGAAATCACAGTTGTTTGGTGTTCTAGGGTAAGGGATAACATCTCTAATATTTTCCATACCAGTTATATACATAAGCAGTCTTTCAAATCCAAGACCAAAACCAGAGTGAATATCTGTACCGTATTTACGAAGGTCCATATACCAATATAAAGGATCTGGATCTATACCCATAGTCTTCATACGTTTTTTAGAAGTTTATCATAATCTTCCTCTCTTTGAGAACCACCCATAATTTCGCCAGCACCTGGAACTTCCAAGTCTACTGCAGCAACAGTTTTACCATCTGGATTTACTTTCATATAATAAGACTTAATATCCTTTGGCCAATTTTTAACAAAAACAGGGCCATTAAAATATTCAGTAATATATTTTTCGTGTTCCTTTGCTAAATCTTCACCATAATCTGGAGTGAATTCCCATTTTCTATCAGCTTTTTTTAGAATGTCTATAACATCTTTGTGATCTATTCTAACAAAATTAGAATTTACAAGTTTGGTAAGTTTTGCAATTAAACCATTTTCAATAAACTTATCACAAAATGCGATTTCCTCTGGGCATCTTTCCAATACCTTAGAAACAACATATTTTAAACATTCTTCTTCTATATCCATTAATCCGTTTAAATCACAGAAAGAGATTTCTGGTTCAATCATCCAAAATTCGTTTGCATGAGTTTTAGTATTAGAATTTTCTGAACGAAGAGTAGGGCCAAATGTGTAAATTTTACCAAAACTTTGTGCAAAAGTTTCACCATGAAGTTGGCCAGATCCTGTAATATAAGCTTTTTTACCAAATAAATCTTCACTAAAATCTGTTTTTCCATCCTTTTGAGGTAATGGCTTGTCCAAATTTAAAGTTGTTAGCTTAAACATTTCAGCAGAACCTTCACAGTCTGCACAAGTAATAATTGAGTATTTACATACACATAACCATTACTTTGAAAATACTCGTGAATAGCAAATGCAGCAACACTTCTAATTCTAAAAACTGCACTAAAAGTATTAGTTCTTGGACGTAAATGTGCAACGGTTCTTAAATATTCAAAGCTATGTCTTTTTCTTTTGAAGAGGATAACTTTGGTCAGCTGTACTGAATATGTCTATATTATTTGCATGAAGTTCAAATGCTTGTTTTGCACTTTCAGTCTTTACAATCTTTCCAGAAACTGTAATAGTAGAACTAATAGTAAGTTTGCAAATATCTTCAAAATTATCTAAACTATCATTAAAAACAATTTGTAAATTATTAAAAAATGAACCATCATTAATTTCTATAAAACCAAAGGTCTTAGAATCTCTAACAGTTCTAACCCATCCTGAGATTTCAACGTCTTTTTCAATGTACTTGTCAGTATCTTTGTATAAATCTTTAATAGTTACCTTATCCATAACAAAAATCTCCTATCCTTATATAAACTAAAAAGATTATACATTCATAAGAGGAAAAAATCAAGTAAAATATGCTTAAATGTAAAGACTTTTATGATAAATGAAAAAGAGATGATATTGACTTTTCATTTTCTAAAATATATAATTTACCATATCAAAGGAAAAGAATAGGAAAAAATATGGGAAATATAGTTTTATTAGATGACTTAACAATAAACAAAATCGCAGCAGGAGAAGTTATAGAAAGACCTGCAAATGTAGTAAAAGAACTTGCAGAAAATGCAATAGATGCAGGAGCAAATAAAATTTGTATAGAAATAAAAAATGGGGGAAAGACTTTCATAAGAGTAACAGATAATGGTAAGGGCATATTAGAAGAAGATATGCCCCTTTGCTTTTGAACGCCATGCAACAAGCAAAATAAGAAAAAATAGAAGATCTAGAAAAGGTTTATTCAATGGGGTTTAGAGGCGAAGCTGTAGCAAGTATTTCGTCTGTTTCTAAGTTTACAATGATAACAAAAACAAAAAGATGATATATTAGGACATAAAATGGTAGTGCAAGGGGAGCATGTACTAGAAAGAGAAGATGTTGGGGCACCACAAGGCACCACGATTATTGTAGAAGAACTATTTTACAATACCCCAGTAAGATTTAAATTTTTGAAGCAAGATGCTGCCGAATTTAGATATATAAAAGAGCTAGTACAAAATATGGCTTTAGCAAATTTAAACGTTGCATTTGAATTAATAAATGATTCAAAAACAGTTTTTCGTTCAGTTGGAAATAATTCGATAAAAGATTTAATTTACATTCTGTATGGCAAAGATTTAAAGGACAATGTAATTGATGTAAATTATAACAGTGGAAATATAGAAATAACTGGAGTAATAGGAAATACATTTATTGCAAGAGACAACAGAAAAGATCAAATATTTTTCCTAAATGGAAGAAATATAAAAAATCCGATAAACAGTACAGACCAAGCATTTAAAGGTTCTATTGGAATTGGAAAATATGGATTTGCAATATTAAACATAAAAATGCCAGCGGATTATTATGATGTAAATGTTCATCCAACCAAAAAGAGATGTAAGATTTAAAAATGAAGATGAGGTTTATAAAGCTGTATACCATGCAATAAAAAAAGTACTATGCTTAATAAAGAATTTTTTAGGAGATAATCAAATAGAAATAAACTCAGAGAAAAGAAAAATATAAAAGCAATGAACTATCTTTTGTAACCAATAATCTAGCATCAAATGAAATATTAAAAAATGAAAATGAAACAGTAGAAGAAGCATAAATAAAACAACAGCAATGAGACAAAGTAAAATAAAGGTTACTTTTTAGAGAAGAATTGTCATAGGCTGAAAGCAATTCTAAAGCAAACATATTTGAAAAACTACCTCACAGGAAACTGGCGGAAGCTTGCTTAGTAAATTAAGTAAAAATTGGATGGAACTGTGCATATATGCACTCCTAAATGTTAAAAGCATTTGGGAGTGTTTTTGTTTTCCAGATGCAACATAAAAAAGCTGATGAAGAAGTCAGCAAAAGGAGGATTTTTATGATAATTACATTAAAAGACGGAAGCAAAAGAGAAGTACAGGAGGGAATTTCCGTAATAGACCTTGCAAAAGAGATTAGCGAAGGTTTAGCAAGAGTTGCAACTGCAGGAAGAGTAGATGGAAAAAGTTGTTGATTTAAGATACAACTTAAAAAGAAGACTGCAATGTAGAAATTTTAACATTTGATGATGAAGATGGAAAGAAAGCTTACTGGCATACAACATCTCACATAATGGCACAAAGCTATCAAGAGATTATATAAAGATGTTAAGCTTGCAATCTTATCACTAACATTGTACTCGCGCAGTACAGAGAGCACAACCAGGGGACGGCAGTATCTACAGACGGAATGTCCCGGATACTGTCAGACGAAACGTTTTTATACCCGGAGCATCTGCATATGACAGGAAGATACAATTCGTTGTTTTCGCTGGATCAGAGGGTTTTGCGGGCGTTGGAGACGGGCAGTGTGGAAAACGCAGCGTTTAGGAAAGAAGAACAGGGGGTGCAGCCTGACCGCGCGGTGCTGAATCTGCTTTGAGTGCAGTGCGCGGCATGGAGGTCACACATGGAACTTACAGCGGGGCTTGGCTCGGTTGACGATTATATCCGATATATCGAAGCGGGAGCGGACCGAATAACTATAGAGTTACGATTTCTATGCATGGGACAGAAGAAGTACAGGACGGTTCTGTCAAAACACCAAAGGAGATGCGATGCTGCAGCGTGCAGCTGGGTGCATTTTCGGAGCTGGAAATTCTGGCGGCGATGGTGCGGGCGTATCAA
>VOFC01006440.1_pt1 | contig 12266 bp, 17 predicted proteins | sample 5384161 | NCBI WGS metagenome assembly VOFC01 (sample SAMN12384722, study PRJNA508395) | human gut metagenome | isolation source: healthy gut B | host: Homo sapiens | reverse complement strand
AATATCATAATGTTTGGCTGGTTCTTAATGGTTAAGTCATCAAAGAGAAGGGAATGTTAGCCGCGCAACCTAGAAACGTCCTTTATTCTGACTCGTTCACAATTTTGGGAGGGCAGCGTTATGCCGCAACATGGACAGGTGACAATGGTTCCAGTCGCGAGCATATGGAGATGTCTGTACCTCATGTCGTTAACATTGGGACTGTCGGGACAACCTATGAGTGGTGCTGACATTGGTGGCTTCTTGTTCCATGCAGATGCCGATTTGTTTGGGAATTGGATTGCACTGGGAGCTTTTTACCCTTTTCTCGCGGTCATGCTTGTGCCGGAACCAACAATAAAGAGCCTTGGGCTTTTGGAAAAGAAATAGAAGAGGTTTCCCGTATTGCTTTGGAACGCAGATATATTTTGCTACCTTATTATTATACTCTTTTTGCATGAGGCTTCCACAACAGGTATGCCTATCATGCGTCCGATATTCTTTGCTGATCCAAAAGATCTTTCGTTAAGAGCGGAAGAAAAAAGCATTTCTGGTGGGTGATGACCTGTTGGTAATCCCTTCATTTGCTAAAAAACGGCGCTTCCTAAAGGAATATGGGAGGATTTGTCACTAGTAGACGGGGATAAGGATGGTAAATATCAGGCAAAATTAAAGATTCGTGGTGGTTCTATCATTCCTACCGGCAAGATAATACAGAATACCACTGAAAATTCACTGGATCCTTTGATGCTTTTGGTCTGTTTGGATGAGCAAGGCAAGGCTTCCGGAAGTATGTATTGGGATGCTGGAGACGGCTGGTCATACCAAAAAGGTGATTATAGTTTACAACAGTTTACAGCAGAACGTAATGGTAACAAAGTCATGGTGAAACTGGTTGGAAAAACAGGAAAAAGAGAACTGGAGAATAAAGGGATGGCAATTGTCAAGGTGATAACTAAACAAGGTATTCGACTGGCTAGTGGTAATCTGACAGAAGGTATTGAAGTCGGATTGTAAACAGGCTACCACCTCGTTGGGAAATAATAAATGAAAAATATATGGAAAAAAGATAATTGGTATATTGATAGTTCTATTTGTGGTTGGGACTACCATGCAGTCGTGTAGTGAAGATAGTAAAGAAGAGGAAAACTTTCTCCAAAAAATTGATCCGGTGGAGCAACTGGAAGTGTTGAATACAAATAGGGAGAAAGAGCTGGTTGTGAATTTTGTGAGGAAAAACCTATGTGAAAGATCTCCAGATAGAAATAGCTTATCGGAGGATAGACACCGGAAAGACGCAGGAATGGAGCATTGTTTTTATTAAATGGTAATGATGTCAAATACAAAAACGGAGCAAATTATTTGCTACAAGTACCTTCAGAGGGAACGTATGAGGTAGCGGTCACTTTAGTGGGAGTCAATGGTTTGCGGTCGGAGAGTAAAAAGTCAGGAAGCGGCAACCTTTGAATATGCACAAATGAAAATGTTTGATTGTGCTCATACCTTGATGACAAAGGTTATAGAGTATTATTATCACAAAGGGGCCTCGGACGTGTTGGCAGACATGGTATCCTAAGGCTGACGGTTATTGGGATGGAGACGCACTTGTATGGGGACAAGGTAGTGGATTGTCTGCGTTTGTGGCAATGAGAGAAGCTTCTCTTGGTACAGGGGGCAGGAACGGCACTATGAGTCTTTGGACAATGATATGTTCAGTGGTATTCAGGCTTTTTGGATAGCAGATCGTGGACGTACTGCATATAGTGTGTATCCGGCAGCTGGCAACGAGCGTTTTTATGATGATAATGTATGGATTGGACTTGATATGGCGGAATGGTATATTATTACTAGAGATAAACGTTATTTGACTCAGGCTGAGGCTGTGTGGAATTATTTGGCACAGTATGGGTGGGATGAAACTTGTGGTGGCGGAGTACATTGGAGAGAATTGAACGAACCTAGTAGGTCGAAGAATACTTGTTCTACAGCTCCGACAGGGGTATTGAGTTGTATTTTATATCAGTTAACTAACAAACAAATTTATTTGGATAAAGCAAAAGAGTGTTTTAACTGGTTGCAGACTTATATGTATGATCCTAGTGATCATTTGTATTATGATAACGCTTCTCCTAAAGATGATGATCCCACTCAGGTAGGTAACATATAGAGAAGAATAAGTATTCTTATAATTCTGGTCAGCCTTTGCAGTTGGCTTGTCTTCTTTATAAAATAACGCAAGAGAATTCTTATTTGAATTTAGCAAAACAAATAGCGGAAGCTTGTCACAATAAGTGGTTTAAACAGTTTCATTCGGATATTTTGAAACGTGATTTTAAAGTCCTGTCGCCCGGACACGCATGGTTTAATACTATTATGTGTCGTGGATTTTTCGAACTCTACTCCATTGACAAGAACTCATTGTATTTGGAAGATATACATAGTACGATGTTACACGCCTGGTTTGGCAAAGCACATCATAATAATGGATTGATTAATAATGAGGATTTGAGTGGTTTAAGTGGAGATATTCCGACAGAAGACGGTGGCAATAAATGGCAGATTCTACATCAGGGTGCACTTGTAGAACTGTATGCTCGTTTAGCTGTATGGGAAAAAAAAAACAGAATTGATTTTCTCGTCGGCAGGTATTTGGAAAAATATCTGCCGGCAAGTTATATATTCTTAGGCAAGTCGTTTATTATTATAGCTAGTCTTTTTTACGTCTATTAATAGTGGAGTCGGTACCTTACCCATTTTGTTCGGGTTTGAAAAAGAGAATACAGATTTGAATTAATACTTTTCTCTTGTGTTCTCTTATTGTTCTCTTATTCTGCTTAGTGGTGCTTAATGTGTTGAATATGAGGACTTTATTTTTGTGCTCTTATTGTGCTTGTTGTGCGCTTCTTTGTCAACGAAATTTTGTCTTCATTTTGTCACGCCAGAGTATATGTAATAGGTGAAAAAAAGAACTTATTTTGCTTTCGTTAACAAGAAAAATATATGCATAGTTAAGAATACAAATGTATTTAGTAACCTTAATAAACAAGTAAAATGAATGTATTTAGAATGAAAAAACATCACGCGAAATCGTTGCGGTGGAAGATGAACACCGATTCTTTTCTTATGAAGAGTGGATTTCTATTTTCAATTTTATTATTGTCGTTTTGTGCTGCTAGCTGTTCAGATGATGATGACAAGGAAAAAGGAAGAGCTTTCTTTCAGACTTATTGGGCATTAGATGCCAATAATTCCAGTATGCCTTGTGGCGGAACTCTTTGGACTCAATATTCGGATGCACCTGTTGGGTCGGAAGTTGGAAAGTTAGTAGATAATGATTTAGACACAAAGTACGTTACTTATCATAGTAATGTGAATATAAATTGGAATGGAAACAGTAGTGTCTCAGTAAAATCCTATTCACTTACATCGGCAGCTGATTCTCCGGAAGCAGATCCGAAATCGTGGACATTATCCGGTTCTTCTGACAATCAAAAATGGGTAGTACTGGACACTCAGAAAGATCAGACTTTCGCAGAACGAAAACAGACGAAAACGTATGCTGTAGAAAAAAATGAAGAAGAATATAGATATTATAGATTGAGCATACAAAGTAATCATGGGGCAAGTTCTACTCAACTCATCGCAGAGTTGTCATTGGCAGCATCTGCTTTCGTTGGAGACATTGATGATTTGATGTCGAAATCTTCCGGAAGTACGTATAGTCCGGATAATGTGATGGGTACTCAGCATGCCGAGTCGGATTTGTCCGTTACGCAGGAAAAATTGCTGTGGTTGAAAGATCCGAATAAAGAACCGGATCCTTTTTGCCGGATTGAGTTGGGCTGGTTTCCAAGTCTCCAATCTTTATCCTTTTGGCGAACCTTGTCCGGCAGATGTAAACCAACATTCCATTGGTGACTGCTGTTTGTGTGCGGTGATGGGTTCTTTGTCTTACGTTTATCCGGGATTTATCAAAGAATATTATTAAGAATAATGGCAACCAGACATTTACGGTGAAGCTGTACGATCCGAAAGGACAGCAGATCGAAGTCGGAGTAAGTAATCTGTTCGTGGGTACGAGTGGGAAGTTTGGGCGCAAGTTCCGGCAAGAGCGGTCAGCCCACATGGTCTACAGTTCTTGAAAAGGCAGTCATCAAGTGGTTTCAAGCGTTTAGAAACACGTCGGACATTGGCGGTATCGGTTCGGAATATGCAGCAGCTATCATCACCGGTAATGGCTCCAGTTTTGCTTTTGCTCCGGAAAAATTAACTCCTGCCGAGCTGCAAGTGCCGTGTCGGTTTCACTGAAGAGAGGAAAACTGGTGGTAGGAGGATTCACTAAAAGCGATGTTCCTGTCGACGGTAAGTATAAAACTGTTTCTGCACATGCTTATACCGTGTCTTTGCCTGTGGATGATACGATGCTTTTCGTCATGCGTAATCCATGGGGTGCAGTGCCTACTATTAGTGGTGGACATGACGGGACGGGCGACGGCATGTTGTTCATCAAGGATGATAATACGGTTCCGCCGCTTATCGATCTCCGTATAATGGAACCGGGAGCAGCAGAAGAATTTGGAGTAGGAGGAAATTTATCTCCTTATACACCGCCTTCTTATACTCCGATGCCAATGCGCATCGCTCCTCATTTATTAAGAACTGGAAGGTAGTTTGATTTAATATTTGAATATACTCATATCCTGTAAAAACGCAGGACTCAAAAGATCTTATTTATATGTTAAACTTAAAATTAATATTAACCTTAATTATACATTAAAGTATGAAAAATGTAATTCAAAGCATTTTGGGGAACATTCTTTTTGCTTCTCTAGCTGTCCCGGTTTGGATTGCCAACTGATGGTATGGCTGCATCTTTGTCGGGAAGCTTCCGTAGAGAAGTACTTTGGAAGTGCAACAGCAGAAAGGAGTTCGTGTAACGGGAATGGTTACTGATAAGGATAAGAATCCATTGCCGGGAGTAACGATTGTTGTAGCTAATGTTGCAAACCCTTCGGGGGCAGTGACAGATGTTGACGGTTTGTTTCAAATAACCGTTCCGGCCAAAAAATTCTACATTGGAGTTTTCTTATATTGGATTTAAGAAGAAATCTGTTTCGTTAAATGGATCGAAGTTACTCAATGTAGTTCTGGAGGAAGACGCTTCGGAGTTGGAGGAAGTTGTAATTACCGGTTATGGTAGCCAGAAGAAAGCGTCTATCATCGGTTCTATTGAGACGATTCAACCACAGCAACTGCAATTTGGTACAAGTCGTACATTAAGTAACAACTTAGCGGGTAAGTTAAGTGGTGTAATTGCTATTCAGCGTAGTGGTGAACCGGGGTATGATGATTCTAACTTCTGGATTCGTGGTATTAGTTCTTTTTCGGGCAGTAATTCTCCATTGATCTTGGTGGATGGTATTGCACGAGATCTTAATAACGTAGATGTAGCCGAGATTGAAAGTTTTTCTATTTTGAAAGATGCGTCGGCTAGTGCCATGTATGGTGTACGTGGTGCTAATGGTGTAATCGTCATCACAACGAAACACGGTCAAATTGGTGCACCCCAGGTAAGAGTACACGTAGAACATTCTATTAATCAACCTACCAAATTCCCAGATTTTTTTGGATGCACCGGATTATATGACGTTACTCAACCAACTGGCTGCACAGGATGGAGCGATATTACCTTTTGATCAAACGCGTATTGATCGTACCCGTAGCGGATATGATCCCGATCTTTATCCGAACGTAAACTGGATTGATGCAATTACAAAGATTATGCTTACACAACCAAAGGTAATTTGGAGGTAAGTGGTGGTTCTGATTTCTTGCGTTACTGTATCGTAGCTTCATATTTTAATGAGTCGGGTATTCTGCAACAAGATAAAACATTGCCGGTAGATAATTCTACGGACAATAATCAGTTCAATATGCGTTCGAATATTGATATGAACGTAACCAAAACTACCTTGATGCGTGTAAATATTGGTGGTTTTTCTGAATCGTTTCAGGAAACAACGTTGCAGCACAGACCAAGCTTTTCCGAAGCTTTCGAGACTTTACCTTTGTGCACCCGGCACGTTATAGCGACGGTTCCATTCCTCGTGAAATGAATAGAGCTAACCCGTGGAGGACTGCGACGCAGGGAGGGTATGACTTCACTACCTCGTCCAAGATTCGAGACTTTATTTTCTGTAGAACAAGACTTGAGACAGATTACGCCGGGATTGAAAGCTAAAGGTATCTTCAGTTTCGACCGTTGGAACAGTAGCAGGAGGTCGCGTACCAGCAATACTCCTACCGTACATCCGGCGACAGGGCGTGATGCAGAAGGTAATTTGGTGTATACGTCGTATGATGTGGGCGATGAATCAATGGGTAGTGAAACCGGCACTGAATATGGTAATACCAATGTTTATTTTGAGTTTAACTTGAATTATAGCCGTAAGTTCGGAAAGAACGATATTGATGCTTTGCTTCTTTATAATCAACAGGCTTATGACGACGGTTCTATTCAGGATTATCGTAAACAAGGGTTTGCAGGACGTTTGTCTTATACATACGATAGCCGTTATGTAGCTGAATTCAACTTCGGTTATAATGGTTCGGAAAATTTCGCCAAAAGGTCATCGTTTCGGTTTCTTTCCTTCCGTAGCATTAGGTTGGTTGATGAGTGAAGAACCGTGGATGGAGCCTTTGAAAAACACTTTTGATAAGATTAAATTCCGTGCTAGTATGGGACAAGCAGGTAACGATAATATTGGTGGTCGTCGTTTTGCTTATTTGACTACACTAAAAACAGATGCCAGCGGATATACTTGGGGACTACAGGACAAAAGAACTACGATAAAGGTATTACAGAAGGCGAGATTGGTGTGACAAATCTGACTTGGGAAACAGCTACTAAATCAAATCTTGGTCTGGAAGTTGGTTTGTGGAACGCGTTGGATATTACAGTAGATGTTTTCCGTGAAAAACGTAAGAATATCTTTATGCAACGTCGTATTATTCCTACACAAACAGGTTTTATCACAAATCCTTGGGCTAACTATGGAAAAGTAACGAATGGCGGTATGGAGGTTTCGATTAATTTGCACAAGCAACTTAATAAAGACTGGTTTACATCTTTCTATGGGAATTTTACTTTTTGCCAAGAATCGTGTAGACGAGTATGACGAGGCTCCTTCTAAAATTGGTACTTATCGCGGACAGACAGGGCGCTCTATGAATGAACTTTGGGGGCTTACCGCTGAACGTTTGTTCACTGCAGACGATTTTGAGTCTGATGGTTCATTGAAATTCGGTATTCCAAAACAAGAGGTGGGTGCTGACAAACTTTATCCGGGTGACATTAAATATGTTGATATGAATGGAGACGGTAAAATTACTGAAGAAGACGAAGGTTATATTGGCGGAACGGAAGATCCGCGTATCGTTTACGGTTTTGGCGGTGTTATAGCTTATAAGAACATAGATTTTAATTTCTTCTTTCAAAGGTACTGCCGACGCTCATCGTGTGATTGGTAATTCAACCATCTTCTTGCCAGGTAGTGGTACAACTGTGCAGGGAATGCTTATTCTGAAAATCTGGATGATCGTTGGACGGATGATAATCAAGATCCGTATGCTTTTTGGCCTCGCCTTACATATGGTCCTAACAAGAACAACTATCGTGCTTCTACTTGGTGGAAGAAGGATATGAGTTTCTTACGTTTGAAAACTGTAGAAATCGGATATACTTTCCCGAAGAAATGGATGGAAAAAATTTACTCTAAGGGGGCGCGTATTTGTCAGCGGTAACAACCTCTTATGTTTCTCTCCTTTCAAATTGTGGGATCCGGAACTTGGTACTAATAATGGTTTGAAATATCCGATGAACCGTTCTATTTTGTTTTGGTATTGATATTAATTTCTAAACTAAACCTCAAAAACAATTTTATGAGACATCTCAATTTTTCAAAATATATGGTAGCGGGTCTTATGGCGGCTTCGCTGCTTACGACAAATACTTCGTGTGCAGATTATCTTGATAAAGAACCTGACACGGAACTGGACATCGAAATGGTGTTTTCCAATAGAGATAAGGTGTATCAATGGTTTGGCTTTTTGTGTACAACACAATTCATGAGCCTGATAAATGGCGTATCTGGAAAGATGGTTACGAAGTGTTTGCTGATGACCTGACTCCTTCAAAGCGCTGGGAGCAATGGGATGGTAAAACCACCATTCCTAAAATCTTTGGTGAATGGACTGTCAATTCGACATGGGATGGCGATTTTTGGCGTATGATGCCGCAATATATCCGTCACGGATATATTTTTCAACAACGTGCCTATGCTTTGCCGGATAGTGATTTGCCACAGAGTGAAATAGATAATATGAAGATGGAAGTTAAGTTCCTAACTGCTTATGCTTGGTGGCAGTTGGCTGAAAACTATGGTGCTATTCCTTTTAAACCGGATTATATCACCCCTAGTGATTTCACCTTGTCTGATTTGATGATTGGACAAAGTCCTTTTGATGAAGTAGTAGATTATTGTGATCAACAAATGTTGGAGGCCGCAAATGCACTGCCTGCTATCTACGATGATCCTTCTAAATATGGTCGTATCAATAAGATTATGGCACTGACTGTTCGTTCTCGTATGTTATTGTTTGCTGCTAGCCCTCTGGTTAATGGTAATGAATGGTACAAAGATTATCGTAATAAAGCGGGGAACTGGTATTCAATCCGACTTACGATCCCAACAAATGGGTAAAAAGCAGCCGAGGCTTGCAAGCTTTGTATTGATGAAGCGGAAAAAGCAGGATACAAACTGTATGTTGAAACAGGTCCTACCGGTGAGAACGATCCATTCATGTCTACCTATAATGTCCATATCAAGAAATGGAGTGAAGGAAACCGAGAAATTACTTTCCCGGTAACAAAAAGGAAACGGTTACTTTGATTTTTTTCCTTTATGGAGCTTCCACACGTGAATTCAGTGGCGGTGGTGGTCAAGGAGTCTATCAAGGATTGGTTGATGCATTTTTTTTCAAGAAGGGGATTACCTATTCTTGAGGATGAATCTTATTCAGAAAAGGGATTCTCGGAAAATGTAGATAAACGTAATACTAGCTGGTCTTATGGTACCGGTAAAGAGGGAGAAATAACTGCTGCCGGAATCTATAAGATGTATTGCAACCGCGAACCTCGTTTTTATAATGCTGTTTCTTTCCATGGATCTTGGCAAGAATGTGCGAAGCGTCCGTATGACTTCTTCTACAACGGAAAAGACAATATTCGTACCAGCTCGCCTCATGATGCTCCTCAAAATGGTTATTTGGTTCGTAAGAGTCTTTGTATGACCGATAACAAAAAAACAGGTGTATATACTAGTCGTCAAGGTTTCACTTATCGGTTGGCTTTCACTTATTTGGATTATGCCGAAGCTAATAATGAGGCCTATGATACAAGTGCTGCCCGTGAATTGTGCTTAAAATATTTAAATAAGGTAAGAGAACGGGCAGGTGTGTCAGTCACACATTTGACGCTGTCTCTGACTTGGATGAGAATTTTATACATATAGAGAACACGCAAGCAGCTGTGCGTAAAGTTGTCAAAGCTGAACGTCGTGTAGAACTTTGTTTGGAGAACAATCGCTGGTACGATCTTCGTCGTTGGAAAGATGTGGAAAATACACCGGAAATGATTGGTGATGATTATGGTATGAATTCAGAGGGAACTACCAATGAGACTTTCTTCAAACGTACCGTTTATCAGACTCGTGTATGGAAAAAGATGTTACTATTGGATGCCAGTCTTTATTGATGAATATGAGAAGAACCCGAATTTGGTGCAAACTCCGTTCTGGCTCGAATAGTGAATAACAATCAATTATTTAATGAAGTAAAAAATTATGAAGAAGATATTCTATCAAATAATGGGGTTGTGCAGCATATTAGAGTGGCGACAGCCTGTAATGAAGATCCAGAGTACTTCACGCTGGACGAACAGCCTGACGAGATGCATATTGTAGCTTCTACCGATAAGCTGGTGTTGGATAAAGGAAAGGAAGACGAAAACTGCGATAACCTTTACTTGGGATGCCGCTAGTAGTCCGGTCAATGAGACTGACTTAGTGACCTACTCGTTACGTTTGTATGCTACGGCAAATAAAAGTGCAAATAATACCGATTTTTATGAATTGGATACTGATCGGAAAAAGAGTTTCACGCATGATGAACTTAATGCTATTATTGGTACTTGGGTGTTGCCGGGGCAAGAGGTTAAAGTTACTGCACAAGTCGTTTGTACCGTTCATAATGCGGACAAATACATAAAGCCGGAATCGTCCACGGTAGAATTTACTGTGTCGGGTTATGAGAAGTATCCTACTTATATTTACATTCACATGACAGATAATGAGGGTAAAGTCTCAACTCAACGGCTAGGACAACGCAACATGGGAACCGGTATTTATGAGGGTACATTTGATGTGACTCCTTGTGCGTATCATTTTATTACAGTAGCAGGTGGAGATTATCCTGCCTACGGTAATAGTGGAGATGGTCTTCATATGGTCTATTTGAATGAGGGTGAAATTACAGAATTTACTAATACAGAAACAGGACGTCGCACTTTCATTGTGGACACTAATAACGATTATAATGATTGCCGTATGATGGAAATTTTAGAACTACCTGTTCCTGAAACAATGTATATGGTAGGTAATGGTTGTTCTGTTGGTTGGACTCTTAATAGTGGTGATGGTCTTTTCAAAATAGAGAATGCTCGTAATCCACACCTGTATTCTTGGACAGGTGAGTTCAATGCTGGCGGTGAAATAAAAAATCAGTCTTGGAGGTTCAAGTTGGGGTGAAGATCCGTTCTTCTTTGCTCCGGAGGCCGCTACCGATCCGTTAACAAATCATGACTTGACAAAAGTATCGTCTGGAAAAAGATGGCGGTGACCTCAAGTGGGTTCCTACTGTAAGTGGTCGTTACAAGTTTACTTTCTGTTTGGATGTGAAGATATGCATACAGAGTTTGTTCCTGCAAACTAATAAAAGAATGGAAGCCGGAAGAATTCCGGCTTCAAACTTGAATACTATAAATCTTGATTACAATGAAACATTTATATCGTTTGGTAGTATCTTTACTACTATTTGTGGGCTTTCAGTCTTGCGTTGACGAAGATGGGGCCGGTGTTCCTTCACCTAAAAGTTTAATTATAGAGGCCGATGAGTATACGTTGGACATGACAGATCTTACCACTCCTCAATTTATAGCTTTCCGTTGGGTAGATGTAGGTAATGCCACTTATACGGTAGCATTTACTAAAGCCAGTGATTCTGATACAGAGAATATTGTCACAGAAGTCTTGAACAACGAGGTGACAGTTGAAGAAGAACTTAATGTGTTGAGTATGACCATAAGTAAAGTTCAATTAAAAGACTACTTGACAAAAGCTGGCTTTACACAAACAGGTACCTATGATGTTGTTATTAGCATCACTGCAACTCCTATTGATCTGTCTATTTCTACTGCTTTAGCCGAAGAAGGCAGTGTGAAAACGGCTGTCATTCATGTTACCAGAGATTGATTCTGTGTAAATTCAAACATCTCTTCTTTCTTTTTTTGTATTTTTGCATGAAAAGTGGAAGAGATGCCTTAATATTCTAACCAAACCAATTATTCATTATTCCAAAAATTCAAGCAGATGAAGAACTTTTACTTGTTCTTTTTTTGATAACTTTCTTTTCAATTTCCTTGGGTGCACAAGAAAAATCGAATAACGTTGCCCTATGAGAGGATACGAATGTACGTTTTACAGTCATTTCTGACGGTACAATTCGTATGGAGTATGCTCCTGATGGTAAATTCATTAATCAACACTCTTTCTTGGCTGTAGAACGTAATTATCCGGCAGTTTCAAATTCAAACTAAAGAAAAGAAAAGGTGCATGGATTGAGCTTTCTACCTCTAAAATGAAACTGCATTATAAAAAAAATAGTGGTGCTTTCACTGCCGAGAATCTTCAGATTTCTTCGATGAAGGGTTGACACCTGCTTTCGTTTGGAAGCCAGGTATGAAGCAACAGTATAATCTGAAAGGCACGACTCGTACACTTTGACGGATGGGACGGGGATAAAGTGTTGGGGCACAAAGCGGATTTGGAAGATGGGCTTCTTGCTAAAGACGGTGGACTTGCTTAGATGACTCCAACAATTTTTCTTTTCGATGGTGATGCGGATAACTGGAATTGGGTGAAGACTCGTGAACATGTTGAGGGGGCTCAAGA
>VOFC01006750.1_pt1 | contig 12313 bp, 16 predicted proteins | sample 5384161 | NCBI WGS metagenome assembly VOFC01 (sample SAMN12384722, study PRJNA508395) | human gut metagenome | isolation source: healthy gut B | host: Homo sapiens | reverse complement strand
TTGTGCAACGGCAAACCGCTGCTCAATTCGGTCAACGGCAAGGGAGGAAAGCCTGCGGGCAGTATTGCCGCTGGCTGCCAAATATGGCGGAGTGCTCATCGCGCTGACGCTGGATGAGCAGGGCATCCCGGCCACCGCCGAAGGCAGAGTTGCCATTGCCCGCCGCATCTGCGCCCGTGCCGCAGATTACGGTATCGCCAAAAGAATCTGCTTGTTGACCCGCTGGCAATGGCGGTCAGTGCCGACCCGACCGCGGCCAACACCGCTTTGGAAGCCATTCGCCTGCTTAAAGCCGAGGGCTTCCGCTGCAGTCTCGGTGTTTCCAACATCTCGTTTGGGCTGCCCGCCCGCGATGCCATCAATTCCGCTTTCTTTACGCTGGCCTTGGGCGCCGGGCTGGATGCCGCCATCCTCAATGTCCATTCTGCCCCCATGATGCAGGCGTACCATAGTTTTCTGGCGCTCAGCGGCCGCGATGCCAGCTGCTCTGCCTATATCGAATATTGTGCAGCGCATCCCGCCGCCGCGCTCGCTTCCACGCAAGCAGCTTCAGGCGCCACCCCGGCAGCTTCTGCCGGTGAACAGGATCTGCAGCACAAGCTGCTGCGCGGGCCTGGCAGCACAGCCTGCGACGAACTCCCGTACCCTGTTGGAAATCGGGGCGGAGCCACTGAGCCTAATTGACGCGCAGGTCATTCCCGCTCTCAACGCAGCCGGGCAGGCTTTTGAAAAGGGAAAGCTCTTTCTGCCGCAGCTGCTGCTGTGTGCGGAAGCGGCTACCCAGGCTCTGGATCTGCTCAAAGAACACATTCTGCGCAAGGGCGAGTGCACTGCGGAAAAAGGGCGCATTCTCCTTGCCACAGTCCGGGTGATATCCACGATATTGGCAAAAACATCGTTAAAACACTGCTGCAGAGCTATGGTTTTTCCGTGCTGGATCTGGGGCGCGATGTGCCGCCTGCAACCATTTGGAGGCAGCGCAGAAAGAACAGATTGGCCTCATCGGCCTGAGCGCACTCATGACCACCACACTGCCCGCCATGGAAGAGACGATTGCCTTGCTGCACGCTTCCCTACCCGATTGCAAGGTCGTGGTCGGTGGCGCCGTACTCACACAGGAATATGCCGCTGCCATCGGCGCCGACCATTATGCGCAGACCGCCATGGATACCGTCCGTTATGCGCAGCATATTTACGCCAGGTGACTTTGCCACAAGCCAACGGCAAAAAAATACCGGATCTCAAAAACAAAAAGGAGCTTCTCTCATGTGGCAGAGGGCTCTTTTTTGCTATTCTTTTCCAGGCCTGTCAGCGGGCGATTCTCGCCGCTTTTGCGTTTCCGACTCCAATCTATATCCATAAAAAAGAGCAGCACCCGCCGCTGCTCTTTTTTCGGAATCCATGGTTCCGGCTTGCCGCCGGGCCTACGCTGCCCGGCACTTTTTTTACTTTTGTCCGCCCCTGCCCCTTGGCAAAGCGCTTCTGCTTGCTTCTTTTCAAAAAAAGCAACTCAGCTGCGGGGCGTCTTTCCCTTCGCTTTGCGCTCCAGCTTGACCTTTGTGTGATCGGGATACTGAATATAGGTATTGTCCAGCGTCTGCCGCATCTGCGCGCGGAATTCCGGCCAGATACTGCTTTGCGCAGCTGCTGCCGTTCCTCCTGTTCCTCCGGGGTCAATGCCCGTTCCTTGGCCAGCGCCGCCAGCTCATTGATGCGTTTAATGCCTTGATTTCATTTGCCATAGCGATTTCCGCCCTTCTTCTGTCAGATCATCCTGCTGTGTTTTTTATAGTATAACAGCCCGCTGCCGGGCTTGCAAGCCGCGGCATGGGCTGTCCATTGTCCGTCGATTAATCCTGGCTGTCTATCAGCAGGGGCGATGTTCTTTTACCATAGCCATAATTGTTGCGGTTGGCATACAGCACAATCAGCGTCACAAAAAGCTCAGACACTCTCCCACCGGCACTGCAAGCCAGACTCCGTTCATTCCCCACAGCATGGGCAGCACGATAATGGGCAGGATGCTGAAGACACAGTTGCGCAGGAAAGAGATAATCGAAGAGTTCTTCCCATCCGAAAGTGCGGCAAAACATGCCCGTCGCAAAAATGCAGAAGCCGGAAAACAGGAAGGTGACGGGGAAAATGTGCATGCCCTGCAAGACCATGGCAAACAGCTCCGGTTCCCTGCTTTCGGAGACATAGATGCTGATGAGCGGTTTGGAAAAGAGGAGAGCACCCGGCCACAATGGCAACGGAGAGCACTGCGATAAATTTCACCGCATACCAGAAATAACGCCGGATGCGTTCCTTATTGCGGGCTCCAAAATTGGAAGCTGAAGACGGGGGCAATGCCATCGGCAAAGCCGATAAATGCCGAGACCAGCATATAGTGCAGATATCCCAGGATCGAATAGGCTGCAATGCCGTCCTCTCCTACCAGCCTGAGCATGACCATGTTGGCCACAAAAGAGGAAATGCTCATGGCAACATGGTTGACCAGCTGGGAAATGCCCGTCCCGCAGACGCTGCCCAACAGGCGCAGCATATGCCGCTCCGGCTTGGCAAAAGCAGATCTCATGCTTGCGGCGCGTATAGAAGTTGAGCCCCACAGGCAGACTGCCAGATCCCCAGCACGGTGGAAAGCGCTGCACCCTTGATGCCCCATTCCAGTTCCACAATAAAGATAATATCAAAATGATATTCATGGCACCGTTCAAAAGCGAGCTGACCATGGCATAGGGGTTTTCCCGCCGTGGAATAGAAAAAAGTCAAAGAGCGGGCAGAGCATGCTGATGGGCTGCGCCAGCCAGAGAATGCTGCTGTATGTCTTGCAGTCCATCAACAGATCCGTCGCACCCAGCATCCGCAGAATCGGCTCCTGAAAGGTAATGCCCAAAACGGCAATCAATACGCCCGTCGCCAACGCAATGAGGGTGACGCCGGTAAAATCCCGCTGGCCAGCTCCGGCTTGCCTTCGCCCATCTTGCGCGCGCAGACCGCACTGCCGCCGGCCGCAAACATGATGGCAAAACCGCCCGTGAGCATCCCGAAGGGAAAGACAATATTAATCGCCGAAAGGGCGTTTTTTGCCGACATAGTTGGAGACGAACAACCCGTCATCAATCGTCTTGAAAACGGAAAGGAACAGCGAGGTCGCCAGTGTGGGCAATATGAATCTGATCAGCTGTCAGAAATTAAAATCGCGGCCGATCCGGCTTTGTGTTTGTTGTGATGTTTCCATAATCCTCCACCTCTTTCCATCAATTGCAGGTTTCCCTGCACATACTGTTTTATTTTAAACTATGGTGTTACACAATAGTCAAGCAATTTCATTGTTTTTCTCTCCGCCGGGCATCAAAAAAGCAGCCGGCCGGCACCCTCCGCATTTTTAATCCAGCGCATCGATGAGCAGCGCCCTGCCGCTCTTGCTGTAACCGTAATTATCCTGGTTGACCCAGTAGATTCCCCAGAATAAAGAGGAAGCCCAACAGTTCTCCGGCCGGAGCGGCCAGCCAGACGCCGTCAATGCCCAGCAGCATGGGCAGCAGGATCATGGTTGCCATGCTGAAAAACGCCGTTGCGCATAAAGGAGATCAGCGCCGCCACCTTTCCATTGTTCATGGAAGCAAAAGAAACGCGCCGAAAAACATGCCAAACCCGGCAAACAGATTGCACAGCGGGGAAATATGCATACCGCGCAGGACCATGGCAAACATCGCCGGATCTTCCGCCTCCTGCACATAGATGCTGATTAACGGCCGCGCCAGCAGAATGCACAGCGCCGTCACCGCAACCGAGATCCCGATCAGGAATCTGCGCGTATAGCCAAAATAGCGATGAATGCGCTCCTTATCCCAGGCGCCGTAATTGTAGCGGCTGAAAATAGCGGAAACGCCGTCCGCAAAGCCGCCGCCCATGGAAGAGCCCAGCAGATATTGCAAGTATCCCACGATGGAATAGGCAGCCAGCCCATCCTCTCCCGCCAGCTTCAAAATGACGATTGGAAATAAAGGAGGAAGCGCTCATGGCTACATGATTGAAAAACTGCGCCATGCCCACGGAAAAGACTTCTCCGAACAGTTTGCCATAGTGCGGCCAGGGTTTTGTAAAGTGGAGCTCATGTTTCTTGCCGAAATAGAAAATCACCCCGATCAGCGCAAAGACGGTATCTCCGATAATCGTCGCCAGCGCGGCGCCCTGAATGCCCAATTGCATGCGCACAATAAAAATATAATCGCAGATAATATTGACTACGCCATTGACAACTGCGCTCACGATGCTCATGCCCGGCTTGCCGGCAGCGGAATAGAAAAAGTCAAAGACAGGGCAAAGCATGGTGATCGGCTGCCAGATCCACAGCAGCGTGCTGTAAGTGATGCAATCCTCCATCAGCAGCTCGGTCGCGCCCAGCAGCCGCAGCAGTGGCTTTTGAAGCAGAGGCTGAGCCCACCGATCAATACGCCGCTCAGGATGGCCATCAGGATGATGCTGGTAAAGCTGCGCTGTGCTTCTTCCTGCCTGCCTTCGCCCATTTTGCGGGCACAGACCGTGCTGCCGCCCGAAGCAAAGATCATGGACAGGCCGCCCATCAGCATTCCCAGCGGGAAGATGATGTTGATGGCGGAAAGCGCATTGGTGCCCACATAGTTGGTGACAAACAGGCCGTCATCCACCGTTTTGAAAACGGAAAGAAAAACTGCGTGATCATCGTCGGCAATATAAATCGGATCATCCTGGAAAATGTGAAATCCTGTCCGATCCGGTTGACTGTCGTTTGATTGGTTTCCATAAGTACTTCGAATCCCCCTTCATTTCTCGTTTCTGCGGCTCCGCCCTTTCGGGCGCGGTGCAGCCGCTATTTTGAAGATAAACGATGGTGTAACCCCATAGTCAAGAGGCCGTTTTTCATTTTTCTGCGCTTTTGCTCCGCAAACTTTCATTTTTCTGCTATACTATTGGGTAACACAATTGTTTGAAAGGAGTCTCTCATGCCGCAGGAAGAAAAAGTTAATCACCACCGGCCAGTTCGCCAGCGCCGCCGGCACCACCAAGGATACGCTCTTTCATTACGACCGCATCGGGCTGTTCCACCCCTCTGTATGTGGCGCCCAATGGCTATCGCTACTACTCCCCCCGCCAATTTGGCGTCTTTTTCGATATCCAGAGCCTCAAGCGGATGGATATGGAGCTGACCGATATCAAGGAATATATGGATCACCGCAGCCCGGAATCCTTTATCCTGCTGCTGGAGCGGCAGATCTCGCCACCCGCCGGGAGCTGCATCGCCCTGACTGACAGCCTGGCCGATATGCAGACGGCGTTGGCCAACGCCCGGGAAGCACAGTCTGCCGGCGAGGAAATCTCCGTCGTCTATTGTCCGGCCGTCTATGGCATCGTCAGCCACGACCCGGATGAAGCGTTCGGCCGCAAATTTCCCGATTTCTGGGCACGCCTGCAGGATAGCGATCTGCTCACCTATAATATCCTCTGCGGCGTCCTGCCGACCGCGCATATCTATCGGGAGCAATATCAGCGCTATGCCGGCATTTATGCCCAGATCAACGGCGGCAGCACGGTCGATGCCGAAATTGCCCGCCCTGCCGGGCAATACCTGGTTGCCTATCATCACGGAAGCGACCACAGCATCGGCAAAACCTATCGGCGTATGTTGGCCTATGCCGAGGCGCATGGCCTGCAGGCCGGCGATTTTGCCTTTGAGGAATATCTGCTCTATGAAATTGCCGCCCAGCAGGAAGACCAGCTGGTCACCAAATTGCTGCTCAGCCTGCGCGCGCCTGCTTCGAGCTGCCTGAGCAAAACAGGAGAAGCGCAAAATGCTTCTCCTGTTTTTCGTCATACGATTTCATTTCTTTTGCAGCATCCACAAAAACTGCTGTCTCTTCCGCCCCGAAATATTTTTACATAATAATATTTATCCAGCCTGGCAGTCTGTCTGTTTTTCCGAATAAATTCCAGCGTGAATCCCAGCTTTTTCATAAAATCCGGGCGCCTGAATCCGTGCAGAGATTCATATTTTCCACGCCACATGCCCTGCAATAGACCTCCGCCGCCTGCATCAGCTGTCTGCCGATTCCCTTTGCTCGATGCTGTGCACCGACCGCCAGGTCGTCGATATATGCTTCCGAAAAGCAGGTGAACCCCTCACCACGCCGAGGATCTTTCCTTTTTCCTTTGCCGCAAAGGCAAAGGGCTTCATCCGATAGGCAACCCCATGCTGCGCTTCATATTGCTCAAATTCCTTTTCTGCCCACACTTTCAGCGCCTGCTTCTCCTGCTTCCGCCTTTTTCCAGCGTCATGCTTCTTCTCCTTTCCCTTTTTCCGTTTTTTTTTCCTCCGCCGCTCCATGCACCGCTTGTAAATATTCCAGCTTTTCTCCGCAGTTCCATGCGCTGCTTATAAATATTCCAGCTTTTCTCCGCAGTTCCATATGCTGCTTATAAATATTCCACCTGCAACGCCCGGCGCTTCTTTTTCCCCCGTGGCCGCCTTCCTCCGCTTCATAGCCCAGCGGCAGAATTGCCGAGGGATCGATATTCGGGCAGTGCAAATACTTCCGCACTTTTTCGGGATCAAACGAGCCGATCCAGACGCTGGACAACCCTAGTGCCTGCGCCTGCAGCATCATATGCGTCGTCACAATCGCAGCATCCGTCTCGCCAAACTTCGCCGTCATAACCGCGCTTTCCAACTTGCCCGGTTGTCGTAGCAGATGAGCAGCGTCAGCGGCTGACCAAAGCGAAATTTCATGCAGCTTTGCAATTTTTCCTGAGCCTTTCCCGGCTGCGCAGCACCAAAATGCGCTGCGGCTGATAGTTGACGCTGCCGTCGGCGCCGCCTGCGCCGCCTCAGCACACGCTGCAGCTTTTCCTCTTCCACCGGCTGCGCGCTGTATTTGCGCACCGAGCAGCGTTCCCAGATCAATGTTGAAAAATTCCATATTTCTGCCTCCTGCCTTCCTTCGATCGGCCATCATGGCCGACTTACAGATTGGTTATAAAAATAATAAGCCCCGCCGCTGCCAGAAAAAGAAATAGACCACCCGGCGAAACAGCGCTCCGTCGATGCGGGAAATCAGCGGTGCCCCCAGTGCCTTGCCCAGCAGCAACCCGGCAATGCCCGGGATGGCCAGCAGCAGCGTCTGCCCTGTAATCAGGCCGCCAACTGCGCGTACCAGCGCATTGTATAGCCCGGTCACGCAGAAAAACGCCTGTATGTTGCCCAGATAGCGCGCCTTTTCTTCTCCGTACAGCGCCATATAGTAAAGCACCATGGGCGGACCTCCGATTCCGAAAAAACCGTCGGCCAATCCCTGAAAGCGTCACGCACAGCACCGTCGTCGCCGGATTGATGCGCAGATGAATTTTTTTCGAAAAAAGATAAAGCCACTGCCGCCGCCACCAGAAAAAGCCCCAGCCAGGCTTTCATGGAAGCCACATCCACCAGCGTGGAAAGATAGATGGCACCCGCGCTCACCAGCAGATAAATGCCGCAGGGCAGCAGCATCCCCTTCCAGTAAATAGAACGGCGGTATTTCCAGCACTGCACCAGATTGATCCAGATCATCATAAAGCAGTTGAGGCTGGTCGCCCCGGTCACGCTGAGAAAGAGCGGAAAAAAACAGCATCACCACAATGCCGCCGCCAAAGCCGGTCACCGTCTGCGTAAATCCGGCCAGAATGGAGGGCAACAGAACCCACAGCGCGTTCAGCATTGCGATTCCTCCAAAAAGTTCCACCTCACTGAGCGGAATATGCTTATAGAGCATTTCTTCCTCCGCCACCAGAATATCGCAGGAAGCGCATTTGCCCCAGCAGGCTCCGCCGCCTGCCCAATCGAGGATGCGGATCACGCCCTGTTTCTGTATCGTCGTTCCATTCTTTTTCCCATAAAAAGCGCACCCAGCTGCCCACTTCGGGCAAGCCTGCCTGCATCTGCTGCAAATCCTGCTGCATCCAGTCCATCGTTTCCTGCTTTCCCCCGCCTCACGGGCGGATTACCGAACTTCCTGCTTCTTATTATATCAACAGCACCGTCTGCCTGCAAACGCTTTTCCCGCCTTGCGGGCATAAAAAGAGGGGCAGGCTTCCAAATGGGGGGCTCGCATAAAGGCAGCATTGCTTAATGAAAACAGAGAGGCCCCCTCAAAATGTGGTTATCCCATTTTTACTGCATATTGAATTTTTTCAAAAGGCGGATTGGGGTATCAAATTCTTCTGATGTTCATTTCTTTTTGTGGGCATCACGATTTACTATATGATTTGAACGACAAAAAAAAAAGCCGATGTCAAAAGTGAGTTTTTCACAAGCCATCGGCTAAAAAGAGTTCTATTCTCCCAAATCGGAAGTTATGCTATTCAATCAACTTATAACGCTTCCACAAAATGATTGTCATACATATTCCAATATTTTTTATATACAAAATCATCGTTGCCGTCAAAGTTAAGCTGATACATTCTGAAGAATACGGGGAAGTTTTTGGCTGCCATTGTTCCTCGTATGTATAGCAGTATTTCATGCCACAGGCCTGCATAACATTGCCGCTTCTCAGATTGTTTCTGTCATGGGTTGCTGTGATATACGGAAGTCCGTCTTTTTACCTGTTCAACAACAGCCTTTGCCGCTTCGAAACAATTCCTTTATGCCAAAATTCTTTCCGGAGCCCGTAGCCGAAATCGTGGTGTTCCTCCATATCACCTTAATATATCCGTGGGTAATTATCCTCTTTAAGGCAAATAGCATGCACGCATAAGCCTGTGGCTCTGCATATTTTGCAGCATATCTTTCTTTCATAGAACTGCCTGGTTTCTTCAAGATCTTTCATCGGATACCACGGAAGGAATTGATTGACTTCCTCATCTTTAAGAATTAAAAACAATGCTTCCATATCATCTTCCGTAAATTTTCTTAAAATCAAGCGTTCTGTTTCTATTGTAGGTGAATTCATTTTATTTATCCTCCGTAAATCCCAAATCGTTCGTATGACAGTATAAAATTTTCCAAAATACTTCCTGACCTGGCATTGACAAAAAGAATTTATTTGAGAATATATACCTTATAGTCTGCCGCTCCCCAGCTGCGGCAGTCGAGATTCGCTGTCCATACAGGTCAAACTGCGTATATTCCTTTGCCGCGGAATCACGCCGGTATCCTCAATGCGCCCGTAACCATAGCCGGGCACATACACTTTCGGTGCCGTAAGCCGGGTCGGCCGCCACCGTGCCGATTTTGGGATATACGCCGGTTGTGGGGTTTCCCGTCCAGGTAGAGGTTGGTCGATATACCGTATGATGGAGGCATCCGGCTCAGGCGCCTGCTTGTGTTGCGGGTTGCCGTACTGCGCAATGGTCGGCACGCTCACCAGCTTGCCTTCCCGCATTGACATCGCCAAACTGCGTACTGTCCGAAACCTCGCTGTTTTCCCCGTTCCGCCGCCTGTGGAGCTGCCGTTGTTTTGATCGCCGCCGGAAGTATCTTTGGCCGGCGCCACATAGTGCCCATCTGCGGTGATTTCATCCACCGCCCTTGACTACCTCGCTGGAAACCACCGTCCGCAGAGACCTCACGCCGTTTTTATAAACGACGGAAATCGTGTGCCGCCTCCAGCCTGTTTTTCGCCCTGCTACAACAATTTTGGTCTTGCCTTTGCCAGCTTACTGTCGTTTCCGGGTCACTTCTTTATAGTAGAGTACTTCACTTTCGGTGATCGTCTCTTCCTCTACCTCGATAATCGTAATCTCGGTCCCTCGAGTTGATCATCGTCTCCGCAACAGGATATACTTCATCCCGTTCCCTGAGCGTACGCCGCCATATCCAGCGCGTCCTGCACCGTCCCTGCCAGCATACGGGATGCTCAGCTGTTCGCTGCCCTGGTAATGTTGACGGGGCAAACGCGCGCTTGATGACGATCTCCATTCCGTCTTCCAGCGGTGCGGCCGCATCTGCTGCCAGCACATCGCCTTCGCCCAGTGTAATGCCGTTTTCTCCAAAAAATTCGCCGACCGTCTTTTTCGGTCGTGCTGGCGGCGACGACGCGCCCGGCATCGTTGACCAGAATATCATATTCGCGCGGCAGCAAATGCCCGAGCAGAGGATGGCCGCCACTGCGATCACCGCCACTGCCGCCGCGATGACGCCGCCATAAAATCTGCCTTCCCGTTTCAGCAACTGCTTCCAGGTGCCCTTTTTCAGGATTTCCGCACCTCTGCCGCCTGCGCCCTTTTCTCCCCTGCTGCGCAGCCGTATCCTTTCCGGCTATTTTTTTCCATAAGCGCTGCGTACCTGCGCGGAGCGTGCTGCCTGCCTGTCGGCCGGCCTGTATGATGCCGCTCCCAAAGCGCTGTGTTTTTTCTCACGGCAGGCGCTGCCTTTTTCCCGGCTGCACCAACCTGCTTTTGCTCCCCCAACTGACTGCGCTTCACCTTGCGTTTGGCGCCCGCTTCGTTCGGCTTTGAAAGCTCGTTTTGCTTTTTCATAATAATCCTCCGGTGAATTTTTTTGCCGTCGATGGGCAAATTATATACTGTTCTATGATAGGTTGTCAAATTTTCACCCATTTTTCGGCCATTTTTCTATCCTATGATATGCTTTTTGGCCTGGTTTTTATGCTCTCCTTCCCCCTTTCCCTGTTTTTTGCGTTCCTTTCCCCAGACAAATTTTTCCTTTCCCTGTTTTTAAACTTTTTCTTCCTTTTGCTGCAAAATGCCCCCGACAACGCTATAATAAAAAGTATGAAAAAAGCATTGTACTTTTACCGACAAGCGGCGGTTTATCTCGCCTGTATACTATTGCTGGCCGTTCTTCTGCTGTTGCCACGGCTGCTCTGCCATGAGCACCGCCTCCACGGTGGCCGATGCCTTTATGGGAGCACATGCAGAATCGGGATTTCTCCGCTGCCCACAACTGCCTCTGGAAGCGGGCCGACTGTGTCAAGGGCGGAGACTTTCGTCTCCCGGGCTCAAGCTATCTGTGATTCCCTTGGCGTCACCGCCATCACCTTCCCCCTCCACGAAGCTTTCTGTCGAGGGCGATCGGGTGAAGTTTTCCTATACCATCGCCTATGCGCACGGCGAAGATTTTACCGTTGAAAATACCATTACCCTCCATATGCTCCAGGAGGAAGGCATCTATGCCATCGAATACAGCGACGATATGCTGCTCGAGGGGCTATACCACCGGCTGCCGCATCGTCCGCTCCACCCTCAAGGGAAAGCGGGCGAGATTTTTAGCGGACAAGACGGCCGTTGCCGTCAATTCTATTCGGATACCGTCGCCATCGCCGTTTCGCAGAGCTGATGTCATTAGCACCATCAATGCCGTGCCGCACTCACCAGCATGACCGATGAGGAAATGGTCAAAGTGCGCGAAAAAATATAATTCCGCCCTGGAATACAACTATGCCAGGTGGCTGCCTATGTCTTCCCCATCGGAAAATTGACCGATACACTGCGGGCGCAGCTCATCAAGCTATCGAAGGTGTTTCTATCGATTCGGATTCGCTGACCCCTCAGCTATTACCCACTATGGGGAGGTTTATGCCCACATCGTAGGCTATCTTCCCACCCCCAATGAGGAACAGCTCAGAAGCTCTGGCCGACAGGGCTTCTGATGCGGTGTTCGGCAAGGTCGGTGTCGAAGCGGAATACGACAGCTATCTGCAGCCGCAAAGACGGCTATATCTATCGGCTTTACAATGCCGATGGCTCCTATCAGCGCACATTGTTTGAGCAGGCCGCGGTCAATGGGGCCGACCTCTTTTTAACGTAGAGCATCCATGCAGCAGAAAGCCTATTATCTGATGGCCTCCGAGCTGAGCAATCAGTGCGGGTGCCAGCATCGTGATGGATCCTGTCACCGGGTTTAGCGCAGGCCATGGTCTCCCTACCCCAGCTATGATCCCAATCTGTTTTCCTTCCCCGTCTCGGATTCGGAATATGCCGAACTCACCGATGCCAAAAATAAGCAGCCGCTTCTACAATCGCGCCACTTCCGGCCTCTAGCCGCCCGGCTCTACCATCAAGCCCGTTACCGCTACGCCTGCTCTGGAAAATGGCATTGTCACTCGCTATTCCGTCTTTTCCCTGCCAGATCAGCAACAATCAATGGAAGCTTCGGATGGCGTCTGGTACTGGGATCCGGTTACCCGCAACGAAACGCCGGATGCCGACCTGGATCTGGATACCGCCATCCGCTTCTCGGATAACATCTATTTTTCCTGGATCACCCTCAAAATGGGCGAGGAACTGTTTATGAACTATATGGAGCGGATCGGCATCGGCAAGGCAGTCGCTTTGA
>VOFC01002673.1_pt1 | contig 12315 bp, 18 predicted proteins | sample 5384161 | NCBI WGS metagenome assembly VOFC01 (sample SAMN12384722, study PRJNA508395) | human gut metagenome | isolation source: healthy gut B | host: Homo sapiens | reverse complement strand
TGCCGCCTGACGTGAAAGGCATACGCACCGAAAGGGCGAGTTCAACCGCTGGATAAAAGCCAATAACGCCCTTATCCGTGAGGTCAGAAACAAAATCAATGCCCTTTGTCGGCTGGATAGCGGAGATGAAAGCCGAGCTTGCCAAACCGCAGGCTCCCGACCTTGGAGATGAACGAGACTTTCAATTATCTCCGTGCAGAACGGCATTTACACCCTTGAGGATCTGGAAAGCCGTGTGGAGAGCCACACAGTGCGCAACCGAGAACAGCCTAAAGGGAACGCTGGACACAGACCGCACGAATGAAAGCCATTACGCCAGCTCCAGACTACCTGGACACCTTCCACCGCTTGAAGCCGGTCTTTGACGGCTTGCAGAAAATCAAGTTTGAGAAGCCCAGAGCGAAATACAAGGCAGAGCATGAAGCTGAGCTGAAACAGTTTTACACCGCAAGGCGCAAGCTGACCGAGGAGTTCCCGGACGGCAAGGTGGATATGAGAAAGCTGTCTGCCGAGTATGACCGTCTGGAACAGGAACACAGCACCACCTACGGCGAGTTTAAGACCGTCAGAGACGATTTACACCGCCTTTGGAAGGTCAAGTCATGCGTAGATACTGCCGCAAGATTTCAAGAGCGCACAGCGGAGCAAACGCTCCAAAATCGACCCCAAACACGACACAAAAAGGAGGATATGACCCGATGAAAAAATACGACTGGAGAAGAACGAGTACAACCCCATCCGCAGAACGGCAAAACGCCTTTTGAGCGGTGAACCTTTGACCGATGGCAGACCGCTTTCCGACCTGATTGAGTTGGACGAGCGTACCCCGGAATGCCTTGCCTTTGAAGCCACCCTCACCGACCGCCAGATTGATATGTTGCAGGAGCTGGGCTATCTGCCGTCTCCCGGCACAGACGAATAAAGGAGGACACCATGCACTACACCCAAGAGCAGATTGACAGGGCAAACGCCGTCAGTCTGGAAGATTTTCTCCGTTCACAGGGAGAGACGCTAATCAAAAGCGGACGGGAATACCGCTGGAAAGAGCATGACAGCTTGACAGTCCGGGGAAACAAATGGTTTCGCCACAGCCAAAGCAAGGGCGGCTATCCCGTCGACTTTGTGATGGAGTTTTACGGCAAGTCCTTTCCCGAAGCAGTCCGGCTTCTCACAGGCGAAAGCGGCGAGGGACAGACCGAAGCCGGCACAGCACCGCCCACGGAGTTTCGCTTGCCCCTGCACGGCAAAACCAACGACAGAGCAATTCAATATCTTTGCGAAAGCCGAGGTCTCAACAAAACGCTTGTTGAGGTTTTTCTTCTTTCCGGGGATATTTACGAGGACGCGAAGCGGCGCAGCGTGGTGTTCGTGGGCAGGGACAGAAGCGGTATGCCGAGATACGCCCATGTGCGAGGAACGGCAGACCCATTCAGACAGGACGTTGCCGGTTCGGACAAGAGCTATCCATTCCGCTACGAGGGCAAGGGCGACCAGCTCTTTGTCTTTGAAGCACCCATCGACCTGTTATCCTTCCTCTGCCTTTACCCGCAGGACTGGCAGACAAGAAGCTATCTTTCTCTGGGCGGCGTTTCGGGCAAAGCCCTTGACCGCTTTCTCTCTGAACGCCGGGATATTCGAAAGGTGTTCCTATGCCTTGACAGCGACGCCGCAGGAAATGAAGCCTGTACCCGACTGGCACAGTCCATTCCCGGCGAGATCGCCGTCATTCGCCTTGTCCCGGCAAGGAAAGACTGGAACGATGTCCTCCGTCAGCAAGGGGACATTCCGAGCCGAAGATTTATAGCGGAAACAATCACGCTGCGAGAACTGCCAACCGTTCAGCCCGTCCCCATGCTCCGTATGGCAGATGTGGAACTGACGAGCGTGGATTGGCTATGGTTTCTGTATATTCCCTTTGGAAAGCTGACGATCATACAGGGCAACCCCGGCGAGGGCAAGACCTACTTTGCCATGCGTCTTGCGGCGGCTTGCACAAATCGGAAGCCGCTACCGAATATGCCGACCATTGAGCCGTTCAACGTCATCTACCAGACCGCCGAGGACGGCTTGGGCGATACCGTGAAGCCCCGGCTGATGGAAGCGGACGCAGACCTTGAAAAAGTCCTTGTCATTGACGACCGGGACGCGCCGCTGACCCTGACGGACGAGCGGCACGCAAGGCTGGTCATTATCGACCCTGTGCAGGCGTTTTTAGGTGCGTACGTGGATATGAACCGAGCAAACGAGGTGCGTCCCATCTTCCGCAGTCTGGGCGACGTTGCACAGGCTACCGGATGCGCTATCGTGCTGATAGGACACCTCAACAAAGCCGCAGGAACGCAAAGCACCTACCGAGGGTTAGGGTCTATCGACATTACGGCGGCAGTCCGCAGTCTGCTCTTTATCGGCAAGCTGAAGGACAGCCCCACAACGAGAGTGCTTATCCATGAGAAAAAGCTCCCTTGCGCCGCCCGGACAGTCCCTTGCCTTTTCTCTGGGAGACGAGAAAGGCTTTGAATGGATAGGCGCATACGACATTACCGCCGATGAGCTTCTTGCCGGGACGGACACCACCAAGACCGAGAGCAAGACGGCACAGGCTGAAATGCTGATACTTGAACTTCTTGCAGACGGAAAGCGTATGCCGAGCTCACGCACCATGAGAACGGCAAAAAGCCGTATTGGAGACAGGCTTGTGACCGAAAAAGACGGCACAGCATGGGTCTGCTATCTCCGAAGCTGACACAGGAACACGGCAAGCGTGGCAAAGACGGCAAAGGTTTTATAGATACCTTAATGTTGCCGCCTTGCCTTCTTCCCTCATACCGATCACCGCCCGATGATGAAAAGTCACCGGGCATTTTTTATTTACAGGAGGATTTTGAATGAACAATACCGCAACCACCAACACCCCTTGCCCGACTGTCAGAAAGCAGATCGGCAAGACCACCTATATTGTCCGTGTGCATTTCAGCCAGACCGCAAAAGAGACGATGGAGGACAAAATCAAGCGTCTGCTCCGTGAGGAAGTCCGCAAAATGTGACTGCTTTTTGAATTTGATGAAAATGACGCTGGAACTGATCCAGCTCATTACCGACAAAAATAACCTCAACGACATGGACACATGGATATTCTTCAAGTGGGCGTTCAAGTCCGCTGCCGCTGTCCTGATTGTAACAAACACATGGACGATTGTGATGGGCGTGTTTGATGCCGCCCAAAGCGTCGTTGCCAGCGCCTCCGGGCTGATTATCGGCGACACCAGCATCAACATTTCAAGCGTCATGGTGGGCATTGAGGATCGGCTGATGGAAATGGAGCTGGGGCCGCTCTTCGGCCTATGGTTCCAGTCGCTGTTTGTTGGCATTACCATGTGGGCGCTGACCATCTGCATTTTCATTATCACATTCGGAAGAATGATTGAAATATATCTCGTCACCTCTGTTGCCCCCATTCCGATGGCGACCATGATGGGCAAGGAATGGGGCGGCATGGGACAGAACTACATCCGTTCTCTGCTGGCGCTGGGCTTCCAAGCGTTCTCTTGATTATCGTCTGCGTTGCCATTTACGCGGTTTTGGTGCAGAACATCCATCCGCGCCGAGTACGCCGGTATGCTGCAAAATCAGCTTGCCCGCGGCAACAACGGCCTCATTAAGACCAAGTATCTCACGTTCGGCGTTGAGGCCGACAACCTCCGCGCTGCCAAGCCCCGTTTGGAGCGCATCGAAACCGATCTTCTGAACAACTTCAAGCGGCTGGGCGTTGTGGCTGCGCCGCTGAACGGCTTTGAGCGCCTGCACGTCATGCACGACATTCTGCGGATGGACGAGCAGGAACCGTTCCGCTTTTCGTGGGACTGGCTGGCTCCCTCTGGGCTGTCCACCAAGGACTTTATCGCGCCCAGCTCCTTTGAGTTCAAGACCGGCAGGCAGTTTCGTATGGGCAAAAAGCTGGGCGCAGTCAGCTTCGTGCAGATTTTTGGCACCGGAGCTGAATGACCGGATGCTGGCGGATTTTCTGGATATGGAGAGCAGCGTCCTTGTCAATCTCCATGTGCAGTCTGTGGATCAGGTCAACGCCATCAAGACCGTCAAGCGCAAGATCACCGATCTGGACAAGTCCAAAATCGAAGAACAGAAGAAAGCCGTCCGTGCAGGGTACGATATGGACATCATTCCGTCCGACCTCGCCACCTACGGCGCGGAGGCCAAGAAGCTGTTGCAGGATTTGCAGTCCCGTAATGAGCGAATGTTTCTGCTGACCTTCCTCATTCTCAACACGGCGGACACACCCCGGCAGCTTGACAACAACATCTTCCAGACCTCCAGTATCGCGCAGAAGTATAACTGTGCGCTGACCCGGCTGGACTTCCAGCAGGAAGAAGGACTGATGAGCAGTCTCCCTCTGGGGCTGAATCAGATCGAGATTCAGCGGGGCTTGACCACCTCCAGCGTAGCGATTTTTGTGCCTTTTACCACGCAGGAGTTGTTCCAGACCGGTTCAGAGGCGCTGTACTACGGCATCAACGCTCTGTCCAACAACCTTATCATGGTAGACCGGAAGCTTCTGAAAAATCCCAACGGCCTGATTTTAGGCACTCCCGGCAGCGGTAAGTCGTTTTCGGCAAAACGTGAGATCACCAATGCGTTTCTCATCTGCCCCAAGGATGACATCATCATCTGTGACCCGGAGGGCGAATATACGCCGCTGGTGGAGCGTTTGCACGGTCAGGTCATTAAGCTGTCGCCCACCGGCAAGGGCTACGACGGTTCGCCCTGCTACATCAATCCGATGGACTTGAATCTGGATTACAGCGACGATGATAACCCGCTGAGCCTGAAATCCGACTTCATTTTGTCGCTGTGTGAGCTGATCGTCGGCGGCAAGGACGGGCTTGCCCCTGTGGAAAAGACCATCATCGACCGCTGTGTTCGCATCGTCTACCGGGACTACCTCAATGACCCGAAGCCGGAGAATATGCCGTTGCTGGAGGACTTGTATAACGCCCTCCGTGCGCAGGATGAAAAGGAAGCGCAGTACATTGCCACCGCTTTGGAAATCTACGTCACCGGTTCTCTGAATGTGTTCAACCATCACACGAACGTGGATGTGAATAGCCGCATCGTCTGCTATGACATCAAGGAGCTGGGCAAGCAGCTCAAGAAAAATCGGGATGTTGGTGGTGCAAGATCAGGTCTGGAACCGTGTGACCATCAACCGCGCCGCCCATAAAACGACCCGCTACTATCTTGACGAGTTCCATCTTCTTTTGAAGGAGGAACAGACGGCTTCGTACAGCGTCGAGATTTGGAAGCGCTATCGCAAATGGGGCGGCATCCCCACTGCTTTTTATGGCAACGTCATTCTTCCCTTCGTAGACCGCTTCCCCCGCGGGAACTCTATGACCTGCTCACCACCAAGCCACAGGAGCAGACTGCATAACAAAACAAGAAAGGAATTGCACGATGGAAAACAAACTGATGATTTTTTTGAAAACGAAGCCTTTGGAAAGGTGCGAACGCTGAACCTCAACGGCGAGCCGTGGTTTGTAGCGGCGGATGTGTGCAAAAGCGCTGGAACTGGGGAATCCGAGCATGACGGTTGAGCGTCTGGATGATGATGAAAAGGGTATCAGTACTATTGATACCCTTGGCGGGAAACAGCGCATGGCAATCATCAACGAACCCGGACTGTATTCGCTGGTGATCACCTCCCGCAAGCCGGAGGCAAAGGCGTTCAAGCGCTGGATCACCCATGAGGTCATTCCGGCCATCCGCAAGCACGGCGCGTACATGACAAAATCCGTGCTGGAGCCTGGTGCTGGAAAACCCGATGAAAAAGTGCTGCTCATGGCGCAGCGGATGCTGGAGGAACAGCGGAAAAACGAACTGCCAAACGCTGCGTGCCCAAGGCGGATTACTACGACGCCTTTATGGACGCGGACGGCTGCACCAATCTTCGCACCACGGCAAAGGAGCTGAATGTGCCGGAGCGCTGGTTTGCCCGCTTTCATCCAGCAACCGCTATCTCTACCGTGCGCCCTCCGGTACGCTCCTGCCCTATGCCAAGCCCGCCAGCGACGGGTCTGTTCCGCGTAAAGGACTATATCGCCGTCAACGGGCATCAGCGGCGCGTATACCCTTGTCACGCCCAATGGGCAAGTCGCTGTTTCTCACCATGCTGGGCTGCAGCGAGGCGCCTTCCCTGATTGATTAAACGAATGTAAAGGAGCATCACAATGGAAAAAGGAAAATCTGTACCTGATCCACGGCGAGGACTACCTGCGCCACATCGAGGAAAAGCTGGAGCTGCTGTGGATGGCGACCATCCTCATGCACTACATCAAAAACGGAGCCGAGAAGGACGGCTATCTGGACCTTGTACGCAGATCCACCCTCGACTTTGACGAGCGCTGCGAGGAGATGTTCAGTTCTTGGGGCAGGGCGCTCAATTACCTCAAGTCCCATGACCTTGCGGACCTGTCCGACCTCATCGAAAACGACCTGATCGAGCCGGAATATGCCGGTTACGTTCCTGCGGACAATCCCTGCTGCCCCGGCGAACGCTGCTGCGAGTACGCCGAGCGCATGGAGCGCGAATACACCGCAGAGCGTGAGGTGGACGAGGACAATGAGGACGCCGACGTATTTGAGTATGACGGAGAACCGGCCATATCTGAGTTGACCGGCGTGTGCAGGGACATCCTCACGGCTGTCGAGGGGCTTACCACGCTTCTAAGGGATGAGTTCGACTATGCAGGCTGACCGCATTTACTGCGGCGACGCCCTGACCGTGCTGAAAACCCTGCCGGACAATTCCGTGAACTGCTGCATCACCTCGCCGCCGTACTACGCCCTGCGGGATTACGGTGTAGACGGGCAGATCGGGCGGGAGGAAACCCCGGCGCTGTATGTGGAGCGCCTGACTTCCATTTTCCGGGAGATCAGGCGCGTTCTCACGCCGGACGGCACACTCTGGCTCAACATCGCGGACACCTATGCCGGAAAGGGCAATCAGGGCGAAGCCCTTGACCCCAAGTACCCCAACGGCAGGACCGGTCAGGCGGTCGCCCCCAACGGCAAGGTGGAGGGCTGCAAGGCAAAGGACATGATCGGCGTGCCGTGGCTGCTTGCCTTTGCGCTGCGCGCAGACGGCTGGTATCTGCGCTCGGACATCATCTGGATGAAAGCGAACCCCATGCCGGAAAGCACCAAGGACAGGCCAAGCCGCTGCTATGAGCATATTTTCCTGCTGTCCAAGTCCCGCCGCTACTATTATGATGCCGCTGCCATCGCGGAGCCGGTTGCGGCCTCCACTCCTGCGCGGATGAAGCGCGGATTTGGTGCAGGCAACAAGTATTCCGCGGATATTCCCGGTCAGAAGCACCAACACCTCAACGACCACCGCCCGAACGGGTACGCCGATGAGGACATCCCTCAGCTTCGCAACAAGCGCGACGTCTGGCAGATCAACACCGTGCCGTACAAGGGTGGGCATTTCGCCGCTTTCCCGCCAAAGCTGGCGGAAACCTGCCTGCTGGCGGGCTGCCCGCCCGGAGGCGTGGTGCTGGACCCCTTCCTCGGCTCCGGCACTACGGCGGCGGTGGCAAAGCAGCTCGGACGGCACTACATCGGCATTGAGCTGAACCCGGAATACTGTAAGCTGGCAGAGAAACGGATCGGAGGTGTCGCGGTATGAACGCCTACACCCGGCAGGATCTGAGCGTCATGCAGGCGTGGCCGCTGGAGCGGAAAATCCGCGTGACGCAGGCGAAGATCATCGAGTGGTATCACCACTACGGCGGCAAGGTCGCCGTCTCCTTTTCGGGCGGCAAGGACAGCACCGTGCTGCTGGACCTTGCGCGGCGGGCGTTCCCCGACATTCCCGCCGTGTTTGTGGACACGGGGCTGGAATACCCGGAGATACGGGAGTTTGTCAAAACCGTTCCCAATGTGACGTGGCTGCGGCCGGAAATGCCCTTTTCAAAGGTCATATTGGAATATGGCTATCCCGTTATATCCAAGGATGTGGCGCGGCGCGTATCCGCTACGCCAGAAAGCGTGGCGGCACATGGGCGCTCTGCCACCTGAACGGCCTGAACCGGGACGGTACGCCCTCAAAATACAATGAACGATACATGAAATGGCGTATCCTGCTGGATGCGCCGTTTTTCGTTTCCGATCAGTGCTGTTTCATCATGAAGGAGCGTCCCCTTTGCACAGATATAACCGGGAAACCGGTAGAAAGCAGATCATTGCGACCATGGCCTGTGAGAGCGCACGCCGCCAGAGCGTCTATCTCAAAATCGGCTGCAACGCCTATCATAAGCGGGACCCCACCTCTCAGCCCATGTCCTTCTGGACAGAGCAGGATGTGCTGGAATATCTCAAAATGACCGGCATCCCGTATGCCTCCGTCTACGGCGAGATCGTGGAGGAAAACGGCAGGCTGACAACGACCGGCTCAAAGCGTACCGGCTGTATGTTCTGTATGTTCGGCGTGCATCTGGAAAAGCGAGCCGAACCGCTTTCAGCGCATGGCACTGACACATCCCAAGCAGTACGATTTCTGTATCCACAAATTGGGCTGCGGCAAGGTGCTGGACTTTCTCGGCGTACCGTATGCCCCCGAATGGAGGTGAAGTCACATGAGCAAACGCTCGCCCCCGGCTGCTGTTCACGCAGGAGGAGCGGACAGCGCCGGAACTGAAAAAAAGGCTATCCAAAAAGCGGATAAAGCCTATCAAAAAGCTGGAAAAGGTCCGAGGCGAAGATACCCAAGAAAACCGTAAAGAAAAAAGCAGCGCGTCGTTGACCCGAAAACCGGCACGGTCACAACGCGCCTTTCCTTTGAGGAGGTGGACAAGAAGCGGCCGCCCTCCAAGCTCACCCATGCCCTGCGGGACGCGCCCGGTGCGGCAGCGCTATCTGCCGTACACAGGGAGATTCGGGAGCACGAGCAGGACAATGTGGGCGTGGAGAGCGCTCACGGCGTGGAGCAGGCGGCGGAGCGCGCCGTGCGACTTGCACAGCACGCCCACCGCTCCCACAAGGAGAAGCCCTACCGCCGCGCAGACCGCGCCGAGGTCAAGGCAGACCGCGCCAACCTCCGTGCGCTGGACAAAACGGCACAGTACCATGACCCGCAGTTTTCCAGCAATCCCTACTCCCGCTGGCAGCAGAAGCAGGCCATCAAGAAGGAATACGCCGCCGCCAAAGCCGGAAAAAGCGCCGGGAATACGGTCAAAGCCTCCGAAGCTACGGCAAAGGCGGCGCGAAAAGCCGCGGAGAACACCAAGAAAGCCGGCGAGTTCATCGCCCGTCACAAAAAGGGCTTTCTCATCGTGGGCGGCATCGCGGCAATGATCGTCCTCATCCTCTGCACCGTGTCCTCCTGCTCCCTGCTGATTCAGGGCGGAGCCACCGGCGTCAATGTGTCCACCTACCCCAGCGAGGACGCGGATATGCTGGCGGCAGAGGCACAGTATTGCGCCATGGAAGCGGAATTGCAGCAGTATCTCGACACCTACGAAAGCACCCACGACTACGATGAGTACCATTTCGAGCTGGACGACATCGAGCATGACCCCTATGTGCTGATCTCCGCCATCACCGCCCTTACGTGGGCAAGGAGCATGGACGCTTTCCGAGGTAGGCGGCATACTGATATGCTGTTTGAAAAGCAGTACATCCTAACGGAAACCGTCACCACGGAAACGAGATACCGCACCGAGACGCGCACCGGCTACTATACCGATGCGGAGGGCAATCTGCACAGCTATGAATATACCGTGCAGGTGCCGTACACCTACTACATCTGCACCGTAAAGCTGGAAAACTTCAACCTCTCCCATGTGCCGGTCACATCATGTCGCAGGATCAACTCTCCTTTACGCCATGTATATGGCTACTCTGGGCAACCGCCCGGACCTGTTCGGCGGCTCGGAGTACATCGGGAAATACTACACCGCCGACTATGAAAAGTACGAGATACCCCCGGAAGCGCTGGAAGATGAGCAGTTCGCCGCCATCATCAAGGAGGCGGAGAAGTATCTCGGCTACCCCTACGTCTGGGGCGGCAGCAGTCCTGCCACCTCCTTCGACTGCTCCGGCTTTGTCAGCTACGTCTACAACAACTGCGGCGTGGGCTGGAGCTTCGGCAGGCTGGGTGCGTCCGGGCTGCTGGGCATCTGTACGCGGGTGTCCGCCGCCAACGTCCGCCCGGGTGATCTGGTGTTCTTCCAAGGCACCTATGACACCACCGGCGCGTCCCATGTGGGCATCTATGTGGGAAACAACATGATGCTCCACTGCGGCGACCCCATCCAGTACACAAGCCTCAATTCAAGCTACTGGCAATCCCATTTCCTTGCTTACGGGCGGGTCCCTGCGCCCTGATCTCACAGAAAGGAGCAAAAAATGAACCCTAAGATTACAAAGCTCAAGGCTGAACGGGCGAAAAACGATGAAAAGATCGCCGCCCTCCGCTACCCCGCAACCGGGAGCTTGACGAGAGCATCGTCGAGCTGGAGAATACCGACATCATCGGCCTTGCCCGCGCCACCGGCATGAGCATGGAGGAGCTGGCGCAGTTCCTCACACAGCTCAAAAGGGGCGGCGCGCCCTTTATCACACCCAATACCAAGGAGGATACGAACTATGTGCATGAAGAAGAATAACAACCGGCTGCTGCGCGGCGTTGCCGCCGTCCTTTGCCTTGCCCTGATGTTCCTCACCATGTCCGGCATGGCGATGGCCACCGGCGAGCCGGACGCAGCGGACAGCGCGCCAGAGATCACAGACGCGGTGATTGATGACACCGAAGGTGCAGAGGAATCACCAGTCCCCGAAGAAACGCCGGTTTCCCCTCCGTGCTGGGGCCTGCGGACACCCAGGGACCGGATACGCCGCCCGAAATGGCAGAAACACCCGAAGCGGAATATGAGCTGGACGCAGATATTCCGGCAGGCTGGCATAACACGCCGGTGACGGTCACGATCCGTATCAGGGACAAAAACAACGCGGGCTGGCAGAAGGTAGAGGCGGCGCTGCGGGAAACCGCCGAAAGAACAGACCTGACGGAGCAGCTTGCCCACGACGGCCGCGCCCGCTACACGGTGCCGGACAACGGTACGTGTTTATTCTTTGTCACTGACCCCTACGGCACGGAGCATAAAAAGGAGCTGGACCGTATCCTGTATAGGACTTTGAAGCGCCGGTCCTGCGGGCAGGCGTCAGCGGTACGCTGCTGCGCGTGGAGGCTGCCGACACTCTCTGGCATAGCGGGGTCTATGTGAACGACGAGCTTTATACCACCCTGCAAAACGGCGGAGTTCAGCGTCCGCATTGACAAAAACACGCGGGATTCCCACTTTTACATCATGGGCGTGGACAACGCGGGCAACCGCACGGGCTATCTGGTGATCGCCAACCCCTTCTATGAAAAGGGAAACGCCTGCGCCCAGCCCCACGCCGGAGCAGCACAGCACCCATTGTCCCGCAGACTGCGATTGCAGGAAGCCGCCCTCCGGCAATACCGGCAGCAGCGGCAATACCGGCAGCAGCGGCAGCAATACCGGTGCAGGAAAGCCCTCCAACGCCTCCGGCAGCACGGGAAAAGCCCGCTGCGGCACAGACGCCGCCGCCGAGCCGGCGAAAGCACAGGAGCCCGCCGGTACCGCCGCGCCTGTCGCCATTGAGAAAGGGACGGGCTTTTCCCAAACGGCAGCGCCGTCACCCGCAACCTGCTCTACGACAAGCACACCAACAAGCAGTTCATCGCGGTGGAAACCCGCAACGGCCATACCTCTATCTGGTGATCGACTATGATAAGCCGCTGGATGAGGACGGCGAGATCAGTATGAAACCTACTTTTTGAACCTTGTGGACGAAAGCGACCTGCTTGCACTCATCGACGAGGATTCCGCCCCCGTCTGCTCCTGCAAGGACAAGTGCGAGGCAGGTGCGGTCAACACCGCCTGCGCAGTCTGCAAGACCAATATGACGGAGTGCATGGGAAAGGAAAAGGTTACGGAAAAGACGCCGGAGCCCGACCCGACGCCGGATACGAGCGACAGCCCCGACAAGGACGGCGGCGAAAAGAAGTCCGGCAGCGGTCTTGTTGTGATTGTGCTGCTGCTCCTGATGGCGGGCGGCGGCGCGCTGTATTGGTTTAAGCTCCGTAAGAAAAAGCCTGACACAAAGGGACCTGTGGACTTGGATGATTACGATTACGGCGATGATGAGGACGAGGGAATATGAAAATGAGGACGGACGAGCCGGAGGAAACGGAGGTCGCAGATGCATGACCCT
>VOFC01003918.1_pt1 | contig 12330 bp, 21 predicted proteins | sample 5384161 | NCBI WGS metagenome assembly VOFC01 (sample SAMN12384722, study PRJNA508395) | human gut metagenome | isolation source: healthy gut B | host: Homo sapiens | reverse complement strand
TTAATTCTGCTGACGGTGGAAGGCAAAACCGCGGAACTTAAACGCTGGCAGTTATAAAAACATTTCCGGAGGAATTACCGTAATTCCTTCTTCCAAATCGCACTTTTTTAAGGAAAATGCAGCTTTTAAACACGCCCGAGCCCAGACTGCATTTTACACTTCCCGGAACAGATGCATAAATCAGGCTATCCATATTTTTTAAATGCAAGAGAGCCTATCGACTCGACGCCCTCCGAAATAACAACGGTTTTAACAAAGGCGCTGCCCTCGAAGGCGCTGTCTGCAATTGATTTTACGGGATACAGCAACTCCGCTGTCCGAAATCTCTTTCCGGAATGACCATATCAACCGGAGTTTCCGGGGTTTCGGCAAAGCCGTTTAATTTTGCGCCGTTTTCGTTAGCCGTATAGTTAAGAACATACCGGTTTCCGTTTTCGTCCGTGCATGGCATATTCAGTTCAAAATACACCCGAACCTGACTTTCCGAATACCCGATATCCATTAACGCAGCCTTCGCTTCCGGTGTTCTTACATTAATCAGATTTATGCTGTTTCCGGAATTTTTCATCAGGAATCTCCAAATTAACGGAATTAAGAGTCAGCGTGTTGACGGTATTGCAGTTATAAAGCGAGTCGCCGAATATAACATCGGCATAGGTGGAAAATTCGGTAAACTTCTCATTGGAACAATACGAAAAAAGCCTTTCTGCCTATGTATTTAAGCTCTTTGCCTGTTTTTTACCCCTTTTAAAAGGTCGTTTGACTGTGTATCGCTGAATGTGACAAGGTTTCCGCCGCTGTTATAGCCTTTCGAAAAAAAGCATTATCCGCAATTTTTCTTACGGGCAAAGAGGTTTTTAATTTAACACATATGTTATCCGAATTATAGTAGCAGTCTGCCGTTTCCGGAATTTCCAATATATATTCCTCCGTGGGATATAACGCAAATCCGTCTATTGACAAGGTGTTATCATCATTAAGTCTGTACGCCAAAAGTATACTCGTCACTGCCGCTCGGCGCTCCGAAGGGCAAAATCAGGTGCTCCTCGGTATCGTAATTTCCCAATCCCGTAACCGACACATTATCGATATATAATTTGTCCCAATTCGGGCAGCTTTCCTTTTCGCTTTCGGAAAGCGATACCGTCAAAAAATCCGTAAAACCCGAAGGTTGAATTATTTCCGCCGATACAAAACGGCTCCGGGGTCGGAATAACTTCCGTATAATTCGTTATACTTTATGGCTTAGGCTGTCGCCTTTCCAAGAAATATTACCCCTGTCAACGGTAACCGTAAACTTTATTGTATCCGTGCCGCTTACATGATTACCGTAGGTCCAGCCGGTTGCAACACAGCTTTCCGCTCCGCCGACAGCCTTATATAACCTCCACATTACGCCGTTTTCTCTAATTGCCAAATTCGTCAAGGCCTTTTCTGTGCCAGCTAAGGCGGTAGTAATTATTTCCGTTATTATGCACCATAAACTTAATACCGCATTCCTGAAAACGGTTATTCCGTGAAATTGTAAAGGCTATCTGCTGTCTGTCGGACAGGCCGCCGTGCTCTCCGTTAAATTCAACATAGCTTGCCTTTTCGGAATCGTACGCAGTACTTCCGGCAAAGCCGACCGGTATAACCATTGCATAGGTTTTACCGTCCGTTTCTTCCCCGGTGTAGTCGTCATTTTTTGCCGTTTCCTTCGCCTTCGTTAATGACTTCTTTTTTGGTCGTTTAACGGTATTTCCACAAGCTCAATGCTATGGGTACAGTTTTTATCTGTCCACATGCCGCCGTCACCGCCGGCAAAGGAGTCGGTATACGAATATATACCGTTATTTTCAGCAGATTAACGGTATATACTTACTGCCGTTTATTTCTATATCATAGTTTCCCGTTTTATTCGCCGTAAAGCAATTGCCGGCAAATGAAATATTCTCGGTATTGTACAGCACAGGGGGCGAAGGATCAAAAGCATCGGCGCCGTTGATTCTCGGATACAGCTTAAACACTCCGTTATCCGACACAATATCGGTTTTTCCGATATTTCCGAAAAAATGTGCACAGCCTCGCCGGGCTGCGCCTTCGAGTTTTACGGCTCTGAACATATCATCTTTACAATGATTAATAAATTTCCCCCTGATTCAAATCATCATAAGCAATAAAATTTACCCATTCCCCGGTGGATTTTTTGCGCGGATATTTTCATATTACCGCTGCCGTCATAATCAACTCTGTCGATATAATTAATATCCGAGAATTCATACACATTGCCGTTGACCAAGGCGGAGGAAAGCAGGTCTTTATAAAACCGCGTTATCCTTTTCGCCTTCATTGATTTTTCGGAAACAAACGGCTCCTCCGACTCAAATTCAAGGAACACCGTCCTGCAAGGCATAAGTCGGTAACTTATCGTATTTGAATATTCTCCGCCGTTTATTTCATTCTCGGTAACGGAGAATATATCCTCCATATCCTTATCAACCGTAAACGAAAAATAATTCGGCGCGGTAAGTGTTGTTTCCTTTACAAGTTTAAATTTGTTATTAAAACTGAAAATTATAATCCACCGTTCTGTATTTATTGTTGCCGCCGTTGTTTTTTGGTGTTTGTCAATACGATGATCATTTTATTTCCGTCTTTTACCGTAACCGCCAAATTCGACAGCGGATTTGTAACAATCTTTTTATCGTTGCTGTTTTCAACGGTGTAATCCGCAACGCTGTTTCCCAATTCTCTTTATACAAGCCATAAAGCTTTGAAATATTTGAACCGACATATTCGCCGTCAATATCCAATAAATACGACCAGTTTGTGGTTCCGTAAAAGTTATGGTATGTTGCCAAAGGATATCGCCGCGGTTTAAATAATTGCACATAAACATTGAATCGAAACGATGCCCTAAGGGAAGTATAGCTTATTTCCTGACCGCTGCTGTAAAGGGAATGTTCCGTTATTGCAAATTTAAAGTCCTTTGCGTATCCTGCTTCTCTCTGAATATCTGCTTGATATTATCCATAAAGGTCGTTTTTCGCTCTTATGGGTAGAAAAGATACGCCGTAGTATATAAAGCACTCCCGCATTTACATACTTTCCGAGTTTTGAGGCAATAACGCGGTTCCACACCATGCCGTCCGCCGCGGAATCGTTATTAACAAGAACAGGGAAAAATTCCGCCTCCGGCGCATATTCTTTAACCGCCAGAATGTGCGCCAATGCAACATCTGCATACCTTTCGGACACTTCTTTTTTGTTGTCAGTAATCTTTCCGTGTCATATTCAAAGGGCTTTGAATCGGAATAATCTATAACAAGACTTGAGGTTATCGAGCCGTCGGGATTATAGAGCTTATCCCCACGTCGTGATAAACCTCGTTTCCGAGTTCAAAATGATTAATTTAACGGGATTGTCAATACCGGTGCTTTTTCAATTTCGCATACACGCCCGTTTCATCTGTTAAAAATCTGTAGAATTTCAGCGTATCCTCAGGCGTCATGGTAAAGCATGCTCAGTGAAAAACAAAGGACGCGTCCGGATTTGCCGCCAAAACCGTTTTTATAAATTCTACCGGGCCGTACTCCAGCTTATAATTCGCGGTCTTGCCGTTATTAAAGTTAATGCTGGATTTTCTGTTTTCGTATACATCGGCGTTTGCCCACAGATTTTTAAAGCTTGTTGAATCGCCGCCCCAGCGTGCAACGGGAATCGAGCCTATCGCGCCGTTTTCCGCCGCCTGCAAATAGGCAGGCGAAATATCGTTATCGGCTGTTAAAAACTTTTTCCGCTTAATTCAAACTGAACGCCGAAAAGGTTTTTGTTTACATCATTAATAATTGTGTTTTCGTCTACGGAAACATTCACCGAATAACCGCTGTCCAAAAGAGCGCTGCCTGCCAAAAAGGAGCTTTTCGCCGCTTAGTTCATCGATTTGCACCAGTTCTTTCAACGCGTCTTTATCAGCCTGTGCCTCTTTAATTTCACCTATTCCCAGCGGCACCGAATAATCGGGGTTGATTTCCCATACCGCTTTTAACGCCGAATGGTCATTTGAACTGAAAGTGTAAACCTCACCGGGATTATAGGTCTTAACTCCGTCTGTCCACCCGAAAGCTGATATCTGCCGGTCGACCTTGCAAGCGACGACGGCAATATAACCGACGTATCGCCGCACAGCACATCTGCAATTCCCCAGCCGTAGCCGTCATATAACGTCAGGGTTTTGCTTCCGCTGTCGGTGACCTTAATTGAATATGCGGTGTCGCCGAGCAGGGCAATAAGCTTGTTTTTCGTTGCCTCATTACGCACAAAGAATTTTATTTCGTCCTTTAACCTTGCAGAACCTATACCGTTTAGCGTGGTGCCCGAAAAATCAACATTTTCACCTAATATGGCAACGGAATTAAGCTTTCTGCTTGTTGCAACGGCGTTGCAACTGAAAGAGGTTACCGTCGAGGGAACAACAAGGCTTGTCATTGCACGCGTATCGTAAAAAACATTTCGGAGGATATGGCTTTTAACCCCTCCCCAATTCAACGCGGTACAGTTCGTTACAGCCTTTAAACGCACATGTGGATATCCTCGGCGCCGGCAGCATATGCGTAATTCATATGACTGCAGCCGCGGAACGCATTGTTTCCGATTTTTCTTTACCGTATCGGGTAAATTAAGATTTTTTACAAAAACGGCTCCCGCTGTTTTGCAATATCGGAATTAAAGGCATTATTTTTAATTTCCGTTGTTGTATATTCCTCGCCGTCAAAACTGATTTTTTCAGGTATATTAAGGTCGGTAAAGCAATCGGGAAGTTTTTCAAATCCGTTTATACGGGCGGTTTTCAATGAAGGAAACAAAAGTCACCTTCAAGGTATAATTTCCGCCGAAGTCATACACCGTATCCACAGGCAGATGCTCATAAACGTTATTTGAAGGATAACCCAACGAAACCAACTTTTTTGATTTAAGCGCACTGCTTTTTGTATATATTTTAAGCTTATCCGCGTTTCCGCCTTCAAGCCCCACGAGATTAAATTTTCCGCTTAAATTTAACGAATCCGCGCATAATCTCAATTCCTCAAGCTGTCTGATTAAAGTAAATGACAAGGTACTTTCAAAAAGTACTTGCATATGTTGAAATTTTAATGTCTTTGTCATGTTATTTAAACAGCCGCTGCCCAGAGGGTTATTCCCTTTCCGAGATTTATTTCTCTATGGGGCACAAAGTAAACAACCTGTTTACCCTTGTTATATTATCGGGAATATCAACAGTGTTGATATTCCCGGTGCGGTAAAAGACATATTTCTTTCAAGGGCAGAACCAACCTCGCCTGTTAAACTTGCAACATCTGTTCTGCCTATGGTTTTAAGATTGCTCCCCGAAAAAGTAATTTTGGTTACGGGGTTTTCGTCAAAATATTTTTCGCAGGTGGCGTCTGTATACGCGAATGCGCCGCTTATAACAGATGTTACGGGCAGCGGGGCTTTGACAATTCGCATTTTTGCATATTATCGTCGTAATAATAATCAGCCTCGGCAGGTATAACAAGCTCGTACTTGCTGTCCGGTGTTGTCCCTTTGACAAACCCCATAACCATAAGCCCGGTATTGTTATCTACCCTTTTTAAGTATAATTCATAGGGCTGATTACCGTCGGCATGCACAGTCAAAATAAGGACATCAGCACTGCTAATCATGCACAAAACGGGTGTGACTTTTTCATTAATCATCACCCAATTGATTAATATACGTTAACTATTACAATATATCTTCCGTTAATGCTTGACTGTTCGCCGACTAAAATCTTTGAGCTTGATCGTGTCCGAACTCTCTTTGCGCCCTTAATCGCGCCCACTGCGGTCGAACTCATTGTTATTTCGCCGGTATCCTTGCGGTAATCTACCAAGGTTGCGCCGTGGTGGAAGGAATAAATATTCGACGTCCAGTGGAAGCCTCTTTGGGAACGTACGTTTTCCTTCGATATCGGGACCCAACTGCAATATCATATTTCTGCTTGCCGTCAACGGAGTAAGCCTCGTAAATTGAAGCCAATTTCTGAGCGCCGACTACGACGGGCGAAGGCATGTATATTTTAACGTCGGGGGTCGTTATAGTCATAATTTATTATTTCCGAAATACTTGACACCTTTAACCATGTCGTCAACCGTTTCATTGTTACCTTTAAGCATAACGATATCGCCGGTTTTATATTTGCTCTGAAGGGAGGAATCTTCAAGGAGAAATTCCTTTCAACCGCGCCGTTATATCCCTTTACCTTAACGCACTCCATGCCGTCCTCGTCCAATGTTTTTGTGTATTTATCAATAATAAACATAGGTCTGTCGAACACCTTTTTAACTTTGGAGCTGTCGTAAATAAGAGTTGCGGAGGGCTTTAGAGAATCATTCAAATCGTATAATTCAACCTGTTTTTGAACGTCATCTCCGTAGTCCCATTCCTCTTTACAAAATAATCGTCATCGTCAAAAGTCGGTGTGGGAGGAACAACAAAAATAACCTCCGGCTTGCCCAGGGCAAACGTCATAATCTCTTTAACGGGTGTTGTGCCGTCGCTGGTTGTAACGTTGTTTCCCGAAGAGTCCTCGCTGTCGATTTTCTTATAAACTTCCATATAATGACCGAACATATAGCCAAGACCCTTACGGCATACCACCGTTTCTTTTTTATTGGCACGTCTGAGCCATGTTCTGTCAAAGCCGTCGGAAACACCCAAATCGGCGGTAACGGTCATAATTTTATTTATGTACTTGCCGTCAAGGGAGGAGAATTTAACAAGCTGAGAAACAGCCGCTGCATTTTCATCTATCAGCTTTGCCGAATATGCCAGCTTTTCAATAGCCTTTTCGGGAGAACCTGCTTTTGCATTATTGATTTTTGTTTTGGCGTCCATGTACAAAACCTTAATCTCGCCTGTTTTTGTAAGAAGCTTTGTCGGAACTTTATCTGATACTCCGCTGTCAATTACGGCATTGATTAAATAAGCGTAATCAAAAGTGAACGTGCTTACTCCGGCAATCCACGCCGCAATCCTGCCGCTGTAGTCAAGCAGGAATTTTCCCTTTACGCCGGCTTCAAAAGCGGTATCGTTTTTATCCATAAAATTATCGTTTGCAATCTCGTAGTCTTCCTTGCCGATTGTAACGATATTGTTTTTTCGTCGTATTCCCTGACGGTTCCCGTTATACTGGGGGTATTGATAATAATTTTCAAATACCGCGCATTGCTGCCTACCGCAATAATCTTGCCGGCGCTGTTTGTTTCAAATTCATCTGAAAAAACGCTTACCAATGAATCAGCCGGAATACTGGGGAGAATAGTTCTTGTTTGCAGTACGCCGTCGCCGTCAAGATATTTTTCCGAGCCTATTTTTGCGTCCATGCGGTTTCCGTCTTTATAAAGTTCAATATAAAGATTTTGGTTTGAAATATTAAGCTCTATCGGTCTTACGCCGTAATCAAAAGTAATTGTCATTATGCCGCCATCGGCAGAAACGGTCTTTGACAGTGCGTTAAAATACTGATTTTCAAATACAACGTCGTAGTTGCTTCCGTCGTTTGCAACAAGCGTAATATAACCGTTTGACGGTTTAAAGTCCTTGGCGGTGTACTTTTTGCAATATCTTCCGTTTTGAATAAACGTATGATTTCTGTCGATATCGACGCTTTCTCTTTACCGTTATCAAAATATTTCAAGGTGCCGTTTTTTATATGAAATAACATCATCGCCGTAAATTTCATTTCCTTTACGGATTTGTCCTTATGGATAAATACGATTTCTTTTTTTCTCATCGGTATCGCGGAAGAAATACTCAACCTTGTACCCCAAATACTTCGTGAAGCTTTTATCTTGGCAGGTGTAATTAACTCCGCCGATTACAATTTCGCCGGCGCGGGTTTTTGCATAATCGCCTATTCCGTCAATTTGCGTAGCGTTAACCACGCCGGTATCGGCGTATATATTATGGTAGACAGACAATATATTATCGTCGGTATCGTTTGAATACTGTACACGTCCGCCGCTTGAAATCAGCTTGTTTACAGGGGCTTTAATGCATTTATAAATTAAAGTCACGGCGTCTTTTCTTGATAAATTGCCGGAAGTGTCAATACCCTTTTTATATAAATTCAAATCGGTGGCGATGCTTAAATACCCGTACGGGAAACCGCCCTTTTGCCTCGGCAACCGAAGTATACCCCATAGCTTTAAGATAGGGTAACGGCGTCCGCATATGTAAGCGGCGCGGAAGGTCTTACCGTATTATCGTTATACAGCGAATAGTAATTCTGCTTTATCGCATATGACATAACATTATATTCATATGTGCCCTCGTCAACATCATATAGAAACTGCAGCCGGAAACCTTCACGTTATCGGCAGTTAAATTCAGCGTTTTAATGAGCATAGACATAAAGTCAACTCGAAATCGGTTCGTCGGGCTTTAAATGTTCCGTCCTCATAGCCGCTACGAAGCCGAAGGCATTAAGAACCTCAACATATCTTGCCAGATTTTCATCTGTAATATCCGAGAAAACGCCGTCCTGTGTAACAGCAGCTTCAACTATTTCCACATCGGAATTTTCGTCCTTTCCGTCATCTCCGCCGAACAATGCATTATCAGATGTATCATCTTTGGTAATGGTTTCCTTTTTCATCGAAAGTTACGTCATCTTCATTTTTATCATCTGCCGTATCGCCGGCGTCCGCATTTGCAATGTCCTCCTGAGATAACACTCGGCAGTGCTTAACAACGGATTTACGGTCAGCATAATATTTAAGCATAATAAAATACATAATAATCTTTTTCAACATTTTATTGTACCTCCGTATCCAAATCAATAGTTATACCCAAATGATTTTGCAGCCTGTATATTAAAAACCGCTGCCTCGGCACGGGTTATGCCTTTTTTGAACACCGATATCGGATACTTCGTAAAACTCGGTGAGAAATTTATTTTTCAAAGCATAAGCAAAGGCTTCCTTTTCCCAGCCGTTAAGCTGTGACTTAATTCCAAGTTCCGAAACAACCGCTTCAAGGTTATCAATCTTGGTGTCATTCTTTTTTGCAGAGCAAATTCTGTGTAAAACGGTAACTGCATCTTTAAGGCTTATTTCCCCGTCCGGATAAAAGAGGTCATTATTTGTCCTTAAATATCCGCGGTTTAAAAATGTTTTAACATAGTCATAATACCAGTCGGATTTTGAAACATCGGTTACGTTAATATCCGAACTTTTATCGGTGCCCACAAGATTGCAAACCATTGAGGCAAATTCCGCCCTTGAAATTTTGTTATCCGGCAAAAACGCGCCGTCAGAACCGCTGATGACTTTTTCCGCCGCCAGGTTGTTAATTTCCGCATTTGCCCAGTGATTACCGATGTCGCTGAAAATATCCTCACCGTCAAAGGTGGCTATGCCGTCCTCACCGAATCGTCTGCTCCGCCGATTTGCGGAATATTTCCCCGAAGTTGACTCAAGCGTCAAAACAACAAGACTCTTGTTGGGCATAACATAATGGGAAAAATTCGGTTCGTTTTTAGGGGTTGTGTAGTTGTGAATATATCCCTCGATTTCTCGCCGTATACGAAGGAATACATACGGGGCGCGGTGAATACCGTTTCCTCCTTGAGGGTATATTTATTTTTCAAAACTCAAAATTTATATCAACCGCGGTATTGTTTTCACGGTTGGTCATTATAATTTTAAGCTGTTTTTGCCTTTTCCGAACGCCTGACGGAAAATCTTGCGGCAGTGGAGGATTTTTCGCAAATCAGGCTGTCGTCCTGTGGGATAGAAGTTGTTTGAATAACCCTGTCACCGAGATTATTGTAATAAACCCCCATAACCTTGCCCACGCCCGAAGTTGTAAGGGAGCCGTCATAATTCCGCCTCATTAAAGCCCACATTTTCTCGGAAGTGAACGAATAGTAAGTCGCCGCGCGGATAAAGAATCGGGCAGGCTGTACAGCCAGCTTATAAACTGCGCGGTGGACAATGCGGATTCCAGCGTGCCTGCTGTAGAAAACTGCGTGCCGTACATCCACTTTGAATGTTCCGTAACCAAAGCCTGGAATACCGTGGCCCGGTCCGCAAACTTCGTTCAAAAGCTCCTGAAACGCTATGTAAGACTGGGCAACATATGCTATTTCATAGCCGCAGTAGTAAGAATGTATACTTTACATAGTTTATATAATCTTTTAACTCCTCAATTACCGGGCGAGTCCACCATTCATTCGAGTAGAACCCGTCGTGCCGATCATTATAGAGGGTGACAGGGAAATCTCCGGGTGGTATTTATGAATTTCGTCCGCATATTCCTTAAAGGTTCTTATGTACCAAGCTTACGCGGTCGTCAAACCACGGCTTTGTATACTTCGGGTTATTTATATAGACCTCGTTTCCTGCCTCGAAAGCAAGAACGTTGATTTTATCCAGTCCGTAATCCGCTCTTAACTGTCCCCAATAGCTTTCCGGAAGGGTCGTCGAGGCAAAATCTCCGCGAAATTTGCAACGTCCTCTTTTGTAACTCATGGGTTAAAGATATAGAGAATATAAACTGAATATCGGGGTTTTGCACCTGCATTTCCTTAATATACTCTATGGTTCCCGTCATATGCTGAGTTGCCTGTTCTCCGTAGGAACATTCATGAACGGCTGTGGGGTGGAATAACCCGTATCTTCCTTGCTTAGTATCCACGGCATTGTTTTTCGGTTTTGCGCCGGGCCTATACAGTTTATAAGCGAATACGGGTTTGCACCGCCGCCGCCGAAACGGGCAACAACGGGCGCATCATAAAAATCGGTATTGCATAAATCAATATATTCCTGACTGATTTCCCGTTTTTATCAAGGCACACTTCATCGAGAAAATTGAACGCCTCCGTACCGTGACCAACAGTTCTCCGTATGCAGGTCCCATGACATCATTTTCGTCAATCCTTACAACGGTAGAAACAGTATTTTCGATTTTTTCCTCTTGTCTTATGTATTCCTCTACCGCGTCATGCTGCTTATCCATTATCATTTTATCAATTTCGGGTATGATATTAATACCGGCATTAACGGTCAGCCCGTTAAACAATAAAGCAAACAAAACGGATATTGATATTATTTGTTTTTTCACCGTCTTACCTCCATTTAACGTATATCACGCCTCATCATTAACCTTAGCGGTAATACCGAGGTGATTTTTAATCTGTAAATCAAAAATCTGGTGGCTTTCACCGCGTGTAATCCTTTTTGCACACATGGGAAAACACGCCGTAAAACTTATAAAGCATACCTTTTTTTTTGAACAGTGAGCGGAACGCCTGACGTTCCCATGCGGAAAGGGCGACGTTATGTTAAGGGGTAAAACACTTCATCGCCGTAGGTTACGGTATTGTCATTTTGCCGTTCTCGCACAGTCTGTACAAAATTGAAACCGCGTCCTTTAACGTTACCTCACCGCCGGGATTGAACATATCCCCGGCAGCTTCCGCATATCCGCGGTTGATTATTGTTTTTACATAATCATAAAACCAATCGGATTTTGATACATCTTTAAAAGCCGACACCGCCGCCGGCGTCTGTCCCTGTCAGGGGCGCAAATCATAGAAGCAAATTCAGCCTTTGTAATTTTATCGTCGGGGCAAAAACGTTTCCCCGAATCCGCTGACGATTTTTTCGGAGGCAAGGGAATTTATCTCGGTGTTTGCCCAGTGATTTTTAATGTCCGTAAAATAATCGCCGTCTTCGCTTACAAGCTCGGCATTGCTATCCGGCGCAGCCATGCTGATTTGGGGGAACACTCCCCATCATAACAAACGCAAGGATTAATGAAGCAATTTGTTTTTTTACAAATATATCTTGGTTTAATTTTTAGAGATATTCATTATTTCGTAAATAAGCTTTGCGGCTTCCTCTCTTGCATTGCACTGTTAAAATGGTTTGAAGGCTCCGTCCTCATAACCGTTAACAATACCCATATTTACAAGCTGTGTCAACAGGCATATACGCCCAATCGTCTATTGATTCTTTATCGGTAAGATTTACGCTTCTTACGGTATCGGCATTTATTTCTGCAGCGACCATTGCTCTGTAAATTATCGCCGCCATTTCCTGGCGTGTAATTTCCGTATTCGGATTAAAGCTTCCGTTTGCATCGCCTGTCACAAATGCCTTTGTCATACGCGGATATAAACCGAATTATAATACCAGTCGTCCTTACCCACGTCATTAAACACGGCGGCAGTTTCTCTCCGTTTGCATCGTCCGTTTTTCGGCTGATGCCTCCTCTGCCGGTGTGCGTCCGGTTCAAGCTTAAATGCCTTTGAAATCATTT
>VOFC01000315.1_pt1 | contig 12330 bp, 15 predicted proteins | sample 5384161 | NCBI WGS metagenome assembly VOFC01 (sample SAMN12384722, study PRJNA508395) | human gut metagenome | isolation source: healthy gut B | host: Homo sapiens | reverse complement strand
TTTTTAACCGAGTCTGTTCCAATACTTTTGCGAATATAAGTGTTTCTACTGATATATAAAAATAACAAATAAACATTGTAATAAGTTCGTAATAATATCGTTATGACGATTACATCTCACATAGATATTTTGCAGAAATTTTAAACAGTTCCTTTTTCACAATGAAACAAAGCGAAATAAAAAAAAGAAATACCCTTATGTTGAGCGTGACATCAGTTGGATGTATTTCAACCAACGTATCTTACTCGAAGCTGCCCGCCCGGAAGTTCCTTTACTGGAACGGCTGACTTTTCTTGGCATCTATTCAAATAACCTGGATGAATTCTTCCGTGTTCGTGTAGCGACTCTGAACCGGATCGTAGAATATGCCGATAAAAACATACAAGCAGAACAAAAAAACCGCCGCCTGCACTCTGAAACAAATAGGAAAGCTGCACAATCGTTACTACAAGCAGTTTGAGGAGATATTCGCTTCCATTATGGAGGAATTGAAGAAAGAGAATATCTACGTCATCAAAGATGCGGAAATGACGGACGAACAGAAAGCATTCGTCACTTCTTTCTATCGCAACAAACTGAATGGTTCTACCAATCCGCTTTTCCTCAATGGAACCCGCCCGCTGGACGATCAGACAGATGAGGATATTTACCTTGCCATCCGTCTGCTGCGCAAAGATGAAACAGGAAAGATAAAGGAGAAAGACTATGCAGTGATTGAACTGCCGACCGGAGACTTCGGCCGTTTTATTCAATTACCTGATTCGGATGGAAAAACATATCTCATGTTTCTTGATGACGTGATCCGCTATTGTTTGCCGATGATTTTTGTTGGCATGAAGTACACAGATTATGAGGCGTACACTTTCAAATTCACTAAAGACGCCGAAATGGAAATTGACAGTGATCTGCGGACAGGGGTACTTCAGAAGATTTCCAAAGGTGTGAAAAGCCGGAAGAAAGGGGAACCGATCCGTTTCGTCTATGACGAACAAATTCCTAAAGACTTGCTGAAAAAAGTTGACCGGCCGCCTGAACGTGGATAAGAATGACACGCGTGTAGCCGGAGGACGCTATCACAATTTCAAGGATTTGATGAAATTTCCGGTTTGCGGTCATCATGAACTGAAATATCCTGTTTGGGAACCTATCTTCAAGCCTGAACTGAATGGCATGGAAAGTCTGCTCACTTTGATTCGTCAGAAAGATCGTTCCTTACATTATCCTTATCATAGTTTCGATACTTTCATCCGTGTGTTGCGAGAAGCCGCTATCAGTAAAGAAGTAAAAAGTATCAAGATGACGCTTTATCGTTTGGCTAAAGACTCCAAAGTGATAAAGGCTTTAATCAGTGCAGCCAAAAACGGAAAAAAAGTCACAGTAGTTATCGAACTGTTGGCACGTTTTGATGAAGCGTCTAATATCAACTGGAGCAAGAAAATGCAGGATGCGGGGATTCATGTTATTTTCGGGTAGAGGGTTTGAAAATTCATTCTAAATTGCTGCATATCGGCACTCGGCACGGAGATATCGCCTGCATCAGTACAGGAAATTTCCATGAAGGAAATGCACGTATGTATACTGACTATACCATTATGACTGCTCACCGTCCCATTGTCCGGGAAGTCAATGCCGTATTCGATTTTATCGAAAAGCCTTATACTCCTGTTGATTTCAAAGAATTGCTCGTTTCTCCCAATGATATGCGTAAACGGTTGATTGCCCTTATCAATAAGGAGATAAAGAACAAGGAACAGGGAAAAGACGCCTATATCCTTGCCAAAGTAAATCACATAACAGACCGCGCACTTGTTGAAAAGCTATACGAAGCCTCAACAGTGGGTGTTCAAGTGGAACTGGTAGTACGCGGTAACTGTTCTTTAGTGACAGGCGTTCCGGGTATCAGCGAGAATATACATATCAATGGAATTATCGACCGTTATCTTGAACACTCACGTATTTTCATCTTCGCCAATGGTGGAGAAGAAAAATACTACATTGGTTCTGCCGACTGGATGCCTCGCAACCTGGATAATCGTATTGAGGTGGCGGCACCGGTCTATGATAAAGAAATCCAGGCAGATTTAAAACGAATTGTCTGCTACGGATTCCGGGATACGGCAAAAGGAAGAATTGTGGATGGTACAGGCGAGAACCGGGAAAAAAAGAACGGGAAGAGAGAACAGTGTCCCATTCCGTTCACAAGAAAAAATTATATAACAAATGCAAGAACACATTATGATAAGTATGAAGAAAGTTAATTATGCAGCTATCGACATCGGTTCGAATGCCGTGCGGCTATTGATAAAATGCGTAAACGAAGAAAACGCTCCCGAATCAATGAGCAAGGTACAGCTCATCCGTATTCCGTTACGGTTGGGAGAAGACGCCTTTACTGTGGGGGTTATCTCTACAGAAAAAGAGAAGAAACTGATTCGGCTGATGAAAGCCTACAAACAATTAATGAAGATATATGATGTGGTAGACTATCGCGCCTGTGCCACCTCTGCCATGCGTGATGCACGTAATGGCAAAGGATATCGTTCAGCAGATCGTCAAAAAAACTGGTATCCGCGTAGATATCATCGACGGTCAAGAAGAGGCGCACATTGTATATGACAACCATATCGAGCAGTTATTTGCTTCCGGACAAAACTACCTGTATGTAGATGTCGGCGGTGGTAGTACGGAAATTAATCTGATCAGTAACGGAGAACTGAAAAATTCCCGTTCATATAATATAGGTACGGTCCGTATGCTTAGCGGCATGGTGAAAGAAGAAGAAAAGGAAGCTTTGCGCACTGACCTGATAGGGCTTGCCACAGAATATGCCCTATCAGTATCATCGGTTCGGGAGGAAATATTAATAAGTTATTTCGTTTAGCGGACAAGAAAGATAAAAAAAGCGTCTCTCCTACCCATCGAATCACTGCAAGATATATATGAAACATTGAAAGCCCTCTCTACCGAACAACGTATTAAAAGCAATATAAGTTGAAACCGGACCGGGCCGATGTTATTGTTCCTGCTGCAGAAATATTTCTCGAGATAGCTACTCATGTAAAAGCTACCGGAATTATTGTACCTACCATCGGACTGTCCGACGGTATTATAGATAGCTTATACACGCAAAACATGAACAGACCTGATTCTCCACAATCTTAATAAATGAACATAAAAAACTCCTGATACCAGTATATCCAGACTTAGTATCAGGAGTTTTTGTCTCATCTTGCTATAATGTATAGATTCATCTTTAAAAAGAGTTAGGTATTCGGATTTTGTTCTTTATATTTGTGCAACTATATATTTGAAACAATATGGATATAAAACTTAGAATTGAGCAATCTTCGGATTATCATGAAACCGAAAACATTACACGGGAAGCATTCTGGAATCATTATTCTCCGGGATGTGACGAACATTACCTCCTTCATATTATGCGTAACCATCCTAAGTTTGTGCCGGAGCTCGATATTGTTGCAGAACATAATAACAAGATTGTCGGTAATGTTGTCTGCCTCAAATCATTTATCATGGCAGATGACGGTAACCAATATGAGGTTTTGAGCCTGGGTCCCATTTCTGTTCTCCCCGAATACCAACAGCAGGGTATCGGAGGAAAAAATGATTGCACTTACCAAAAAATTAGCTTCCGAAATGGGATTTCGTGCTATTTTACTTTGTGGTGACCCGGATTATTATCTCCGACAAGGATTCATTCCTGCCGAAACATTAGGGATTCGCACTGAAGATAATATGTATGCTACTACTCTTCATGTTTGTGAATTATATGATAATGCTTTAGCCAATGCAAAAGGCCGTTATATAGAAGATGAAATATATCAGATTGATAGATCTGCTGCTAATGAGTTCGACAAACAATTTCCTCCAAAAGAAGTTGAGGTTGGCACTCCGTCACAAAAACGATTTGATCTGCTGGTAGTAATGAGAAGAAAAGCGATTTAGTCCATCTTTGGTACCAAATCACATAAAGCCAAGATAATTATCGGGATAATCAAGCTTTTAATAATTTTAGGTTGAAAGCCAGCCCATCCCGATCAATACCCAGAGTTCCAATATACAAAGTGGAAACCACATTGCACATGCCAGCCACACCGGAATTCCTTTACACCATTCACTACGGCGATAATGAATCATAAGGGCAGAACGGCGTTGGGTTCGATAACTACAATAACATGCAAAAATACGACCGGTGGGATAATACAAAGAAAGAACAGGCCAATGATATGCCAACCATCTGTACGTGATACTATTGAAACCGAAGAAAGGTACATACACAATGGCAGGATAATGCAAAAAGCTCCAATATGAAAAGAGTACAATCATTCCGCTCGTCCTTGCTCCTTTTTTAATCCTTTCTCACTCCATTTCTCGCCACAATAATACATATAATCGAAGAAGTAATAATGGTACTTCTTTGGATGCAACTTTTTTTCTGTTGACGCTCAAAATAGTTTAGTGGCTTTTTCTTAGGAGGGTAATATTTCATGTCCGTTCTATGTACAGTTTATATGATGTATATGATGTAAAAAGACGATTAATATCGGGAAAATCCTTCGTATTAATCGTCTTTCTATATTCAGTAGAATTTATTATAGCAACTGATCTTTTTATAAAATCAATGACTTAATACTTCATTACCTTATTACTGCTTACAGTATTATACCAGTCAGTATTTGTACTCTGATCGTGCGCCCAGTCGGCGAATTTAGAATATGCATTCGTTATCACTGTTGTCTCTGTAGGATAAGCAAATTTTTCAGGAACACAAAGAGCCCATGTATTATTAACGGCTTTAATTACCTCAAGCACTTCCTTATCAGCCAATTGACCATTCGCTGTAGCCGAATTAAATTGATTCAGATGAATTTCTGTTCTCTTTTGAGCTCCCCCCTGATATGCTATAAAGAAGTCTAAGCCATCTGTCACACTAGGGATGGATACGGCATTCTTGAGTTTTATGTTCACTTCAAGAGTATATATGTCTGTAAGAGGAGTACTAGCATTCCCCGTATTCAACATAGGACGTTGTGATCCAGTATATCCATATACATAATGTGCATCTCCAAATAAAGGAATCACAAGTTCATTGCCATTCGTTTCATAAGATGCATTTTCAAATATACCAGAATTTAATGAGTTGGTACGTTGAGCAGCGCCTGCACCAAAAACTTATCTCTTCCACATTACTTTTATCGATTCCTCGTATTCTTAATCCAGCACCTAATTGCTTCACAGCACCAACCGCCCGAAGGTCAACTGTATATTTTAGTTCTTTCACATCATTTCCAGCAGCAGGCAAATTGACATTCAACACAATATCATTGAAATCATAGTCTCCCCTGCTTGCGGATAATTGTCTTCAAAGGCATAAGAATAAACTGCATTTCGAATCTCTACATCATCCGGTTTTTCATCAGAATTGTATCCTTCTTTGATACATTCACCGTCAGCAGGAAGTATAAAATCAGCCTTACCCGGATTGCAATAGGTAGCGCCTTGCTGCAATCCTTTATACACTAACCAATCAAAAGGACTCCATTCCCATTGATTTTTTGCCATTAGATGTTTGATCCGTTATTTCACAAATAATATTATTCGTTACTTTTAGAAGTAGAATAAGCCAGACCGGAAGTATCATCTATTGTATGAATCCTTAATAAGGCAGTGCCCTTTTTTTCGGACCAGTTACGGTTCTGTATAAATTAGCTTTACCAGTACAAGTTAACATGGATTGTGCTTCCATCTCAATATTATTATCATTTCCATTACCTGTCAATTCCTCACAAATAGCTTCAGAAGTATTTCCCATAACAAGTGTGCCAAATTGGAATTTTCCAGTTTTCAGATAACAACCATTTTTAATATTGGTATTATTATTACCATCAATCGTTACAGCCTCAATCGTTCCATGATTTATTAGTGTTGTACCATTTGTAGAGGCTTTGTAAGAATTCAATTTGAGTGTTCCATAATTCATAAAATCAACTCCGCTTCCACCTCCTTCGATCTTCAATAAATTGCAATCAATCATACCTGCGTTATAGTTACTAAGTCCGGCTGAACTATTTGTTATATCAATAGTTCCTTCACCCACAATACTACCACCAGGCATTACAGTTATATAAGAAGCCCGAGTCAATATCAAACTGGCATTTTTAGCTATCTCTATTTTTCCGCCATTTTCAACGATAATTTCTGTAATATCAGAGAATTTATTACTATTCTCTATAATCCATGTACTTCCTTGAGGAACGATTACTTTCACTGCCTGGGCTCCACCACTGGCCCCAGTAGTGGTAAATCCATCTCTAAAAGTTCCTGCAGGAATTTTTAAACCAACGCTCACTTTGCATAAAAACAGGATACTCATTATAGTTACCACTCCATCCGGAACCTGCACCCAAATCCCAACCAGCTTGAACTTCAGTAGCTATTGCTTTTTTACTACTAATATCATCAGCTGTATAAGGAGCTGCCATAGCCGGTATACCTGTCGTCGTTACAGCTCGTGACATAGAGCGTGTAGGCACATCCTTTTCATGTCCAAGTTGTGCGGTTACTTCTCCATTTTCAATAGCTACGGGCTGCACCATATAATGTCCATGATTGTCTATACGCGCAACAAACACTTTATTAAGAGATGTTGCGCAATCCATCACCACATCCAAAGTCATACTTTGATTGGCAGTTCCTTCCGCTAAGAGTTTTGCTGTACTTTCCGGGCTTAATGGGTCAGCATCGAATATCTGTATCTTATAATCTGTGCCCAAATCTCCATTAACCGACACATGTGCCGTCACTTTATGCGACATGGTCCAATCTCCATTAGGATCGATGTTTTTTACAGGAAAGGTTTCTTCGTAAGTTTGCTTCAGTTGATCTGCATTAAACAGAGTTTTCTCATTATCAACGCAACTAGTAAAGCTGATGGAGGACGCCAACAACGAAAAAAGTGAAGACGACTTTTTGCAATGTTCTTGTTTCATAATCTTTGAATGCTTAAGTTTGCTTTATTTGCACAAAATATAAATCACCACTAATCAACAATCAGTAATGAACACACAAAGATAGTTGTATTTATAGATAAAAAGACAGTTAAAGTTGTATTTTTCGACACATACGGTTAACATCTTTTAAAAGATGGAAATCTAATTATTTCTATTGAAAGATAGGTGGCTACATCATTGAATATAAAAAACTTAGAAGTATAAACATTGCAGTATGCAGCAAAAACGAAGAGTTGCAGATTCTATGCAACTCTCAATTAAACGACAAAGATCCAGTGTTACAAAGCACTACAAAATACCGAGCTCTTTCATCTCCTTATTAAAAGGATAAAAACTAAAAATTAAAAGGGGAAAATCAGAGGCAAAACAAAAATCATCACAATCCCCATAATAATCTGCAACGGTAATCCTACTTTTACATAATCCATAAAAGTATATTGTCCGGCAGGCATCACCAAGGCATTAGGCGGTGTAGAGAATGGAGAAGCGAAACACATACTTGCACCTACCGTCACAGCAAACAAGAAGGGAACCGGACTTACCCGATCTGTATGGCACTTTGCAGAGCAATCGGTGCGAGTAAGACAGCCGTAGCTGTATTGCTGATAAACATCGTCATCAGGGAAGTAGTGAAATAAATACCCGCCATCAATGCAACAGGTCCGTATGATCCCAAGCCGTTAACCAGCGTATTGGAAATGTATTCCGAAGCTCCCGTTTTCTCCAATGCCAGAGACATAGGAAGCATAGCTGCAATCAATACAATACTCTCCCAGTTGATCGTTTTATAAGCTGCTTCTACATTACGGAAACATCCGGTAAATACCATCAATATACCCGCTATCATCACAGCCGTAACCGGAGCAACCGGAATAAAAATCAAATACCATCATGGCTACCATCAACACCATAATAGCAGCAGCAACAGGTGCTTTGTAGTCCAACGTTACTTTAGCTGCTTCCGCCAAAGGCTGTCCCAACACCACCCAATCCGAATCTTCCTTGCTAAGACGAGCTATATTATTCCACGTTCCCTGAACCAGAAGCACATCACCACTATGAATCCGCTCATTTCCCAAATCCTGCAACAGATATTCCTTTTTTTACGACGGATACCTAATACATTCACATTAAACTTATCACGAAAACCGGCTTCCTTAATTGTTTGGTTTATCAAATTAGAAGCTGGCATCAACACTATTTCAGCAATACCGATGTCATAAAAATCCAGAGAGTTAGTTGCGCTTTGAGTTTCTTCCGTTGCATGGTCACCTAAAATCTCTAGCAGGAAATCTTCTGCAAAAAAGCTGTACCTTATCAAATTCTCCTGTCACATACAGAATATCTTCTACTTGCAAAACCGTATCCGGTGCCGCAAATTTCTGCGTGATAGTTTTCAGGAAACGATGTTGCGATGCATCCCCACGACGCACTTCCATGATATTCAAACCATATTTGCGACGAATATCCAAGTCAATAATCGTCTTGCCCAAAAGCCGGGAATCTTTTATTACCTGCAAACGAAACAGGTTACTGGAAAGCCCGTATTCATTGACCAACTGTTTCAGTGACTTACCCGAACGGCTGTTATCATCTTTCTGCCCTTTTTTAGAAAGAAACCACTTACTAAGCGGCATCAGAACCAGCGTACCGACAATCACACAAACAATGCCGACAGGCAGGAAAGAGAAGAAGGAAAGCGGTTCAAGTCCGGCAGAAGTCAACGTATTTTTGTATCACAAGGTTCGGCGGAGTACCAATCAATGTCATCATGCCTCCCATACTACTTGCAAATAGCCAACGGCATCAGCAAGCGGCTCGGATTCATCCCGGCACTCATCGCCAGACTAACCACAATAGGAAGCATCAATGCCACCGTTCCTGTGTTACTGACAAACGCACCAATGGCCGAAGTCACCAACATCACCAACAGAAACAACCGGATCTCACTCGTTCCAGCAAGTTTAAGGATACGCGAACTTATCATTTTTGCCAGTCCCTGTCTGAAAAATAGCTCCGCCCACGACAAACAATCCGATCATCATAATAACTACCGAATTGGAGAAACCGGAAAGGGCTTCGTCGGGTGTTAATATCTGAAAGATAAGTAAGGCTATCAGTGCACACATAGTGCCACAATATCCGAACGAACCTTGCCGTTCACGAAAAAGACAGCCGAAAGAACGAGAATAATAATGGTTATTAGCATACGTAATTAAATGATTGTTTTATTTTGACTCTATCAAAACTTATTTAGGTGAACAAAAATAGAAAATACTCCAGCGTTATTAAAACAAATTAGAAATGATTTTAGTTCATGAGACATCATTTAATATTTTAATACATTTTCTCCCTGAAAAAAACTCTCGAAATCAAGCAAAATATGATACCATACAAGAACTACAAGACACCATACCTCTACTATTTCTTCATCGCATATAATTACAGTCTCACAATATAATGTTGAAAGACAATATATTTATGTATTATTTTTTTGAAAGTTAAAGAACAATTCATATCTTTACACCTCATTTATATCAAACATTTTATGGCAAACAATATTTTGTTAAATTATTGGATTAACGAAGTTCATTGGGGTTATAATTATTTACTGGTAATTATTCTGCTCCTTGTCATCAGCATCTTACTATATAGAATCCGTAAATTACAAAAAACGATTAAAAAGACCAATCATTCCTACCGTTTCTCCTTTGATATTCTCGATAACCTTCCTTTTCCTATCTTTGTAAAAGATATAACAAACGATTTCCGATACTATTACTGGAACAAAGAATCAGCCGCTCAATCCGGCATTAGCAGTGAAGAAGCCATCGGACATACTGATTATGAAATTTACGGAGAAGAAAGAGGTGAAAAATACCGGCATATCGACAAAGAACTCATACAAGAAGGTAAAGTATACCGCAAAGGAAGAAAAATACACCACTCCCGATGGAATCACCCATGATACTATTGCTGTTAAATCTATTATTTCATGGGAAGGAGAAAAGAAATGGCTGTTGGCAACCCGGTGGGATATCACACAACTCAAGAATTATGAAAGAGAATTAGTTGCCGCCAAGGAAGAACTGGAAAAAGCATTGAAGAAGCAAAAACTAGCTCTAAAAAAAGTATCGACTTCGGCCTTATCTATATTGATAAAAATTACCGCGTACAATGGGAGGAAACAAGACAAATAGCCAGCCTGGTAAAAGGCAGACGATACATACCGGGAAAAATTTGCTATCAGACCAGTGCACTTCGTAATGAACCGTGTGGACAATGTGCTTTCAAGAAAGCTATCGAACAGGGCAAAATTATCCGGCATACCATCAGAGTAGACGATGTAGATTTTGAAGTGACCGCAACACCTGTATTCGGCGATGAAAAGGAAACTGAAATTATTGGAGGATTACTTCGTTTTGAAAACATCACTGAAAAATTAAAGATGGACAAAATGCTGCAGGAAGCAAAGGAAAAAGCCGAAGAATCCAATCGGCTCAAATCTGCCTTTCTCGCTAATATGAGCCATGAAATACGAACCCCGCTAAATGCGATTGTAGGATTCTCGAAATGGTTTGCCAAACGGAGGAAGAGGAAGAGAGAAAAGAATTTGTAAAAAATCATCTCCAGCAACAATATCTTATTATTGCAACTGATAGACGACATCCTCGATCTTTCTAAAATTGAAGCCGGTACTATGGAATTCACATTTGCACAGACTGATATCAATGAATTGATGGAAGGTATTTGCAGACAAATGCAAGAAAAGAATTCTTCCCCAGACATTCAAATCTTATTCACAGAGAAAGCAGATCAATGCATGATGTATACCGACCGCATACGTCTATCACAGGGTTATCATCAACTTTACAAATAATGCTTTGAAATTCACCCCTAAAGGTTCTATCGAAATGGGATACCGGATTGAAGAAGCCAAAGATGAAATATACTTTTATGTAAAAGATACAGGTATCGGAATTCCTGCTGACAAGATAGATAAAGTGTTTGAACGCTTCGTCAAACTGAACTCCTTTATTAAAGGGACAGGACTCGGACTAGCCATCTGCCGCGTCATAGTAGAAAGACTGGGCGGGGTTATCGGAGTGGAATCTAAAGAAGGAGAAGGCTCTCGCTTCTGGTTCAGAATTCCAAGGTCAGAGAAAATTGAGAAATAATAAAAAGAAAAGAGGATATGGTGAAAAGTATGTTCCAATATCCTCTTTATCCTATATTCTTAATGTAAGAGTATGCTTAAAGTGCAGTCTCTAATATCCTGCGGGCAACAGCACCCGTTACATTTCCATTCTCTCCATATTTAGCACCACGTTCATTGAATCGGCGTTCGATTTCCAGAATAGTATCCTGTCCGATGTTCTCTTCATGCAAACGTGTAGTCAGCCCAAGAACGAAAGAACTCTTCGGTATGACAAATCGCTTCATCAATCCGTTCTTCTCGCGTACCGGAAGTAATTCCCCAGACTCTTTCACCATACTGCAAAAGTTTATCTCCTTTTTCTTCATGAAGCACCTGTAAAGTGGCAGGAAGAACAATGGCTAACGTATGGCCATGTGTCAATCCGTGCAAAAGCAGTAATTTCATGGCCAATCATGTGAGTTGCCCAGTCTTGCGCCACTCCCATAGCAATAAATCCATTCAATGCCATTGTAGCCGAAAGCATAAAATCAGCCATCAGTTGATAATCATGCTGGTTTTCACGGATTTTCGGAGCTATTTCTACCAAAGTTTGTAAAATCCCTTCCGCCCAACGATCCATAATGCGGCTCTGCCCGGGAGTAGTCATATATTGCTCCATCACATGAACAAAGGTATCAGCCAAACCACAGGCCACCTGATGAGGAGGCAAGGTAAAAGGTTACTTCCGGGTCAAGAATAGAGAAGATTGGATAGTTAGCATAAAAAGGATATTTCTCTTTTGTTTCACGACGGGAAATAACTGCCCCGTTATTCATCTCCGAACCGGTAGCGGGCAAAGTCAATACAGTGGCAAGAGGCACAGTATGAGTGACTGGTCGTCCGGCAAGTACCAAATCCCAAGCATCACCATCATACAGGGATTCCTGCGGAAATCAATTTCGTACCGTCAATAACGGAACCGCCACCAACAGCCAGCAGATAATCCACTTTCTCTTCTTTTCCCAAAGCAATAGCTTTACGGAGAGTTTCGATGGCAGGATTGGGTTCGATTCCCCAGAATTCTACTGTAAAATGATTCTTCAATGCTTCCTTTTACCTGATCGTACACTCCGTTTTTCTTTACACTTCCACCGCCAAAAG
>VOFC01006941.1_pt1 | contig 12351 bp, 24 predicted proteins | sample 5384161 | NCBI WGS metagenome assembly VOFC01 (sample SAMN12384722, study PRJNA508395) | human gut metagenome | isolation source: healthy gut B | host: Homo sapiens | reverse complement strand
AGGAACTGTCACAATAAGCATATCATGCTTTAACTTTTAATAAGTAATATTATTAGAAGACACACTGTGGAATTTCAGATGGAAATGCAGAGGGAAATTCGTTGGAGAAAAAATGTGAGCATTTCTTCCGGCTGAATGTCTGCATCGGATTCCGTGTCTCTTCCACGTTTGGACAATCCGACAGGTAGGCATGTCCGGCACACCGGAGACAATGGGCGGACTTTTTGCCGCGCTAACTGTCCCTCATAGACAATATAAAACCGCGCGAACCGAAACTCGCCGGCATCTGCTATTGAAAATAAGGCAGATGCCGACTCAGACATCGGCTTCGCGCGGTTATGTTTTATTGCGGGAGTACAGGCAAGCGCGGCACAAAAAGTCCTACAAATTGTCTTCCGGATGCGACATGACCTGCGGAGTGCTCCAAACTTGGAAAGACACGGATCATCGAAGATGCAAACATTCGGCCGGTTAGAAATGCCACATTTTTGAACCGAATGTCCATCTGTATTTCCACATGAAATCCCAGGCAAGCGTTTCTTATAATAATATTACTAATTACCCAAAAAATTCTATGCTTATTACGACAATCTGTTTTCTAATCGTGCCGTTCCTCATCACACGCGTAGGTCTCACAAAAATCTTCCCCGAAAATGCAGGAGACTCGCCTCCCGCATACAAATGCGAGGTATCTCGAACCCGCAGACGCGGAAAGATGCCACGCCGGGACGGCGCTCCTCGGTATACACCGTGGTGACGGACGTCGGCGCCGCGCAGGTATAATGCCACAGAATCATCGGTGACACATTCATCAGATGCGACAGCAGCACACACTCCAGTCCGAAGTGGCAGAAGAACACAAGCGTATCGCAGTTCGCCTTTGCGACGCGGTAGATGTCGCCCTCGCGCACATAGCCGTGCTCCGCCAGCAGGGCATCAAAAATTTGATACCACCCAGCCATACTTGCACCTACGCCAACGTCCGGTTTCTTTTGCACACGGACGCCGTTTCCCTCATGCGCTCCGGGAGCCAGTCCCTCACGCATAGCCTGCTGTGTCGCCCACAGGTCACGCCGGAAGAACTCCTCTTCTCTCGTCCAGTCCTCCGGCAGCCAGTCCCAGGCAATCGACTTTCGATCCGGGCAATCCGGTCGGTCGATCTTCGTATCGAACTCCCTGAGCCACAGACATTCGTTTGCCTCGCGGTTCATCTTCTGTAACGTCAGGGACGCCGTATCCTTCGCCCGCCCGAGCGGCGACACATAAAACTCCTTGACATTAAGCTTTGACAGGCGTTCTGCCAAAAGCTCTGCCTCGCGTCCAGCCCTTTTCTGTCAGGGTATCATGCTCATAATCCGGATCCCCGTGCCGTACAATCAATAATCTCATACTGCCGCAAATGCCTCCGCAAGATCTTCAATAATATCGTCCACATTCTCTGTTCCGATCGACAGACGGATCGTGTTCGGCTTGATGCCCTGCTCTAACAGTTCCTCCGTCGTAAGCTGGGAATGTGTCGTGGATGCCGGATGAATCACGAGCGACTTCACATCCGCCACATTGGCAAGCAGAGAGAACAGCTCCAGATGATCGATGAAGTCCTTTTGCAGTCTGCTCATCTCCCTTGATCTCGAACGTAAAGATCGAACCGCCGCCGTTCGGGAAATATTTTTTTGTAGAGTGCCTGCTGCACCGGATCCTCCGATACCGACGGATGATGCACCTTCTCCACCTTCGGGTTGTTGTTCAGATATTCTACGACCTTTAATGCATTCTCCACATGGCGCTCCACACGCAGCGACAATGTCTCAAGTCCCTGTAAAAACAGGAAAGAGTGGAATGGAGAGATGGTTGCACCGGTGTCGCGCAGTAAAATGGCGCGGATCTTTGTGACGAACGCTGCCGGTCCTGCCGCCTTTGTAAAACTGATGCCGTGGCAGCTCGGATTCGGCTCCGTCAAGGACGGAACTTGCCGCTTGCCTCCCAGTCAAATTTCCGCCGTCCACGATCACGCCGCCGATGGCTGTTCCGTGTCCGCCGATAAACTTGGTTGCCGAGTGAACGACAATATCTGCTCCGTACTCAAGCGGGCGGACCAGATACGGCGTTGCAAAAGTGTTGTCCACAACCAGCGGAATCTGATGCGCATGCGCGATCGCTGCGATCTTCTCAATATCCACAACGTCCGAGTTCGGGTTGCCGAGCGTCTCAATGTGGATCGCTCTGGTGTTCTCCTGATTGCCTGCTCCACCTCGTCGTAATTGAATGGATCGACGAAAGTTGTCGTGATACCATACTCCGGGAATGTATGTGCCAATAGATTGTAGGTGCCGCCGTAGATGTTGTTTGCAGCCACGATGTGCTCGCCAGCATGCGCCAGATTCTGGAGTGTATAGGCGATCGCCGCCGCACCGGAAGCCACGGCAAGCGCTGCCACACCGCCCTCCAAAGCTGCGATTCTCTGCTCGAAGACATCCTCGGTCGGGTTTGTTAATCTGCCATAGATATTTCCCGCATCGGTCAGTCCGAAACGCGCCGCCGCATGCTCACTGTTGTTAAATACATAAGAAGATGTCTGGTAGATCGGCACTGCTCTCGCTCCGGTTGCCGGATCCGGATTTTCCTGTCCTACGTGAAGCTGTAATGTCTCAAATTTTAACTTTCTGTCCTTTAATGCTTTTCCCATGTTATGTTTCTCCTTTTATTTTCATTTTGGAAGTTCTGTCTGTTGATAATCTGATGATAACATGAGAAAAACCAACCTGTCTAATATGAAAAAAAAAAGCACCAGTTATAGGTTATTCCTATAGCTGGTGTTTTCTAATCTAATCCTCTTTTTTAAAGATTGCATTGCGCACTTTTGCGAGTGCATTCAAAAGAATCGTTCCAAGCACACAGCAGCAGATGATCTCTCCCGCTCCGACGGTCAGCATGTAAAACGGAATCGACCAGTCTCTTCCGCCATATTCCATGGTAAGTCCATATCCGTAGCGGAGTACCAGCGGAATGATGATGATATTTGATACCACCGGCGCGAGCGTGCATAAAAACTTGTGCTTGCGGAGCAGATATGTTTCCGACTGCGCCGAGCAGCGTCGCCAGACTGCCGAAGATCACATCATAGATGGCTGCTCCCGTCAGAAGGTTGGCAAGCAGACATCCCACAAACAGTCCCGGAATTGCCGCCGGTGTAAAGTACGGCAGAATGGTCAGCGCCTCGGAAATCCGGACCTGAATGGCTCCCCGATGCCAGGTTGAACGCACTGATAAAATAGGTCAGCACGACATAGATTGCTGCAATCATCGCAGCGTGCACAATGAATTGTACCTTAGAGTTTCTCATATTCTGTTCTCCTTTAGTTTTGTTTTGCGTGTGGAAGGTCTCGAACACACGATTCATTTAACGCCGGAAATCGGCGGCAAGCCCGCTTAGACCTTGTTTTTATGGGCTACGCAACGTCTGACATTTTATCACAGTCTGCCAAAAAGGCAACGGCAAAATTTCTCCCGTAAAATTTTTCACGCAAAAAAACTGCTCCGCGAGCGTAATGCTCCCAATATAAACCACCGGTCCTGTCATGTCAATTCTGCCGTCCCGGGCAAATTCCACCAGAAGCTCCCCGCCGTGCATATGCACCGTCACACGGTCGCCGACAAATCCCATCTTGTGCGATGCGGCAGCCGCTGCACAGGCTCCTGTTCCCCGACGCGTATGTATAACCCGCGCCGCGCTCATAGATCTCGATCTGAATATTTTCCCGGTCGAGCACCTGACAGAGCTGCATGTTGATACGGTTCGGAAAATATCTGGAATTTTCCACATACGGGCCAAGACTGCATCGCTTTTTCTGGCTGACCTCCTCGAGCATCAGCACACAATTTGATTTCCCAGGGAGACGCAGGTCGCGTTATAGAAATTATCGCCAAAAAAGATCGCCTCGTTGACAATCTCCCCCTCAAACCCGACCACCGGGGATTTCCTTTGCCACAAACTCCGGGTATCCCATGTCCACGCGCATGAGATCGCCCTGCTCGTTTAAAAACGTCACCCTGGTCTCACCCGCTTTTGTGTGCAGCACATAGCTCTCCTCTGTCACATACCCCATATCTTTTAAATATTTGGAAAAAATGCGGATACCGTTTCCGCTCTTCTCCGCCTCACTCCCGTCCGGGTTGAAAATGCGCACCCGCATTTTGTCCCCATCAAAAAAAGGCCATAGAGAATGCCGTCTGCTCCGACTCCCAAATTGCGCCGGCAAAGTGCTTCCACCTGCCTTTCCTGCAATTCACATGCATTGCGATTCGGATCGTAGATCAAATAATCATTCCCCAGCCCATGGTATTTACGCAGTGTTATCTCTGCCATAAATGTCTCCGGTATCTGTTCTTATTCTATTATATGCTGTATTGGCGCGGATGCCATCTCTTCAGGGATATCCTGCTCCTCTTCCGTCTGCTTGTTCTGCTCGATCAGGCTGCGGATCGCCTCCGTCTTCTCATGAAGAATCTTGTCGATCTGCCCTTTTGTCACCTCATAGGTCACTTCCTCATTGCCGTAATTCGCCGAGCTGACTGTCAGCTCCGGCTCCACTAGGAAGCTGCTGCCCGGTAACCGCATCCTCTTTCTCCCCGGTCTGTTCTTCCTTTGGCTCCGCATACGGTGTCGGTATATAATTCACATTCCAGTATTTTACAATACTGCGGTGCATCCGTTCCTGCTTGTCTCTCTCATCGATTCTATCCAACATATACTGTCGACCTGCCCCACTTATTTTCTAATTTATTTATACTACAAATTCTGCCGTACTTCCATAACATTTTGCATTTCCTGCTGAAAATTTTCTGTATAAAAACGCCCCGAATGAAGCATGCTTTTTAACAGAAAATCAAACCGGAGGAAACGCATCATGTCTTCATACAAAGTTGAAATATGCGGTGTCAACACCTCAAAGCTGCCTGTTTTAAAAGAAGAGGAAAAGGACGCTCTCTTCGCCCGCATCAAACAGGAGATGCCGCTGCCCGCGAAACTTACATCAAGGGAAACCTCCGCCTCGTCTTAAGTGTAATCAAGCGCTTTTCCGGGAAACCACGAGAACGTAGATGATCTCTTTCAGATTGGATGCATCGGTCTGATCAAATCCATCGACAACTTCAATCCTGCACTGGGCGTAAAGTTCTCCACCTATGCGGTTCCGATGATCATCGGTGAGATCCGCCGGTATCTGCGTGACAACAACTCGATCCGCGTCAGCCGTTCCCTGCGCGACACCGCCTACAAAGCCATCCACACCCGCGAGATTCTTGCCAAAACCTCCTGCAAGGAACCGACATTAGAAGAGATTGCAAAAAGTCTCCGGTCTCACCCAGGAGGAGATCGTCTTCGCCCTGGATGCCATCCAGAGCCCTGTCAGCCTCTACGATCCGGTCTATACCGACGGAGGAGACACCCTCTACGTCATGGACCAGATCAGTGACAAAAAAAACCGCGAGGACAACTGGATCGAAGAACTCTCTCTAAACGACGCCATGAATCATCTGAACGAGCGCGAGAACTTCATCCTGCGCCTCCGCTTTTACGAGGGAAAGACACAGATGGAAGTGGCGGATGAGATCCATATTTCCCAGGCACAGGTCAGCCGTCTTGAAAAATCCGCCTTAAAATCCATCCGCACCTATCTCTCCCTGTAATGCCTACCGCTCCCACTTGTTGCAGAGTTCATTGATCTGGTCCGCAAATTTGCCAAGTTCGCGGTTCGGCATACCCTCGCACTTGCGGATCACCGTCATCAGGCGCTCGCCGGCTGCCACAAGTCTTGCAAAGATATTGTTGACTGCGCGGGTACTCTTCTTCTCCACCGCCTCTCTGGAGCCCCTGTGCCACACAGGCGCCTGTCAGCAGATCAAACGCATCACCGCTGAAGGGCGCGTAAGCCTCCAGCCCCAGCTCTCCTCGTGAATATGCGCCGCAAACTGCTCCGTCACCTTGTCTTCGCCATGTACGATAAAAAACGCGCTTCGGCTTCGGTCAAACATGCTCACCCATTTAGTCAGCTGGTTCACGTCCGCGTGGCCGCTGATTCCCGGAAGGTTCTCGATCTTCGCCTGCACCTCGATCGTCTCGCCAAAGAGCTTCACTTCCTTTGCCCCGTTTAACAGCATATTCCCGAGCGTGCCCGGAACCTGATATCCGACAAACAGGATCGTGGAATCCTTTCTCCATAGATTGTGCTTCAGATGATGCCGGATCCGCCCCGCCTCGCACATGCCGGACGCAGAGAGAATGACTTTCGGCTTGTCGTTAAAATTGATCATCTTCGACTCGTCGCTGGTGATCGCCATCCGAAGCCCCGAAAACCGATCGGGTTGATGCCCTGCTGCACAAGTGCGAGCGCGGTGTCATCAAAACAGTCCTGCACATTCTTGCCAAAAATCGTGGTGGCTTCCACCGCGAGCGGACTGACCACATACACTCAAAATTCTGGAATTCCGGAAGCAGATTTTCCGTCTTGATCCGCCGGATAAAATACAGCATCTCCTGCGTACGTCCCACCGAGAACGCCGGTATGACCAGATTGCCGCCTCGTAAACGTATCGCGGATCACGCGGGCAAGCTCCACGGCATAATCCGGCGGCGTCTCATGCGTGCGGTCGCCGTAGGTCGACTCCATGACCACGTAATCCGCCGACGTAAGATACTCCGGATCCTTTGATGAGCGGGCGGTTCCCGGTCCGATGTCTCCGAAAATACGATCTTGCGCTCCTCCACGCCCTCACCGGTGTTCTCCCGGAGATCCACATCTCAATACTGAAGATCCAAGCAGATGTCCCGCATCCACAAACCGGACTTTTAAGCCCCTCACAGACGTTGATCACGCTGTGGTAATCGCAGGATACAAAATGTCCCAGAACCCCCACCGCATCATTCATATCGTAGAGCGGTACGACCTCCGGTTTTCCCGGCCCGCTTCGCTTTCCGATTTCTCCACTCTGCCTCAAACATCTGGATATGTGCGCTGTCCTTTGAGCATAATCTCACACAGCTCCGATGTAGTCGCTGTCGTTGTAAAAATCTGCCCGCGGAAGCCATGATTATAAACATCGGAAGCAGACCGGAATGATCGATGTGCGCATGCGTCACAAACACATAGTGTCATCGTCGACTTGCGTTCACCGGTATCTCCTGATTGACATACAGATCCGGTCCAAATTCAAGCTTCATATGCATTCCCCCAGCATTTTTCTTGATAAGACCATTATACACGCAATGCCCTGCGGTTACAATTCTTTCCTATGTCTCTTTTTTTTCACAATCCCGGGCGGCACTACTCAAAGCGCACAATTTCTTTCTTCAGGCGTCCCATGATTTTTTTCTCAAGACGCGATATGTAAGACTGGGAAATCCCCAGCATATCCGCCACCTCCTTCTGCGTTTTCTCCTCCCCTCCCGCCGTGTTCAACCCGAAGCGCAATTCTATGATCATGCGCTCTCTGCCGGTCAGTCCGGCAATCGCTGTCATGAGCAGCGAGCGCTCCACATCCGTCTCAATATCCCGGTAGATCACATCCTCATCCGTTCCTAAAATATCCGACAACAGCAATTGTTTCCATCCCAGTCCACGTTTAACGGCTCGTCGATGGACACCTCCAGCCTGGTCTTGCTGTTCCTGCGCAGATACATCAGAATCTCATTTTCGATACAGCGCGACGCATAGGTCGCCAGTTTGATATTTTTCTCCGGATTGAAGGTATTGATGGATTTGATCAGTCCGATGGTACCTATGGAGATCAGATCCTCCACGCCCACTCCCGTATTATCGAACTTTTTGCAATATATACCACCAACCGCAGGTTGTGTTCAATCAGTTTTCTCCGCGCCTCCTCCGCCGCATCTGTGGCAAGCATCCGGATGCACACGCCTCCTCCCCTGCATCCAGCGGCGGCGGCAGTACCTCCGCGCCACCGATATAGTGCACCTCATCATTCTCCCTGAACAAAAGCGTCCGATTCCGTTCAAAATTCCCTGCATCCCGTAATCCGGGACCATCCATTTTATGTACATGTAAGTCTCCTTTCTTCACTGTCATCCCAGGGATGCATGCAGAATCAGGTCATATTCTTTGTCCTCAAGCAACCCCTTCTGTGCGATTCCAACCGCCATATGTTCATACCGCCGCATCTGCCTGCCATCCTGCAGTATCATCTCATCTCCATTGATAGTTGTCTCGAGCAATGGACTGGTAACAGCCAGTTTGACTGCCTCAATTGCCTTATCATCACCCTTAGCCATACCGATACCGATATGTGCAAGACCCTTGTCCTTCATAACAGTCTGAACATCTGCGAAGTCAAGGTTAATCAATGCCGGCATATTAATCAGGTCTGTGATTCCCTGAACCGCCTGCTGAAGCACCTCATCTGCCTTCTTTAATGCATCCGGGAAGGTTGTTCTGCGGTCTACAATCTCTAATAATTTATCATTTGGAATTACAATCAAGGTATCTACATTCTCACGAAGCTTGTCAACACCGCTTAAAGCATTTACCATTCTTGCTTTTGCTTCAAATTTAAACGGCTTAGTTACAACACCAACGGTAAGAATTCCCTGATCCTTTGCAATCTTTGCCACAACAGGAGCTGCTCCTGTACCGGTTCCGCCACCCATACCACAGGTTACGAATACCATATCTGCACCTTCAATAGCTGCTGACAGTTCTTCCATACTCTCTTCTGCAGCTTTGGCTCCAACCTCCGGCTGTGCTCCTGCTCCAAGTCCTTTGGTAAGCTTCTCACCAATCTGAATCAACGTAGGTGCTTTACATAAAAAAGTAATGCCTGTTTATCGGTATTTACTCCAATACAATATAATATATTCTTTCTTTCAATTTATCAACTAATTTTTTCACTTTTTTGAACAAAATCTGCTTACAGATTTTTCAAAAAAGTATCTGTTAAACACAATATTGTCATATAATTTTCCATGTGTCCAGATGAAGTTTCCGTTTTTTTGAAAAATTCCCGCAAAAAGTAATATCTGTGGATCTGTCCAGACAGACGCACAATCTTCTGCGACAGATAGTCGTCCGAACCGATCGAAACCTGTATGCCATAGTAGGTCAGCGTCGGTTTTAAGCTGCTGTCGTAGTGAATCTCCTGCGGCAGAAGGTCGTATTTTTTCAAAATCTGCGTCAGGCTCAGAAGGTTGTTTAGCACATCCGGCTGATCCAGCGGCAGTTTCTCGTAGAGCACGACCTCATCGCATGTCACTCCGGTGATCTTTGGCACATCCTCAATCTCGTCCGAAGAAGTCTCCACGACGAATCCATCCTTGTCAAAATAGGCGTACTGCCCGATGGCGTCAATGTAAAAGCAGCCCAGAATTCCTTTTTCGTATACCAGGACATGCACCGTGTGCGGATCATCCAGCGTCACTTCCATCGTGTCGACAAAAGGCACCTTTGCCGGTATCCCTGATGCGGTATTTCAGAAGAACATACAGAGAATTCCACGAATACTCATCATTTAACACCAGCTGCTCGATCTGTTCGGAAGAATAGAGTCATTTCCCTCCACCACGACATTCTCCACCGTAAATACTTTCCAGACAATCAGAAATGCAATCGCTAGAAGCATCAGAAGGGATCAGTACAACCGTCAGTCCGATTTTCCGTCTTCTTTTCTTTTTTTCTCTGTTCTCTAATCATACTTTAGGTAACCTCAAACTTTATTCCCCTTGACACGGACAGCGCAAGCCCCATTTCCGAGAGCAGAAACAGAATGGAAGTTCCACCGTAACTGACAAACGGAAGGGAAATTCCGGTGTTCGGAATGGTGTTGGTCACAACGGCAATATTTAAAACCACCTGGATGGAAATATGCGCCATAATGCCGACCACAAGCAGCGCCCCGTAGAGATCTGCTGCATTGTTCGCTATCACCATAAATCTCCAGATTATCAGCAGGTATAAAAAGGATCAGGCAGATCGCGCCGAAAAGTCCCAGCTCCTCACAGATGACGGAGAAGATCATATCGTTCTGCGCCTCCGGGATAAAACCGAGCTTCTGCATGCTCTCCCCGAGTCCCTTGCCGAACAGCCCGCCGGAACCGATCGCATAGAGTCCCTGCAGCGTCTGATAACCTTTTTCATACTCTTCCGGGTGCAGCCAGATCTGGATACGCTCGGCGCGGTAGGATGCAAGCGCGATAAAAAGACGCCGACTGCGAGTACCACGCCTCCCACAATCAGGAAATGCGAATATTTTCGGGCTCGCCACAAACAGCATGCACACCGCGATGCCAAGTATAATGATCGCTGTACTTAAGTTATTGTATGCGACCACCCCACGACGGGAAGCACGATCGCCATGACCTTGACCAGCGTCTTAAAATCCCCACCTGCTTCGACGTCTTATAGATGATCGTCGCCAGGAAAATGATGACCGCAAGCTTCGCAAACTCGGATGGCTGGAACGAAAGCGGTCCGATGTAGATCAACGCGCCTGTCCTTTGGCTTCCGTACCGATAAAGATAACCGCCGTACACAGTCCGAACGCCATCAGATACGCCAGACCGCTCACTCTCATCCAGAACCGGTACGGGATTCTCGAGACGATGATCATCGCTATGATTCCAAGACTTGTCGCAAACAGCTGCTTTTTCAGATAATACGCCGTATCCCCGAAACGCGTGGAACCATAGTAAGAGCTCGTGCTATAGAGCATCACCAGACCGAAACAAAGCAAAAGATAATCAAAAAGCAAGGCTGTAATCAAAATATCGAATTGGTTTTTGTTTTTTTTCTTTTTCCTGCCTTCGCGCCATTCTCCACTCCCTAGTCTTCTTTTAAGGCACGCACATATTCCTTGAAAATGCGTCCGCGCTCCTCATAGTTTGCGAACATGCCCCAGCTTGCACATGCAGGGGAAAGCAATACCGCATCCCCGCTCACTGCGTTTGCATAACAGGTGTCGATCGCCTCCTCAAACGTATCACAGAGCACAATATTCTCAAATCCATGTGCCCGCGCACATTCCGCAATCTTCTCCCGCGTCTGACCAATCAGCACGAGCTTCTTCACCTTGCCGTCAAAACTCTCAATCCACTCATCATATTCAGACTGTTTGTCATAACCTCCTCCGATCAACAGTGTCGGACGGTTCATCGCGCGGATTCCCTGGATCGCCGCATGCGGGTTTGTTCCCTTGGAATCATTGTAAAACTTCACGCCGCGTTTTTCTGTCACATACTCAATTCTATGCTCGACTGCCTGGAAACGTTTCAGCACTTCCACAATCTTATCCATCGGTACGCCGAGGCTTACCGCATGCCGACTGCAGCCATCACATTCTCGTAATTGTGCGTTCCCAAAATATTGAGTTCATTCACGTTGATCACTTTTTGTCCGTTGACTGCCGTCTGCATAGTAAATATCCTCGCCGTCCAGATACCAGTCCGCGGTCTCTGCGCTTCTGCTGGAAAAATACAGCACGTTCGTGTGAAGCGTCTCACCGAATCGCGCAGGACTTCATCCTCGTAATTGAGCACGCAGACCTCGTCTTCCGTCTGATTCTCCGCGATCCGCTCCTTCGTCTTAATATAGCACTCCATCGTGTGATGACGGTTCAGATGATCCGGCGTGATATTTAAAATAGCGGAAACTGCCGGGTGAAATGATGTGAATGGTCTCCAGCTGAAAGCTGCTGATCTCTGCGACTGTCACAGTATCCTCTGTGGTGTCCGCCGCTACCGATGTGTATGGAATTCCGATATTGCCGACCACTTTCACATCCCGGTAATAGTTTGCCATGATCTCGCCGCAGAGCGCCGTGGTCGTCGTCTTGCCGTTGGTCCCGGTGATCGCCACGACCGTCCCTTCGCAAAATGGTAAGCAAGCTCGATCTCGCCCCAGATCGGAATCCCGTCTTTTTTCAGATCCTCAACCATCGGAAGATCCGTCGGCACTCCCGGGCTTAACACGACAAGATCCAGTCCGCTTCTATCTTCCGCTGTCAGTTCTCCGAGGATGATCTTCACATCCGTCCAAAGACCGGGTGCTTTTGCAGTTCCGTTTGATCCAGCTCCTTATTTCCGTCAAACAATACCACATTCAATTTTCTTTTTCCAAGAAGTTCCGTCGCGGCAACACCGCTGATTCCGGAACCAACCACAAGCACTGTCTTATCCTGTCAATCCATGTTTTCTTCCTCCTATAATCCAACAGGGCGATCATGCATAAGATCGCCGTTGTAATCGGAAAATACTGCAACCACTCTCTCTCGGACCATCCGCCCAGCTCAAAATGATGATGGATCGGCGCCATACGGAAAATCCGCTTTCCACCGGTCTTTTAAAGT
>VOFC01003467.1_pt1 | contig 12377 bp, 25 predicted proteins | sample 5384161 | NCBI WGS metagenome assembly VOFC01 (sample SAMN12384722, study PRJNA508395) | human gut metagenome | isolation source: healthy gut B | host: Homo sapiens | reverse complement strand
ATAATACATTTTATTATAGTGGTTTTTCCTGTTCCAGGACCTCCTGTTATTATTTCTATTCCATTAGTGAAAGCTCCTACTATAGCTTCCTTTTGAGATTTTGCAAAACTTATTCCTTGTTTTTTTCAAAACCTTGTATTTCAAACTCTATATCTGTATTTATAACTTGAAAATTTTCCATAGAAAGTTCTGCTATTTTCTTTGTTATTCCATTTCGCTATAATTATAAAGTGGCAAAAAAAAACTCCTTCTATGTCATTAACTTTTTCAACAATAAATTTATTTTCCAAATGACCATTATATAACCCTTGTTCTATTATATTTTCAGGAATATTTAATAGTTCTTTAGTTTGACTTATAAGTATGTTTTTTAGGCATAAATGTATTCCTGCAATACAAAATCTATTTAAAAATAAATTAATTCCACATATTACTCTAAAATCTGATTCTTTATCTAATCCATTTATAGATGCTATTTTATCTGCCATAGAAAATCCTATGCCTTTAATTTCATGACATAATATATATGGATTTTCTTTTTACAATTTCTGGTGCATTTACACCAAGTTTAGTGCATATTTTTAAGCATTGATTATAACTTATACCATACTGTTGAAAATATAATACTATATTTTTAAATAATGTTGTTCTTCATAGGATTTATAAATAATATTAAACTTTTTTCTCCTATTCCTTCAATTTCTCGTAATCGTTCTATTTCATTATCTAAAATATTTAATGTATCTTCTCCAAAATAATTTATTATCTTTTTTGCTGTAACTGGTCCTATTCCTCTTATTATTCCAGAAGATAAATTTTTCTATTTCTTCTATTGATGTAGGAAATATTTCTTCAAGTTCTTTAACATTAAACTGTGCTCCAAATTTCTGATGAATTTTCCATTCTCCAGTAAGTTTTACATGCTGTCCTTCACTAATAAATGGCATTGTGCCTACAATAACTATAGATTTATTTCTATTATTTAATTTTGCTACTGTATATCCATTTTCTTCACTTTTAAACTTTATATCTTCTATAAAGCCTTCTAAGACTTCCATATAATCTCTCCAAACTTTATTTTATATCTATATTATAAATATAACATAGAGTTGTATACCTTTGTATATAATTTTTTATAGAAAAAAGCCATTGATTTTACTCAATGGCTTCTTTTTTAATTAATTCTTTATAATAATTTTTTTATTTCATCAACTTTATTTAATTGTTCCCATGGAAGATCTACATCTGTTCTTCCAAAATGTCCATAAGCATTTGCTGTTTGCTTGTAAATAGGTCTTCTTAAATCTAAATCTCTAATAATAGCACCCGGTCTTAAATCAAATACCTTTTGAACTATATCTACTAAAAAGTTTCTTCACTAACCTTTCCTGTTCCAAATGTATCAATTTCTATTGATACAGGCTTTGCAACACCCAATTGCATAAGCAAGTTGTATTTCTAATTTATCAGCAACTCCCGCTGCCACTAAATTTTTAGCTACCCATCTTGCTGCATATGCTGCTGATCTATCAACCTTTGTTGGATCTTTTTCCTGAAAAAGCACCGCCGCCATGTCTTCCATATCCTCCATATGTATCAACAATTATCTTTCTACCAGTAAGACCAGAATCTCCTTGAGGTCCTCCAACTACAAATCTTCCTGTTGGATTTATATAATACTTTAGTTTCATTATCTAATAACTCTGTAGGAATTACTGCCTTTATTACAAATTCCTTCATGTCTTTTTTCTATTTGTTCTAATGTGACTTTTTCACTATGTTGAGTTGATATTACAATAGCATCAATTCTAACTGGTTTATCATGTTTCATACTCTACAGTTACTTGTGTCTTTTACCATCTGGTCTTAAATATGGTAATGTACCATTTTTTTCTTACTTCAGATAAGCTTCTTGATAATCTATGAGCCATAGCTATTGGTAGTGGCATATATTCTGGTGTTTCATTTGTAGCAAAACCAAACATCATTCCTTGATCTCCAGCACCTACCGCTTCTATATCATCCTTTTCTCCTTTTCTTGATTCAAGAGCTTCATCTACTCCCATAGCAATATCAGCAGATTGTTCATCAATAGATGTAAGTACTGAGCATGTATCACAGTCAAATCCATACTTTGCTCTATCGTATCCAATTTCTCTTATTGTTTGTCTAACTACTTTAGGAATGTCCACATAACACTTAGTTGTAATTTCCCCCATTACCATTACCATACCTGTAGTAGTACATGTTTCACAGGCTACTCTTGCATTTGGGTCTTTTTGCTAAAATGGCATCTAGTATTGAATCTGATATTTGGTCACATATCTGTCACTGATTCTGATGTAAATAATCTTTTCATTTCATATCTCCTCCTTTGTTATTTTATTACAATAAAAACTCTTCACAAAATGAAGAGGTCATACTTATCGTATTCTCTCTCATCTTGTAGAAAAAATCCTACAGGAATTGGCACCTTGAAAAACAGGTTGCCGGGCTTCATAGGGCCTTGTCCCTCCACCATTCTCTTTAAAATGATAAGAGTTTAATTATCTAAAATTATTTATTTTTAATACAAAAAATTAGAATTATATTATAAAAAAGAAAAAAAAAAGCAAGACATATCTTACTTTTTTATGGTGGATGAGGATGGATTCGAACCATCGAAGCTAAACGCAACAGATTTACAGTCTGCCCCTTTGGCCACTCGGGAATTCCTCCAAAATCTTGGAGCTGGCAATAGGAATCGAACCTACAACCTGCTGATTACAAGTCAGCTGCTCTACCATTGAGCCATGCCAGCATATTTTTAAATCCTTATTATATTAATTTTTAAAATATAATAATGGCGACTCGGAAGGGCTCGAACCCTCGACATTTATTGGTGGGCACAACAGGGCTCGAACCTGTGACCCTCTGCTTGTAAGGCAGATGCTCTCCCAGCTGAGCTATGCGCCCAATAAAAATGGTGGATGAGGATGGATTCGAACCATCGAAACGAAACGTAACAGATTTACAGTCTGCCCCCCTTTGGCCACTCGGACCATAACTCATCCAAATGGAGCTGGCAATAAGAATCTATAGGAATCGAACCTACAACCTGCTGATTACAAGTCAGCTGCTCTACCGTTGAGCCATGCCAGCATATCTTTTCCTTCTTATTCAATTAGACTTTCTTTAGTTTTAGATATGGCAAAAGTTATATCTCAAGGAATTGTTCATGCCTACAATACAAGCATTAATATTTAATTTATATATAACTAAATTTAAAAAATTATTAAGTTATTTACAACTTATAAAATTATATAATTTTATATAGAATAAAATAAAAAACAGGTAGTCCACAAATTCCACCTGTTTTTAGCATATAAATTTATTTTATAGCGATATAGCTTCCACTTTTATCATCATCTGATATAGAATCAAAATAAGATAAAACTTTTTCCTGTTCCTTTTACAACACATTCTACTGAATCTTCAGCTATTTGTACCTTTTACTCCAGTTTTGGACTCAATAAGCTTGTCTAATCCATCTAGAAGAGCTCCTCCTCCAGTCATTAATATTCCTTCTTCAATTATGTCAGATGATAATTCTGGTGGTGTTCTTTCTAAAACTGCTTTTTACACTACTTACAATAGCATTTGAAGATTCGGCTAAAGCTTCTCCAATTTCTTCTGTAGATATTTCTATTTCTCCTGCAAACCAGTTACTAAATTTCTTCCCTTTACAGAATCAGATATATTTCTAGAACCTTTAAAAAACAGACGCTACATTTATTTTTAATTGTTCTGCTGTTTTTTCACCAATCATTATTTTATATTTATTTCTTACATATTTAATGATAGCTCTATCAAAAACATCTCCACCAACTTTTATTGATTCTCTTTCAACTACTCCACCTAGAGATATTACAGCAATATCACAAGTTCCTCCACCTATATCTACTACCATAATTCCATTTGGTTTAGATATATCTAAGCCAGCCCCTATAGCAGCTGCTAATGGTTCTTCAATTAAGTGTACTCTTTTAGCTCCAGAATTTTTAGTTGCATCTATAACCGCTCTTTTTTTCAACTTCTGTTGCTTGTGATGGAACACAAACTATTACTTTTTGGCATTGTTATGTTTTTTTTTAATTGCCTTTTTAATAAATTCTTGTAACATTTTTTCAGTAACATCATAATCAGATATTACACCATCTTTTAATGGACGTATAGCTATTATATTTCCAGAGTTCTTCCTATCATTTTTCTAGCATCTTCACCAACAGCTAAAAACATCATTAGTATTTTTATTTATAGCTACTACCGAAGGTTCTCTTAATATAATTCCCTTTCCTTTTTCGTATATCAAGACAGTTGCTGTACCTAAATCAATACCTAAATCTGCCCCCATTCTCCAAAAAAAACATTCTTTCCACTCCCATATTTTAATATATTACATAAATACTTTTTTATTTATACTTATTAATTTATTATATATGGAATACTATTGTCAATCAATAGCCTTACTCAATAGCTTTATATTTTAATTGTGTAGCTTTTCCACCTCTTATGTGTCTTTCTGCCTTATTTAGCTCCAATATATTATGGGTTTGTTCTGCAATTATTGGATTTATTTTAGGCAATCTTTCTGTCATATCTTTGTGGATAGTACTTTTACTTACTCCAAATACCTTAGCTGTCTTCCTTATTGTAGCTTTTGAACTAATTATATACTCTGCCACTTCTAATACTCTTTCTTCAATATAATCTTTCAAAACGCTATCCTCCTTAATTATCTATAATTTATATTTATGCAAATACTCTATTTTAAATACCTTATTAATCAGTCATTATAAGTTAAAATGACTGATTAATATTTATTTTTTTCTTAGTTTGTTTTGTATGAAAAGTATTTTAATGGATCCATTTGTTCATTTTCTGAATTTAATACTTGAAGATTTAAATGTTCTCCAAAATTATCTTTACTAAATAGCTTTGCACTTTCTCCAATCTTTTCCAATAACAGTACCTTCTTTTACTTTATCTCCTGTTTTTACTGATAAACCTTCAGCTAAATTGCAATATTTTGTTTTTATACCATTTGCATGTTTTATAACTACTACAATTCCATCCTCTACCCCTGTGTTTTCAGCTTTTTCTACAAGTCCTTCTGCTGCTTTGCTTTACTTCCGTACCTATTTTGCTTTCAATATCAATTCCTCTTATTGTTCTTTGAGTTGTTTCATTAAATTTTACTGGTTTTGGGTATGTATACCCTCTTAATAATTTTCCATCCACAGGTTTAGAAAAAAAATTACTTCTGTTGGTGTTGAAACAGCTTTTGCTTCATTTGAAGGCTCTGTTACATTTTCTGCTCTTTCAGCATTTTGCATTTCTGTAGCTTCATTTTCTAAAGCAATATCTTCTTTCTTTATTTTTCCTCTTCTGAATTAATTGTTTCTTTATCTTCTATATTTTCAATTTTGCTTGTTTCCTTCAAATCATTAGATTTTTGAAGGAAATAGTTGCTACTGTAGCAGTTATGCATATACAAAGAAACAATACAATGTAAAATCCCTCCTTTTTAAAAAATCTCTTTGCTCTTTGTTTATAATTTTTGTCCATATAAACACCTCCTTCATGTATTCTGTCCAGTAAGTAAAAATTAATACATTATTTCCATTATTTTAGTTCCTCAAATTTCTACAAATTTTATTAATTTAACTACTAGATTTAATAAAAGAATGTAAAATAATTTTCTTAATATAAAATATGAGCTGTTAAGTTATTTAGTTCATTTATAAACTAAGCAACAACAGCTCACAAATTTACACTTAATATTTATTTTTTAATTTAACCTTTTCTATATCTACTCCTGAATAATAATGCTTTAATATATCTTTATAATTCTTTCCTTCCTTAGCCATTACATTAGCACCCCATTGGCTCATTCCAACACCATGACCATAACCTATACAATTTATAATCACACTATCTTTAGTAATATCTAATGTAAAATTTGCAGAATTTATATTAAATAAATTTCTAAAATCAACTCCTGAAATAATTATTTCTCCTAGTTTAATTTCTTTTTACAGCACCTCCTTCTGTTTTTTTGAAAGTATTTTTATATCATCCTTTAAATTTTTATAACTTAAACTGCTATCTTTATAATTATTCTTTATTGTACTAATAAATGTTGATTTATCAATGCTTATTGTAGTTTTAAACTTAGGTGCTATTTCCTCCCCGGACTTTCTGTAGATTTAAGATATGGAACATCTTCTGAAAAAAACATCAACACAATTTTCAGTTTTTCCAGAACTTGTAGAAAAAATTGTGGATATTTCACTAGTTCTCCATGAAAAACCAATACTTCTCCTTCTGTTTCTTCCACTGCTTCTTTAATTTTATTCCAATTAGCTTCTCTTTCTTTTTCTCCCCAGGTACTTAACCTTTCTTCTTTAGGAACATAAACTTGACAGTGAACTGAGTCACATATTTCTCCATTTTGTGCTTCACTACATGGATTTAATCTTTTGCTATAATAATAAGTTCTAGCAGCTATTGCCTGAGCTTTTAAAGCCTCTTTTTCAAAATTTACTTGCATTTCAGAAGATACAACTCCTAATAAATATTCCTCAACATCAATTTCTCTAACTTCTTTTTTATTTCCTATATAAACTCTAGCTTTATTGTCTCCTTCCATTTCTACTTCTTTATTTTTAATAATTGAATCTTCATCTAATTTAAATTTATTTATTTTATTAGTTGTTGGAAATAAAAAAATCAATGCTATAACTATTATAAAAATATATCCTCTTTTTTAATAATTTTTTTTAACATTATTTCTCCTAGTAACTTATCATGTTTTTCTATTGTATTCTTACCCTAATTTTTTATGACTTCCTAATTTAAATCAAAGAAAATTTATTAAATTTCTTTTACTAAACTTTATTATTAACTTGACAAGTTATTCACAGTTTTAAAAATATAATTTTCTATGGAATAAAAAAAGATAGACCTTTAAAACTATCTTTTTTAAACTTCTATTCTTTGAATATTTGCTCCTATTTTTCTAAACTTTTTCTTCTATATTAACATATCCTCTATCTATATGATATATATCCCCTATGCTTGTATATCCTTCAGCTACTAATCTGTAGTATCATAGTCTGCTCCTCTTAAATCTGTGGCTTTACATCACAGCCAGTTAATTTATTTACTCCTTCAACAAAAGCTGTTCTTCCATCTATTTTATATTAGCTCCCATTCTATTAAGCTCTGATATATGCATAAATCTATTTTCAAAAACAGTTTCTGTTATTACGCTTGAGCCATTAACAAGAGTTAAAAGACTCATCATTTGAGGTTGCATATCTGTTGGAAAGCCTGGATATGGCATTGTTTTAATGTCAATTGGTTTTTTCTCTTTACTTCCATCAACAATTATTTTTTTCACCCTCTTCTATAAATTCAATTCCACACTCTTTTTAATTTTTGAAGCACAGGTGTTAAATGGCTGTTGTTTATCCCATTTACTGTTATTATACTATTAGTTATTGCAAAGCAGCTATAATAAATGTTCCCTGCTTCAATTCTATCATAAATAGGTTTATATGTTGTTCCTTTTAGTTTTTAACTCCATCTATAGTTATTGTTCCAGTTCCAGCTCCAGAAATTTTAGCTCCCATAGAATTTAAAAATTCTGCTAAATCCCATATTTCAGGCTCTTCTCTTTGCATTTTCTATTACTGTTCTTCCTTCTGCTAAAGTTGCTGCCATTATTATATTTTCAGTTGCACCTACTGATGGAAAATCTAAATAAATAGTAGTTCCTATTAATTTTTTTAGCTTTAGCCTCTACGTAACCATAACCCATATCTATTTCTGCACCTAATGCCTTAAAACCCTTTAAATGAAGGTCTATAGGTCTACTTCCTATATTACATCCTCCTGGTAAAGATAATTTACAATGTCCAAATCTTGAAAGCATTGGTCCCATAATAAGAAAAGAGGCCCTCATCTTTCTTATTAAATTACTATCTGCATCTATCTCTTTTTTTATGTTTTTTGGTATTTATCTTAATATTATTATTTTCTGATTTCAAATCACAATTTAAGCCTAATAATAAATTGCATATTACAGCTACATCTTCTAACATAGGTGCATTTTCTATAACAATATCTTCTTCACATAATATAGACGCTGCTATTATTGGTAATACTGAATTTTTTAGCTGCACTTATATTAACTTCGCCTTTAAGTTTTATTTCCACCTTTAACCACTATCTTTTTCATATTATCCTCCACAATAAATTCTTTTAGTATGTTGTAAATATTATTGGTGTTCCAATTATTATATAGGAACCTGTATCATAATTATTTATTGCAAAATTTATTTTCTCATTTTTATATTTAGCTGTTCCTGTATAACCATTATTAATATTTACAGTTTTATATCTTTTAAGTCTTTATTATTTTTTATTTCTTTAAGTGTTTCTTCTATATTACTTACTTTTGCCCTTTATATAACTAAAATATCTTATATTTTTTTGCGCACTATTTTGAAGTTTTATTAAATTGTTAATTAATTTATTTACATTATTCCTTTTCTCATAATTTACTATTTTTATCTCAACTTTGCAACCTATTTTATTATTATGTGTATATATATATTTCCTTATTATCTCCTTTAGCTTCTAAATAATTTTAGAGGTTTTTTATATAATCTAAATTTTTATATTTTATAATTAATGATTTTATCCTATTTATTTCCTCTTCTGCCTTTTCACAAGTTGTTGTAAATTGCATTTTTACTCCATTTTCACAAAAAAAAATTATATTCTATAATAGATTCTTCATCTAAATAAAAAGCCTTAAGACAAATTTTCTATAGGAAAAATTTCTTCACAATTAAATAAATTATAAAAAGAGAATAAAAGGTACACTTTATACTTCATATTTCTTCCACCTTTCCTCTTAGATTATTGTCAACTTTTATTTTTTTATTCATCCTTTCTAGTAATATTATATAAACTTAATTAATTTTTATGAAAAAAGACAATTTTATATACTAATAAACAAAAAAAGTTGCCTAAAATATTATCTTAGACAACTTTTTATAATTATTTTTTGTTGCTTAATCTTACTATAGCTCTTTGTAATTAATATCATATTTTTTTTTTTCTGAGAGTCTATTTTCCGCCCTCTTTTTAGCTTTTTCGGCCCTTTCAAAATCTATTTCCTCAGGATATTCTGCTGCATCACAAAGAAAAGTTAATTCATTATTTTTATATTAATTATTCCTTTAGAAGTAAATACTTCTTCAGTACTTCCATTTTCATCACATATCTTAGTTATGCAAGGAACTGTACTAATTATACTTTCAGCATATCTGGTAAAAATTCAATTTCTCCATAAGCTGTTTTTGTAAATAATTTTCAATTTCTTTATCTACAACAATCTTATCTAATGTTATTATTTTTTAACTTAAAGGTTTTGGCCATAATCTCTCCACCCCTTATCCTAATGTCTTAGCTTTTTCTACAGCTTCTTCAATTGTTCCAACAAAAGGAATGCTGATTCTGGAATATCATCATGTTCTCCATCTAAAAATTTCTTTAAATCCCTTTTATTGTATCTTTTATTGGAACATATTTACCTTTAATTCTTCCCTAAAATTGTTCTCCTACTGTAAATGGTTGTGATAAGAATCTTTTGAATCTTTCTTGCTCTGCTAACGGTAATTTTATCTTCATCAGAAAGTTCATCAACACCTAATATTGCTATGATATCTTGAAGTTCTTTATATTTTTCAAGTATATTTTTTAACTCTTGTTGCAACTTCATAATGTTCTTTTTCCAACTACTCTTGGATCTAATATTCTTGAAGTAGATTCTAAAGGATCTACTGCTGGGTAAATTCCAAGTTCAACAATACTTCTTGATAAAACTGTTGTAGCATCTAAGTGTAAATGTTGTAGCTGGTGCAGGGTCAGTTAAGTCATCAGCAGGTACATATACTGCTTGAACTGATGTTATAGATCCATTTGTTGTGGAAGTAATTCCTTCTTGTAAAGCACCCATTTCTGTTGCTAATGTTGGTTGATATCCAACTGCTGATGGTATTCTTCCAAGAAGTGCAGATACTTCTGAACCAGCTTGTGTAAATCTAAATATATTGTCTATAAATAAAAGCACATCTTGACCTTGATCTCTAAAGTATTCAGCCATTGTAAGTCCTGTTAATGCAACTCTCATTCTAGCTCCTGGTGGTTCATTCATTTGACCAAATACCAAGGCTGTTTTTGTTTAAACACCAGAATCCTTTCATTTCATGGAATAAATCATTACCTTCTCTTGATCTTTCTCCAACTCCTGTAAATACAGAAAGTCCTCCATGTTGCTTTTTAGCTATATTATTTAATAAGCTCTTGAATAAGAACTGTTTTTCCAACTCCTGCTCCACCAAATAATCCTATTTTTCCACCTTTTGATATGGTGCTAATAAATCAATAACCTTAATTCCTGTTTCAAACATTTGTGGTTCTACTGATTGATCCTTAAAACTAGGTGCTGGTCTATGAATTGGATATTTTTCTCTTTAGCATCTACTTTTTCATTATCTATTGCATTTCCAAAACATTAAATAATCTTCCAAAACACATTTTCTCCAACTGGTACTTCAATAGGCTTTCCAGTATCTTAGCCTCCATACCTCTACGTAATCCTTCTGTCGCTTCCATAGCTATAGTTTTTACTATGTCGTCACCCATATGTTGTTCTACTTCTGCAACTAAGGGATTTGAATCACCTAAATTTATATGTATACTGCCATTATATAAATTTGGAAGTGAGTCTGAATCAAATTTTATATCAACTACTGGTCCACTTGCTAATAAATCATTTGCATTACTTGTAGCTCCATCCATAGCAGTCATTCTAGCGCTTAAAGTCATTTAGCCTCACTGCATTTTGCATTTAAAATTAAATATCTTAACTTGCCTTTTAAATAAGCATCAAGTGCATCTTTTAAAACAATATCTAAACTTGGCTCTACTATTTTTGCTTGCTCTTTCGCCTTCAAGTTTATCAATTGGTAACAATTTTTCTAAACTTGGGACTTGTTTTACAGGGGTTTATAAAATTTGTATATACTACATATACTTCTGAAACTGCCACTATTAAAAAGACTTAATGCCTTTTTCATATATTACCTTAACTTCCTTAATAGTTGGAATATTTGGTATATCCACATATTCTGTAACTGTATTAAATCCTGCTCTTTTTACGTAGGAATTCCCTTAGCTCCAATAGTCATAACCTTCATTTTATCTTTATCATCTTCTGCTAAAGAACTAAGATAGGACACTATATTATTATTATATCCACCACATAATCCTGTATCAGATGTAATAACTATATAAAGCTTTGAATCACTATTTTTAGAGCTAAAATAAGGGAACTCTAAATTTTCATTATCATTAGCTATAGCAGCTAAAGACCTAATGGTTTCTTCAGTCTGCTTTAAAATATACATCATTATTAGATAATTCCTTCCTACATTTTCTAAGCTTAGAAGTGGCAACAACCCCCATGGCATTTGTTATCTTTCTGGTACTTTCTACTGATTTTATTCTTCTTTTTAATATCAACCAGTCCCACGCTGCCATCCATATTTCCACCTCCTAGAGAGAATTGTATAGCTTTTTTTTCATACTCTACCCTTCTTGTAAGAAAATTTTCTTAAATTCTGTTATGGATACTTCTAATTCTTCTTTAATTTCATCTGTTAAAACTTTTCCATCAACAATTGATTTTAATAAGTCTCTATGATGAGTATCCATATATTCTAAAATTCTTTCAAATTTTCTAATATCACTAACTTTAATGTTTGGCAGTAAACACTGATTTGTTAATTCCTCCTAAATTTTTTGGAGGTGATATTAATGAGGACGGCAATCTTTTTCAATTCTTGATGTTACTCTTTACAAATGATTTGCACAAAATTCTTGATGCAAAGAATCCAAAAACTTTGCGGCCGGACTATAACTTTTGAGGACAAATTGATGTTAATGATGCCAGCACATTGCAAATTTATATTTCTAAAAAAACAGTTAATGGTTTTTTTCATTTTTATACCATTTTCCGAAAAAGGCATCTTCAAATAAGGGGTGTCTTTTTTATTCCGTTTATATCTCTGATAAAGGAGTTAAAATAAGGTTTAGCAATACTTTGTTATAGTCTTATATTTTTTGTAATACTATGTTAAACCATAATATTCCCACTTAAAAAAAGTACAAGAAAGCAAAACTCGCACAAGGTCAGCCGACAACCTATGCGGGCAGCAATTATATTATTTTCTGTTTACTGTCAGCAATACGCCAACTTC
>VOFC01006689.1_pt1 | contig 12380 bp, 18 predicted proteins | sample 5384161 | NCBI WGS metagenome assembly VOFC01 (sample SAMN12384722, study PRJNA508395) | human gut metagenome | isolation source: healthy gut B | host: Homo sapiens | reverse complement strand
AAATTCCGTCTCCGTCGGTAAAATAGATCAACGCTTTTAAGTTTCGGAATACATGCTGTTTCCGCAACTCTTCCACTTTCTGAAAGACAGGACGGAAATCGGTTCCGCCCCGGCCCTTGATGGTAATTGTTTCACGGTAAGCTTCCCATTCTTTCGGTGAATGGATCATCGTGACATCCTGTACGAAGCTGTCGCACTGGATCAGGCAGACGTTCCATCGGGAAAAGAAGTTTTCTTTTTTCTTCAAGAATGCTGCGCGTCTCACCGAGAAATTTTGCTACGATTTCTTTTTTTGCACGAACCGGATGTGTCGATCGCGATAACCAGCTCTTCGAGACGGTTTCCCTCTCGCGTCTCCGGCGGCTCGATGAAAGGGAAATTTCCGTAATGCATAAGCCCATAATGGTAAGCGACTGGATCGAAGCTGTCGAGATCCAGTTCCATCTCCTCGCGGGTGACGGTAAAGCGTTTCAGGAAGCGGCGGTAATCGTACGCTCTTTTTTCGATCTCGGACAGGGTTTCTTTTTTTCCACCACGGTTCTGGCCTCGCCGCAGGCCGCCGGCGCCGTAGTTTTCCGCCAACTTGCGGGAAGCACGTTTCCAGACTGATTGAAAAGACTCGATAAGTTCCGGCTCTTTTCCCGGCACCAGCCATGAAACCGGAGACTGTTTTTCTTTTTCCGGCATCAGCCATGGAACCGGGGGCTGTTCTTCTTTTTTCCGGCTCCGGTGTTTCTTTCCCAAACCGGCGGATGCATTCCAGCAGCAGGTGCTGATAGCCTTCCTTGAGGAACGATGAATTTTCGGCACACATGCGGAGTACAAAATCGGAGTTAAAATATATCGTATGACCGTCGGATGTGATGGTTTTTGTCCTGCCGGATGGCTGATGCTGAAAGAAAAGAATCGCTTCACCAAGTTCCGGGGACAGCCAGCAGAGATTTTGCGGGCTTCTTCGAAAAGCCGGAGCGCCAGCGCTTCTTTTTCTTTTGTGGGCTTTTCTTTTTGAAACCGCAGCTTCTGTTTTTTCTGCTTTCCGTATTCTCCTGCATCGGATCCTGTGAGCTCCGGTTCAGGAGAATGCGGAAGGCCTGCCATTTCTGCTGGGCGGCGGCAAGATTGAGAAAACGTTTTCGGTCTGCATCGGACAGCCATCCGGTCTGCAGAATACGTTCCAGCTTTGAAAAAATCATCCTCACGAATCAGCATTTCGACAGCGGAACGGATGCGTTTCCGCAGGTATGCGGTATATGCGGCTCGCTGTTCTTCCGGAAGATCCTGCGATTCACAAAAAGCCGGAAAGTGCAGCCCGGAGGCGCTGCTGTTCGGATGTCGTCGTTCTGAAACTACTCCAGTCATCCATTTTATTCACTCCCTTACTCGCCGCGTTGGCTCACTTGCACTCAATCTTACGCTACCGCGTAAGCGACATTCGTCGTTCGCCAACTGAAAATAAATTTTCGTTTGACTCACTTGCACTCAATCTTACGCTATCGCGAAAATAAATTTTCGTTTGACTCACTTACTCAATCTTACGCTATCGCGTAAGCGACATTCGTCGTTCGCCAACTGAAAATAAATTTTCATTTGGCTCACTTGCACTCATTATATCGTCATTTTTGAGCATTGACAATGTTGGATCGTGTTATTTTTTTCACACTTTTACCATATTTTTATGATATACTTGATATTATAAAATACGATTGCAGTCATAAAAGCGCAAAGGAGATCCTTTTTATGAACAAAGAAAACAGAAAAGCTGCCAAGGAACGGCGTGCCAAAGAGCGGGAGCACGAAGCGAAAGTAGCGCATTACAAAAAGATCTGGAGCTGGGCCGGACCGGCTCTGATTGTCGTTGTGATCGTCGGCCTTATTATCGCCAGCGTACTCGATTCCAAACGACTCTCTGCCAAAAGTGCCTCGGAGGATACCTCCACAGCCTCATCGGCCGCATCCGCCTCATCAGCCTCCACTTCGGCTTCTGCCTCTTTGCAGACCGACACTTCCCTCACCATTGAGGATGGTGATACCGTCAATATCGACTATGTCGGCTCCATTGACGGCGTGGAATTTGAAGGTGGAAACACAAAGGAAACGGCGCTGATCTTGTGATCGGCTCCCACACTTCATCGATGACTTTGAAGAACAGCTCATCGGCCATCACCCGGGCGACAGCGTAGATGTAACCGTCACTTTCCCGGAAGACTATGGAAAAGACGAACTCAATGGAAAGGAAGCTCTTTTTCAAAGTTACCATCAACGGCATTTATAAATAGAACAACCAAAAAGACATCCAACGCAGATTTTCCGTCTGCGCCGGATGTCTTTTTCTTATTATTTTTTGTTAAGTTTTTTTCAAAGACGCTTCGATGTATTAAAAAAGTACATCTTCTTATTCCACAATTTTGTAATACGCCCGCGCCGTCAGCCCATAGACGATCAGGTAAACCACGGCAAACGCCGCAATCGTAATCGCTGTTGCAACCAGGAACAGATTGCTGTCCGGGAAATTCAGCATTGCCATGATACGCCTGGTCAATGGAAACGCTACCATTGTATGCACCACGGCCACCGCGAGCGGCAGGAAAAAGACCGTTACCACCTGTGACTGAATCGTCTGACGGATTTCTTTGCGGCTCATGCCGACCTTCTGCATAATCTGGAACCGTTTTCGGTCATCGAAGCCTTCTGAAACCTGCTTGTAATAGATAATCATAACGGCACCCATCAAAAACAGCGCACCGACGAAAACACCTAAAAACAGAAGTGAACCATACAGACTGTAAACCGTATTGCGCTCTTTTTCGCGCACTTCCACCCATCCGTTAAAAGATGACTCCGTCAGTATCGTCTCAATCTCATCTCCAACTGTGATCTGTTCGCCAGCATCCCCGATAAGATCCAGAGCATATTCCCAACTGTATCCTTCTGGCTCCTTTCCCTGCACAGCTGCATACGCTTCCTTTGCTTCATGGTTCCGCGTCACCACCGTCATTGTCTCATACACCTTGCGTCTTCTCATCGAGAATGTACGATTTCTTATCGGTATTCCATTTTTTTACTTCATACGTCTGATTTCCCAGTTCAATCGTGTCATATCCATAATTTTTCTGTTTTGCCTGAAAAACCAGAGCCTGCCCTGGTTCCAGCTCTACCTGTTCGCCGGTTACCTGTTTGTACTCCGACTCTTCCATAATCTTTATCAGTGTACTCGCCGCAGCATCATCTGACTGTGTTTTTTCTACTTTGTTTCTATCTACAACAGCAAGCATCACATAGTATCTCTGATCACTTTCATACTTTTTCTGAGCTGCTTTTCTTCCAGATGCTGATCAATCTCAGTTTTCACTTCCTCTATCATCTTCTGACTGACCGGCTCCACCGTCTTCATAATGCCGCTCACGCCAGTATTTGCTTCGATCGAAATCTGATGTGGAAACCGCGTATAGGTAACCTCCTCAATCCCCGTCCACAAACATGTGCTGATGGAGATAACCAGAAGCACACCCGTTGACAGAATACAGATATTCGCAAGACCGACCGCATTTTGCTTCATGTGGTACAGCATGCCCGAAATGCTTGTAAAATGGCGTGTCTGGTAATAGTAATTCTTGTTTTTCTTCAGAATTTTCAAAAATGCAATACTTCCAGCAGAAAACAGGCAGTACGTTCCCACCATAACCAAGGCGATTGCATTAAAAACTTATCAAGTGCGTCCATCGAGGATTGGCTGGTCAGAGCCAGATAATAGCCAACACCAAGAAATGAATCCAAGAACCGCCGTCAAAAGCTTCGTTTTCGGTTCCCGCTCACCCTGCGCGCCGCCGTGCAGCAGTTCGACCGGCTGTGAGACGTGGATCTGGCGAAGGCTTAAGAGAAAATTGATCACAAAAAGTCAGGCCGAACAGCAGCATCGTACTTCCCACGGCTTTTGCACTGAACGCAAAACCAATTGTTCCGTTCAGTCCGGTCAGCTTCATCAGCACCAGAAACAGCAGGCGGTACAGCAACACACCGAGCAGAATACCGATTCCAAGCGATGCCGCCCACAGATACAGACTCTCAAAAAGAGGATCTTCGCCAGATGCTTTTTCTCCATGCCGAGAATCTGGAACAGACCGAACTCTTTTTTTCTTCTTTTTGCCAGAAAACTGTTGCTGTAGATCAGAAAGATCACCGCGAACAGGCCAATGATATAGGTTCCCATCCCCATCACTGTCAGGATCGTATCTTTTCCGATCATGGAATCAAAGCCACTTCCCTGCGCCAGTGTATCCATGATAAAAAACATCACCACCGTGCCGATGCATGACAGCAGATACGGAAGAATATTCTGACGATTTTTGCTCAAATTTGTTTTTGCAAGTTTTGCATACAGCAGACTATTCATGACGCTCACCACCTGTCGCAATAATGGTCAGCGTATCCGAGATCTTCTGATACATCTCATCGCGCCCTAAAGAACCGCGATACAGCTGGTGGAAGACCTCGCCGTCCTTGATGAACAGCACACGTTTCGCCGAGCAGGCCTCCTTCACACTGTGCGTTACCATAACAATCGTCTGGCCCTCCTCGTTGATCTCCCCGAACAGTTTCATGAGGCCATCCGCTGCATGGGAATCGAGCGCGCCGGAAGGCTCATCCGCAAGAACCAGCTCCGGATTGGTAATCAGCGCACGCGCAACGGCTGCACGCTGCTTCTGTCCGCCGGACACCTCATATGGGTATTTATTGAGGACCTGGGTGATGCCAAGTTTTTTCGCAATCGGCTCTGCCCGAAGACTCATCTCCTCGTATTTTCTTCCTTCCAGCACGAGCGGCAGATAAATGTTGTCACGCAGGGAAAAGGTATCGAGCAGGTTGAAGTCCTGGAACACGAAACCTAAGTTTTCGCGGCGGAATCCGGCAATCTCCTTCTCTTTTAATTCGCCGAGATTTTTCCATTTAACCGCACCTGTCCGCCGGTTGGCTTGTCGAGTGCCGCGAGCAGGTTCAGAAGCGTCGTTTTCCCGCTTCCCGATTCGCCCATGATTGCAACAAATTCGCCCCGTTCCACTGTAAAATTAACGTCTTTCAACGCTTCCACCCGGTTGCTTCCGAGGCGGGTCGTATATGTTTTTTCAGATGTTCTACTTCCAGAATTGCCATGTCACATTTTCCTTTCTGTCTGAACTGTTTTCTTAATTGACAAGGCTTATTATACCCGTCCGCGCCCTCTTCTGCCTTAGGATCATCTTACAAAAAGACCGGCAACCTTACATTTCTGTAAGATTCCCGGCGAAGCTCTCTATGTACTACAGGGATACGGTATCCAGCCCAAGATACACCTTCGTTCCCACTCCCATCTCCGACTCGATGCGGATGGTATGCGAAAGTTTCTCCATGATCTGGCGGCACAGATACAGTCCGATGCCCGTTGACCGCTTGTCTGCGCGGCCGTTGCAGCCCGTGTAGCCTTTTTCGAAAATCCGCGGCAGATCCTCCGGCGCAATGCCGATGCCGGTGTCCTCAATCACCAGCGTTTTTGGTGCATCCGGTGACAGATAGATGTGAATGCTGCCACTTTTCGTGTATTTCAGCGCATTTGACAGAATCTGTTCCAGCACAAAGACGAGCCATTTTTCATCTGTCAGCACCTCGCAGTGCACTGGCTCGTAGGAAAGGATAATTTTCCGGCGGATAAAAAGCGGGGCATATTTCCGCACAGCCTGGCGGATCAGCGCATCCAAATCGTACCTTGCAAAGACAAGATCCGATGTCATTTTTCCATGCGCAGGTACTGCAGCGCCATCTGCACATACTGCTCCGTCTGGAAAAGTTCGCTCTGCATTTCACGCGAAAGCGGCGTATCCTCCTCCTGCAGAAGCAGCCGCATCGCCGCAATCGGCGTTTTGATCTGATGGGTCCACATCGTATAATACTCCATCATATCGCGGTATTTCTGCTCCATCTTAATCTGTTCTTCCTGAAACTGCCGCTCGTAGGATGCGATGATCTGCTGGTAATCCCGCGCCAGAAGCCCGTCCGCCTCCGGAAGCGCTTCTGTTTTGCCCTGCGGTTCGGCGGCAAGGAGTGCTAAGACCAGATGATGTTTCCGGTACTTCCCATAATGAAAGCAAAAACCTGCGGCTCCGACAGCAGCCATCAGCACGATCATATAAACGGTGACATCCTGCGGCACATTGCGCAGAAAACAGAGGAGTGAAAATACTCCTATAAAAGCGGCAATCCGCACGGCCGATGCAAGATGCTCTTTCAAATACCAGTTAAGAAGCATAAACTCCTGCCGGATTCCCTCTTTCTGTTGTTCCATCCTTTTCTCCTGTTCTGCTTCCGTCATGCGATCAGGTAGCCAACACCCTTTTTCGTCTGGATAAAGTCTGTAAGTCCTGCCTCCTCCAGTTTTTTCCGCAGGCGCGTGACGTTAACGGTCAGCGTGTTGTCATCTATAAAGCTGTCCGACTCCCACAGATGCATCATCAGCATATCTCGGCTGACGGCTTTTCCTTTATTTTCGAGAAGGGACTGCAGAATGCGCCACTCATTTTTGTCAGCTCAATCCGCTTTCCCCGGTAATTCAGCACACCACTTCCCGTATCGAGCATGGCACCGCGGTGCTCGAGGAAATTCGTTTCTCCGGCAAATTCGTAGGTGCGGCGGAGCATCGCCTGGACTTTGGCGGTCAGGACACTTAAATCAAACGGCTTCGCGATAAAGTCATCGCCGCCCCATATTAACGGCCATAATGATGTTCATGTTGTCCGTGCAGAAGAAAGAAAAATTACCGGCACTTTCGAGACCTTTCGAATCTCCTGGCACCAGTGATAACCGTTAAAAAGGGAAGATGAATGTCCATCAGCACTAATTGCGGATTTTTCACGGCAAATTCGGCGAGAACACCGGAAAAAATCCTGCACACAGAACGCCTCCATGCCCCACGAAACCAGGCTCTGCTGCACGGCGCGGGCGATGACTTCATCATCTTCTACAATCATAATTCGATACATGGCTGTTCCTCTGTTGTCTCTAGCAAAGCGGATATTCGCAATCCGCTTCGCTACTTGCTTGATTCGGTTAAAAATATGGACTCCGGGCGGGTATTTTCAACGCACAGCCGCTCCCGGAGCCGTTTTCGCAGATGATTATACTCTTACAATATAATCTGATTTTCTTTCTTTTGCCTCCGGGTACTCACAGTCGCGATAGCCGAGGATGCAGTGGCCGATGCCAACATAATTTTCGGAAAGTCCCCACTCTTTTAAGGGCTTTTCCTCCGGGCTCGCGAACTCTTCTTTTTTGCACGATGGATCCAGCAGGAATCCACACCAACGGCATGTGCTGCCAGCATCAGATTTCCCATGACAAGAGAGCCGTCCTCCACATAAGTTCCGCGCTCCGGGTCAGCAAGCACGATCAGAACGGTCGGTGCGCCGTAGAACGGATCGGATGTTGTACCCATAACAGCCGCATTCATTTTCGAAAGTTTTGCAATCAGCTCCGGTTTCTGTACCACAACAATCACCGGCGACTGTTTTCCCATGCCGGTTGCCGCATACGTTCCGGCCTCCAGAATTGCATCGAGCTGCTCATCGGTAATCTGCTCCGCTTTGTATTTGCGGATGCTTCTTCTTGTTTTGATTGCATTTAATACTTCGTTGTTCATGGTAAAAAATCCTCCTGTTCTTTTATTGTACTTTATCGCAAACGCCGCAGCTTTGTATACCGGACGCATTGCCTGTCTACATCTGTTTCCGCACAATCCGATACTCGTCGCCGAGCTTGTAGTACGGACAGTTGTAAAATTTATCCTGCAGAAAACGTGCCATCTCATCCTCATCGAGATCCACCTCGCAGGTGTAGCACTCATAATCCTCATCATACACAAAATTGCCGCACGACTCACAGCTTGTGGCCATCTGGCGGGAGTGCTTTTTCTTTTGTGCATGGGGTGTTGGTTCTATCATATGGCAATTCCTCTCATTTCTTACACTTCGCTTCTCCGTTTCGGCGCTTCCGGCAGAGGAAGAATTTCTATTTTTCATCCACAACCTGGAAGATATAAAATTTCAGGTAATAGGACTCATCCGCTGCCCACAGAATTGGATGATCCGGGGCCTGGGTGCGGTATTCTACTTGACGGAGACGTTTGTGGACGTTGTGAGCCGCCTGGTTGATGGTTTTCGTGAAGAGTTCGTAGTCCATAAAGTGGGAACACGAACAGGTGCACAGATAGCCGCCGTCTTTGACCAGTTTCATGCCGCGCAAATTGATTTCACGATATCCCTTGATTGCGTTTTTGATGGAGTTTCTTGATTTTGTGAAGGCCGGCGGGTCAAGGATAACGACGTCGAATTTTTCTCCCTCTTTTTCAAGACGCGGCAACAGTTCAAAAACATCCTCGCACACGAAAGATGCTACGTTTTCCAGACCATTTAAGGATGCGTTTTTCCGTGCCTGCTCTACGCCGAGCTCTGATGCATCAACGCCGATAACTTCCTTTGCTCCTGCATATGCCGCATTCAGTGCAAACGACCCGGTATGGGTAAAGCAGTCGAGCACTCTCGCGTCCTTTGCAGAGCTTCTGCACAGCCAGTCTGTTGTACTTCTGGTCGAGGAAAAATCCTGTTTTCTGGCCGTCCTGAACATCGACGAGATAATGGACGCCATTCTCGACAATCTCAACGCTGGTGTCAAACGGCTCGGAGAGAAATCCTTTCACACGCTCCATGCCTTCCTGCTCACGCACTTTTGCATCACTTCGCTCAAACACGCCGCGGATCTTAACCCCGTCAGCTGCCAGAACCTCCTCCAACAGGCGGATGATCGTCATTTTCATTTTGTCGATAGCGAGTGCCAGTGACTGAACGACCAGCACATCGGAGAATTTATCCACTACGAGTCCCGGCAGGAAGTCTGCCTCGCCAAAGATCAGGCGGCAGCTTGATGTGTCTGTCACTTTTTTTTGCGGTATTCCCAGGCATCCTGCACTCTTTTTTTCAGGAATGCTTCATCGATTTCCTGGTCGATATTTCTTGTCATCATACGGATGCGGATTTTGGAATGCTCGTTGATGAAACCTCGTCCCATCGGGTATCCGTCGAAGTCGCGCACCAGCACGATATCTCCGTTTTCATATGCTCCTAAAATCGAAGCGATCTCATTATCAAAAATCCAGGCTCCGCCCTGCTTTAAGGCGCGGCCCTCTCCTTTTTCAGTGTTACAACTGCGTTGCTCAAAAGTTTTTCCTCCTTAAAACAATATAGTTAGCCATATCTAATCATAGACAAATGTGTTTTGCTTGCATTCTCAAAACCGCGCTTCCAGCGCTTTTTGCTGCTGCGCAGCTCCTTTTTGCACGAGTGAACTATAACGTCAGATTCCTCTTCCGTCAAACTCCGGAATGAAGCTCTCCTCGGCCACCGGGCCTTCCTGTAAAAAGGCGTTGGTGACGCCGAGGGAAAACGTATAGTCCAGCAGACGCTCATACTCCCGCTTTGTCGTTTTCCGGTTCAGCGGACTTATGTTTTCCACCTGCGGAAGCGGCGTGTACTGGCTCATGAGGCTCAGCCAGACGGTATCGCCGTACGTCTCATAGACGTATTTTACCACAGCTTTTGCATTTTTACAGCACCGGGCAGCAATAAATGGCGCACAATCACACCTTTTTTCATCAGACCATTCTCATCGAATACAGCCCTGCCCGTCTGACGCACCATTTCCGCCAGCGCCCGTTTTGCTGTTTCCGGGTAATCTTCTGCCCGCGAGTACACTTTTGCAAGGGAGGAGTCCATATACTTAAAATCTGTCAGGTAAATATCGATCAGCCCATCCAAGGCCTGCAGGGCTTCCACGCTCTCATACCCGCCGCAGTTATACACAATCGGCACGGTAAGTCCCTTCTTTTTCGCCGGAAGAAGTGCTTCCCGGATCTGCAGCACGTAGTGGCTTGGTGTCACAAGATTGATGTTATTCGCATTCTGCGCCTGCAGCTCCAGAAAAATATCCGAAAGCTGCCCGATCGAAATCACTTTTCCGCTCTCCATCTCCGCAATATGATGGTTCTGACAGTAGACACACCGCAGATTGCACCCGGAAAAGAAAACCGTCCCTGACCCCGTCGTCCCGGATATACACGGCTCTTCCCAGAAATGCAGCGCCGCCCGCGCCGCCGTAACCCCGGAGGGTGCCTTACAATATCCCGTCTTTCCATGCTCCCGGTCCGCTCCGCACTTCCGCGGACAGACCCGGCACCGGCTCATCTCCTGTTCCAAATCCAGCATCGTGTTTCTCCCTTTTCTCTTTAGAAAAAAAGCCGTGTCTCCGGAAAATAGTTCTTCCACAGACACAGCTTTCGTATTTCTATGCGTCAATTAATATGCCAGAATTTCATATCCATCTTCTGTTACCGCAACCGTAACCTCCCACTGGGCTGACGGTGCGCCGTCTTCGGTGTAGACAGTCCAGTCGTTGTCGGAGTCGATGAAGATTTCATCGGTTCCGAGATTGATCATAGGCTCAATGGTGAATACCATGCCCGGTACGAGCAACATTCCGGTATCTCGTCTTGTGACATAGCTGACGAACGGATCCTCGTGGAACTCCAGACCGACGCCATGGCCACCGATGTCACGGACAACTTTATAGCCCTGACTCTGGGCAAATTCATTGATCACCGCGCCGACATTGCCAAGCCGGTTAAACGGACGTACTTCGGAGAGTCCAAGCTGTACGGCTTTTAACGTATCTTCCACCAGCTTCTTTGAAACATCGTCTACCTCACCGATGCAAAACATACGGGAAGAGTCGGAAAAATATCCCTTATAAATAGTAGAAACATCGACGTTGATGATGTCTCCGTCCTGCAGAATTTCCTCCTCATTCGGAATTCCATGGCATACTGCATCGTTGATGGAGGTACACACGCTCTTTGGAAATCCTTCATAATTCAGCGGTGCTGCAATTCCGCCGAGTTCTTTTGTCTTTTCTGCGACCAGACGGTCGATATCTTCCGTACTCATGCCTGCATGAATGTTTTCGGCCACATAATCCAGAACTGCAATATTGACAAGACCGCTTTCACGAATCCCATCGATCTGATCAGGTCTTTTGATAATTTTCTTCGGCGGAATTTTCCATCCCTTTAATTTATAAGAATTGATTTTCTCATCCAGCGCCAGATGGCAGTCTTTGTACTTCTTCCCGCTGCCGCACCAGCAGGGATCATTTCTTCCAATTTTTTTCAGCATAATGTTCTATCCTCTTTCTGAACGCGGAACGACAGATCCGATTTTCTGTCTCCCGCTGAAATTCATATAACTCCGTGCCGCCCAAATTTTTGTATCATGCTCCGTATAATGAATATGATCCGTTGTGCTCAGCATCACCCAGCTGTCCTGATGCTGTTCATCCCGGTTCGCACGGTAATTGCGAAGATAAAACGGTTTAAAAAACACCATTGTCGTAATAGGGGGATCACATCACCCAGCACTGCCTTTTCCGGTCGAAAATAAAGACTCATCCGCTCACCCTCCCATCGTTATCAATTGAATATTTTCAAAGCGCACCTTTCCGTCAGATACAGCAAGACCAAACTTCCGGTCGTGCAAGTCATACGCGCGCACACTGAGAGCCGTTGTTCCGCCCACATAGACTTCCATCACAGACTCATCGATATAAATTTCCATGGAATACGTTTTCCCCGGAATCAGTTCCAGCGGCCGCTCCAGCTCGACATCGTACTGGAACGTCCATCCGCCCTGCTCATGCATACGGATTGCGCTCTTGCAGTGCCACTCCAGACGCTGCCGCTTCGGAAATAGCATAGTAGGCAGATGTTTCTCCAACGCGCCGTTTATCGGTGCCCGCTTTACGTCATTTTGAATGCTCAGAACCCTCTTTCAGCGCCGGATTTGGTCTTACCGCCAGTGTGCCGTCCCCCCTGTGCATAAATTTCATGCCGGAATCAGCGTACCGCCCCAGTCATATGTTTTGTAATCGTATCCCTCGTGGTTCGGATCCGGGTCGAAATTCCAGGTATTCTGTGTCCTTGTCGGATTCCAGCCGAACAGATACCGGTGGTTTCCATCCCCGCAGCTTTTTGCCGCGTAGAACGCACGACCGTCAAAGGAATCTGTTTTCGGGCGTTTCCACGGTCCATGGCAGGAACGGCTCATGCGGTAAATGGTCTGGAAACGGTCTGTGAATTGTGAAAAGATCAGATACCACCAGCCGTTTTCGTAAAACATGTCCGGGCATTCGTACGCTGACATGCTCGCATGCGGTGCATACAGCGGCTCCACAGCACTCCAGTGGTGAAGATCGGCAGATTTACATAAGCCTACACAGCCGCGGCGGCCTGTTTTCCCTGGCTCTGCGCGCAC
>VOFC01002517.1_pt1 | contig 12384 bp, 15 predicted proteins | sample 5384161 | NCBI WGS metagenome assembly VOFC01 (sample SAMN12384722, study PRJNA508395) | human gut metagenome | isolation source: healthy gut B | host: Homo sapiens | reverse complement strand
CTTTGGCGCCGGCGCGGCCCCGGACACCGTGCCTGCCGCCTGTCTGGAAGTGGTGACAGAAGTGGCGGACTGCCTCTTTTCGGACGGATCCCCGGAGGACGTCTGCGTGGAGGGATCTCCCTTTGTCCGGGGCGCCATGCCCTTTCCGGCGGCAGCGGGACTGCCGGTCGCGGCGGTCGCGGATGGTGTTTTTTCCCGGGACGGGATTCCTTGCTCCGCATGTGCCTCCTGCCCTTTTGCAGCCGGCGGGCCCTTCTTTTCCCCAGCCCTGCCCCGCGCCACAGGCTCATCCTGCCGCAAGGACGCCGCAGGCGCCACGGCAGGCGGCAGCGCTCCGCCGGTTCCGCAGGCCGGGGCGGTTCCCTCATGGACGGGCAAAGGACATTGCCCCCGCTCACATTGCAGGAACTCTTCACGAACGGGCCCGCGATATGAATGCACGGGCCCGCTGCCGCCCTCTGCCCACGGCAGCTGCCAGCTTTCCTGCGGTTGCCGCGCATCCGCGGCCGGAACGGCCGGGGGATGCGACAGGGCAGGCAGGACCGCGAGCAACAAGGACAGACTGAGGGCATGTGCTTTCATGGAAGACTCCTGTCTTTTTTCTGCCCGATGCGCTCCGGCAATGCAAGCGCTGCTTGCAGCACGGCCATTTTTGAGGCACAACCAACACGAACCCGGCGTCTCCCCGCCAGAGGGCCGGGATCCGGTGAATCTTTGGAGGAACAATGGGGAACTTTTTAGAAAGCGTGCGCGCCTTCATCGCTGACAATCCGCTGCTGCAGACAGGGCTGGACATGGGGAGCATCATCGTGCCCTTTGCCCTGCTCTATGCCTATTTCGGTCTTACCTTCATCGCCATCTGCGGCGAGATCATAGCCCTGCGGCGCAAACGCTCCGCTTACAACAAATGCGCGCGGCAGCTGGCCTGCCTGAGCATGCTGCTGGGCTGGCTCATGCTGCTGGGGGGCCGGTTGTGGCTCATCCTGGCGCTGGACGGTTTCGACTCCTACAGCATCATCGTCCTGCTCAGTGAAGCCACCTGGATGATGTTCGGTTTTGCGGCCATCGTTTCCTGCTGCTACTTCATGCTCTGGAAATTCCTGGCCAATTATCCCGTACTGCACATCATCCTGGGCGCCATCGCCTTCCTGCAGGGCCTGATGACCTGCGCGGGGGTCATGGCCGTCACCCGCCTGTACAATGCCCTGTCCCTGCCCGAGGCCAGCAGCATCACCATCCCGCAGCTGTTCACGCCCCAGTTCGGTCAGGCCTACCCTGAGCGCCCTGTGCTATACCCTGCCCCTGATCTTTGCCCTTGCCGGAGCCTTTGGCGCCGTATGGCTGCTCCTGCGCCGCAAGGCCGATGACTTTGGCCGGGACTATTACAATACCATGGTCCCCTGGTGCACGCGCTGGGCCCGCAATGCCTGGATCCTGCTCTGGCTGCTGCTGGTGGCGTCCAGCGGACTGGAGATCTGGCAGACCTGGCAGACCAGCGGCGTGTTCATGCAGCAGGATGCCATTTTCCAGAGTGTCCGGGTACTGCTCTGGCTGTTGCCGGCCCTGCTCTGGACCCTGGTCGTGCGCAGTGCCACGCCTCTGCGCCAGAAGCCTGCCCTTGTGATCGGCCTGCTGCTGTCCATGGGCTTTACCCTGCCCTATTTCATGGAACTGATCCGGCTCTAGCCGACATGACAGCCAGCGTGCCATCTTTCTCTGATGGGTGAAGGCACGCTGGCTGTCGTGCGTCCGGGCCGCCGCCGGGAACATTGCCCATGTCTCACCAATCTTCGGAAAAAAATTTTTATCCCCTTTTTCTGGACCTGAGCGGCCTGCACTGCCTCGTGGCCGGACTGGGGGGGGTCGGCAGCCGCAAGCTCCAGGGGCTGCTGCAATGCGCACCGGCTTCGATCCTGGCCCTGGACATGGAAGCCCCTGCCGCCGGTCTGCTCCCGCTGCTGGAGCGGCCCTGTGTCCGTTTTGAGCAGCGGCCCTTCCGTGACGATGACCTGGCCGGCCGCCAGCTGGTCTTTGCCGCCACGGGAAATGCCGCGGTCAACAGGCATATCGCCCTTCTCTGCCGGGAACGCCACATCCTGTGCAACTGTATCGACGCCCCTGCGGAAGGCTCGTTCATCGTGCCCGCCGTGGCCCGCTCCCGCGGCATGGCGCTGGCCCTTTCCACCGGCGGGGCCAGCCCGGCCCTTTCCCGGCGCTGGAAGGACGAACTGGCGTCCTGGCTGGACGCCCGCCAGAAAATGGTTCGTCTGATGGGACAGTTGCGTCCCATGGTCCTTGCCTTGCACGACGAGACAGGGCACAATACGGCCCTGTTCCGCGCTCTGGCCCAGTCGCCCCTGCAGGATCATCTGCAACAGGGCGACCGGCAGGCGTGCCTGCGCTGTCTGCAGGCCCTGCTGCCGCCAAAGCTGCACGACCGCATCCCGGAGTTGCTTGATGTTATCGCCTGAGACCTCCACCCTCCTGACCCTGTGTTGTTACGGCGCTGCCACTGTGGCCGGCCTGGCCGGCATGCTGCTGCGCAATGCCTTCTGGCGGCGTCTGGGCTGCTGGCTGGCGGGGCTGGGATTCGTCTGCCAGACGCTTTCCCTCCTGCTCGGCTTCCACAAGACCATGCCCACGGGACTGAGCCTTGGCGGCTATCTGCAGATGCTGGCCTGGTTCGTCCTGCTGTGCGGGCTTGTCAGCCGCCTGCGGTACAAGCAGGAGGCCCTGCTCCTGCTGGCCACGCCGCTGGCCCTCATCCTGTTTGCCGTTTCCGCCCCTTACCTTTCCGCCGTGGTGCAGGTGCCTCCACAGCTCAAGGGCTCCTTCTACGCACTGCATGTGGGGGCGCTCTTCCTCAGCATGGGCCTCATGACCCTGGCCTTCGCCGCCAGCTCCCTTTTCCTGTTCCTGGAACGGCGCATCAAAAACAAACTGCGCATGGAAGGTTTCTGGCAGGACATGCCGGCTCTTTCCCTGCTGGACAAGATCAATGCCTTCGGCGTGGCGGCCTCGTTTCCGCTGTACACGCTGGGTGTCGTCTCCGGCCTGTTCTGGGCCAAGCCCGTCTACGGGGCCACCTTCACCGGTGACCCCAAGGAAGTGGTCAGCATCATCGTCTGGCTGCTCATGGCCTATGTGTTCCACGGCCGCCTTGCCACCGGCTGGCGCGGCCGCAAGCCCGCCCGTCTGATGGTGCTGGTCTTCGGCCTGAGCCTTTTCTCCATCGTGGTCGTCAATACCCTGATGGAAACGCATCATTCCTTCATCAAACCTTAATCCACCGACGTTGCTATGGATTGTGATATCGTACTTGTTGGCCTGAACCATCGCACCGCCGGTGTGGACGTGCGCGAACGTTTCGCCCTTGTGGATTTTTGCAGCCGGGAAAACTGGGCCCTGCCGTGTGACGACGTCATCGGCGAAGCCATGATCCTTTCCACCTGCAACCGTGTGGAGCTGCTCGCCACCGGTCATGGGGACGTGGCGGGCCGTATCCTGGAGCGCTGGGCCGCCGCGCGCGGTACCGACCCCGAAGAACTCCGGCCCTATGTCTACGTCTACAAGAACATGGATGCCGTGCGGCACCTGTTCTCCGTGGCTTCCAGCCTGGACTCCATGATCCTGGGCGAGCCCCAGATCCTGGGGCAGCTCAAGAGCGCCTACCGCAAGGCCGCCGCCTGCCACGCCACCGGCGTGATCCTCAACCGTCTGCTGCACAAGGCCTTTTCCGTGGCCAAGCGCGTGCGCACCGAGACCGCCGTGGCCTCCAGCGCCGTTTCCATCAGTTATGCCGCCGTGGAGCTGGCCAAACGCATCTTCGGCGAGATGCAGCACCACAAGGCCATGCTGGTGGGTGCCGGCGAAATGGCCGAACTGGCCGCCACCCATCTGCTCCAGGCCGGCGTGGACGAGATCCTGGTGGCCAACCGTACCTTCTCGCGCGGTGAAGAACTGGCCCGGCAGTTCAACGGCCGGGCCCTGCCCTTCGAATCCCTGGCTTCCCATCTGACGGAAGTGGACATCATCATCACGTCCACCGGTTCGCCGGATCCCGTCATCCGTGCCCGCGACATCCGCGGTGTGCTCAAGGCACGCAAGAACCGGCCCATGTTCTTCATCGACATCGCCGTCCCCCGCGACATCGACCCCGACGTCAACGGCCTGGACAACGTCTATCTTTACGATATCGACGACCTCAAAGAAGTGGTGGAAGAGAACCTGGCCACCCGTCGCGACGAAGCCCAGAAAGCCGCCGAGATCGTGGGCGAGGAAGTGGACATCTTCCGGCAGTGGCTGTGCAGCCTGGATGTGCAGCCCACCATCGTGGACCTCATCCAGCACGGCGAGAACGCCGCCCACGAAGAAGTGGCCCGCACCCTGAAACGTCTGGGCCATGTGGACGACGCCACGCGCGAAGCCATCGAGGTCATGGCCCTGGCCCTGGTCCGCAAGCTGAACCACGATCCCATCATGTTCCTCAAGCGCGGTACCATGTCGCAGGAAGGCAGCGCGCCGCGCATCAGCCTCATGCGCCGCATCTTCAACCTTGACCAGGGCTGTACCTGTAGTGCCCGGAACAACGGAGAGCACGAATAATGCGCTATTTCCTCATTGATGACCTGCGGGCCGAAGAAACCAGGCGCCTGTGCGAACATCTGGACGCCATGGATCTGGGTGCCGGGCTGGACGGCATCTACTGGCTGCCCATCCCCGCCCATATGCTCAGCGCCGTGCAGAAGGAACACGAAAGCCAGTGCGGTCCCTATGTCATGGCGCTGGAATGCGAAGAGACCAGCCTGCGCCTGGAGCTGCTGGTACGCGCCCGGGGCCGTATCCGCTGCGAATGCGTGGCCTATGCGTCGCCCGAGCTGCAGCGGCACATGATGGACTACATCACGGATACCCTGAAAGAACTCCATATTCCCACCTAAGTGGCGATGCCCTGCGGCATGATCCCCGTCCCCGAACTGCGAACGCTCCCTTCCCGGCTGGCCCGCCTGTGCCTGGATGTGGAGCGTTTTTGCCGTGACCGCCTGAAGATGCAGGACAGCAGGGCCTGGCTGCTGGCTGTTTCCGGCGGTGCGGATTCTACGGCTCTTTATGCATCATGACCCTTCTGGCGCCCCGGCATGGCTGGCTGCTGCATGTGGCGACGGTGGACCATCAGCTGCGGCCGGAATCCGCCGGGGATGCCGCCTTCGTGGCCGGACTCTGCCGGACCTGGCACATCCCCTGCCGCATCCTGACGGCGGATGTGTCCCGACTGGCGCGGCAAAACGGCCTGGGGACGGAAGAGGCGGCCCGGAGGGCACGCTATGCCCTGCTGGAGCAGGCCCGGCGGGTATGCGGCGCCACAGCCATCCTGCTGGGGCATCACCGGGGCGATGTGGCTGAAGACCAGATGCTCCGCTTCCTCCGCGGCACCGGCTGGCCGGCCTTGGGCGGCATGCGGGCCGAAGATGCGGAACGCCACCTGCTGCGCCCCCTGCTGTGTACGGAAAGCCGTGTCTTGAAAGACCTGCTGCATCATTGCGGCATCACCTGGCGGGAGGATGCCAGCAATGCGGACATTCGCTATACCCGCAATCGCCTGAGGCATACCCTTCTCCCGCTCCTGCACACGGAAAATCCCCGTCTTGAGGAAACCTGTCTGCATCTCTGGGAGCTGGCCGGCATTGACGGCGATTACTGGCGGCAGGAAATGGAGCGCCATCTTGCCCGCTGCCCCTGGCAGGAAACCCCCGGCAGCGTCACCCTGCCCCGTGCCCTGCTGCGGGGAATGCATGCGGCCCTGCGGCTGCGTCTTTACCACAGGGCTGTGGCCAAGCTGGCCCGCATCTTCGGCGGCCAGGCCCGTTCAGCCACCCTGCTGGCCCTGGATCAGGCTTGGCAGGAAGGCCGGGGCGGCACCACCTTTCAGCTGCCCGGCAATATCATGGCCCGTCTCAGCGGAGGCAGTATCCGCTTTTATGTCGAAAAACGGCAGGCAAGGCAGAAAAGCTGAGGAGCGGCAAGGGCCAGCCCTGCGGGACCGCCCTGCCCCGGGCCCTACGCAGCGCTCCCGTCTCCCGCCTGCACTTTCCTAGGCCCCTGGAGGGCCTTCTTCTGTCTCTCTGCCGGAACGTCATTCCCCTGTGCTTTCCCCGCATCCAGAGGACCTTGCCTCCTCCCTCTTCCGCCAGCATGCAAAAAAGGCGCACCCGCCACAGGTACGCCCCTTTCGTCTTCGTCGCCCCGGTAAAAGGCTCAGTCCTTCAGGACCAGTTCCCGAACGGCACGGATGATGTCCGGCGCCCGCAGGCCCACCAGTTCGCGCAGCTGGGCCTGGGTGCCGTGCTCCACAAAGGCATCGCCGATGCCCAGCCGGCGGATGCGCTGGCCGCGCAACAGGCCGTCGTCGGCCCAGCGCTCCAGCACGGCCGAGGCGAAACCGCCTGCCAGGCAGCCTTCTTCCACAAAGACGATACGATCGAACGCCCGGGCTATCCCGGCCAGCTGCGCCGCGGGCAGCGGCTTGAGCCAGATGGGATCGAAGACCAGCGGCCGGAAGCCGAATTCCTTTTCGATGGACGCCGCAGCTTCCAGGGCCGGGCGCACACGGTTGCCTACGGCCACGATGGCCACCCGCTCCCCTTCCTGCATGATCTCGCCACGGGCGGAGGGCAGCAGGCGCAGTCCGGCTTCCAGCGGGACCCCCATACCGGCACCGCGCGGATAACGGACGGCACAGGGCAGGCCGGATGTGGTGGCCGTCAGCAGGCAATGGCGCAACATGTTCTCATCCCGCAGGGGCCAGCAGGGTCATTTCGGGGATATGGCGCAGATAGGCGATGTCGAAGACGCCATGATGCGTGGCCCCGTCCTCGCCCACCAGACCGGCCCTGTCCACACAGAAGGTCACGGGAAGTTTCTGCAGGCAGACATCATGGACGATCGGTCATAGGCCCGCTGCAAAAAGTGGAATAGATGGCCACCACGGGATGGGATGAAGCCGCTGGCCGCCAGACCGGCGGCAAAGGTGACGGCGTGCTGTTCGCAGATGCCCACGTCCACGAAGCGCTCCGGGAACCTCTCCTCAAAAAGGTTCGTCCCGGTACCCTCGGGCATGGCCGCCGTGATGGCCAGCAGGCGGTCATCATTTTCCGCCAGCTCCACCAGTGTCTTGCCGAAGATGCCGGTAAAGGAAGGCGTCTTGTTGCCGCTGGGGATGAGCAGGCCCGTTTCCGGCTCGAAGTGGCCCACGCCATGGAAATGGGTGGGGTCTTTCTCCGCCGGGGCATAGCCCTTGCCCTTGCAGGTGCGCACATGCAGCAGCACCGGCCCGTCTTCCACGGCCGCCGCCATCTGCAAATGACGGCACAGGGCGGGCAGGTCGTGCCCGTCCACAGGCCCGATGTAGGTGAAGCGGAAGGCCTCGAACAGCATGCCGGGCGTGAAAAAGGACTTGAAGCTCCATTCACCGCGCATGGCGTACAGGGCCAGTTTCTGCCCGATGCGGGGGATGGAGCGCAACAGCTGGAGCACATCCTTGCGCATCTGCCGCACCCAGCGCCGGGACAGGGTCCGGCTCAGGAACAGGGACAGTGCCCCCACATTGGGCGAGATGGAGATCTCGTTGTCATTGAGCACCACGATGAGCCGGCGCCCCATATGCCCGGCCAGGTTCAGACCTTCAAAGGCCTCGCCCGCCGTCAGGGAGCCGTCACCGATGACGGCCAGGACATGTTCCTTGCCGCCGGCCAGATCGCGGGCCATGGCCATGCCCAGGGCCGCGGAAATGGAGGTGGAGGAATGCCCCACGCCGAAGCGGTCATAGGGGCTCTCGCTGCGGCGCGGGAAGCCCGCGATCCCTCCCAGGGTACGCAGGGTATGGAACCGGGAAGCGCGTCCGGTCAGCAGCTTGTAGGCGTAGGCCTGGTGCCCCACGTCCCAGACGATCTTGTCCCTCTCCATGTTGAAGGTATGCAGCAGGGCCAGGGTCAGTTCCACGACCCCCAGCGAAGGCGCCAGATGCCCGCCGTTCTTGGACACCACGTCTATGATGCGCTTGCGCAGCTCCGCGGCCAGCAGCGGGAGCTGTTCGTCAGAAAGATCCATCACCTGTTTCGGTGATATCAGGCTGTCCAGCAGGGACTGTGCAGTGTTCTCCGTCATGTCTCAGGCCGCTCTCGTGATGGTGTACCCGGCAAGGGCACGCAGGAATTCGGCTTCGGGCCCGCTGAAACCGGTCAGCGCGGCGCAGGCGGCATCCGCCTGCTCACGGGCCAGGCGGCGGCTCTCGTCAAGCCCCACCAGCGCCGGATAGGTGTTTTTGCCCTGTGCGGCATCACTGCCGGCAGGCTTGCCCAGGGTGGCCGTGTCGGAGACGACATCCAGGATATCGTCCGCGATCTGAAGGCCACCCCCAGCGCGGCACCGTACCGGCCGATGCGTTCGCACACATCGTCGGCAGCGCCGGCCAGCAGCGCACCGCATACGCAGGAGGCCCGCAGCAGGGCCCCGGTCTTCATGGCGTGCATGCGGCGCAGCTCCGCCATGCCCACAGGCGGCAGGCCGGTATAGAGCATGTCCCATTCCTGCCCGCCCACCATGCCGGACGAACCGGCGGCACGGGCAAATTCCGCCACGGCCCGCAGCACCTGGCCGGCGGGCAGCTCCACCCGGCACATGTGGGCAAAGGCATCCGTCAGCAGGGCATCCCCGGCCAGGATGGCCGTAGCCTCGTCGAACGCCTTGTGATTGGACGGCTTGCCGCGGCGCAGGTCATCGTCATCCATGGCGGGCAGGTCGTCGTGGATCAGGGAATAGGTATGGACCATCTCGATGGCGGAGGCGAACGGCAGCACGGCCGCCGGCTGCAGGCCGCACAGGGCGGCACAGCTCAGGCACAGCACAGGACGCAGGCGCTTGCCGCCCGCCTGCAGGCTGTACAGCATGGGTTCCCGTAACCGGGGCGGCATCTCCTGCCCGTCAAGGCAGGTCGCCAGATAGCTTTCCACCAGCTTCCCTCGTTCTTTCAGCAGGGCTTTCATGGCTTCTGTAGACATCATCATCGTTGCTCCACACTCTGTTGCAGGGGATCTTCCGCGCTCTCTTCCGGCCGGAACGCCCGGACCTGTCCGTCCTGCCAGACCGTCAGCTGTTGCCGGGCCTGCTCCAGCTGGCGCCGGCATTGCAGGGAACATTCCATGCCCTCCCGGTACAGGGGCCATCCCTTCTTCCAGTGACGGCTGTCCGTTCTCCAGGGTTTCCACTATCTCCTGCAGGCGCGCCATGCGCTCTTCAAAAGTCAGGTTCTTCTTGGTCGTTCTGGCTTTCATGATGCGTTATCTCCGGGCAGCGGGACGGTCTTCCAGCAGGGGTTCCGGGTCCACCGCCTGCCCCAGGACGATCAGGGAAAGATGCAGATGCGGCCCCGTGACCCGTCCCGTGGACCCAACTTTACCGATGACCTGGCCACGCCGGACCACATCGCCCGGCCGGACAAGGATACGGGACATGTGCAGGTAGGAAGTGAACACTCCCTGCCCGTGGTCAATATATACGGCATTGCCGGAAAAATACAAATCGTCGGCCAGCACGACCCGGCCGTCGGCGCAGGCCAGGATGGGCGTCCCTTCCGCACCGCGCAGGTCGAGCCCGCGATGCACCCCGCGCGGCTGGTCATTGAAGACCCGCCTGAGTCCGAACCTGCTGGACACGCCCCCCGGCACGGGCCGCGCAAAAGGAGCCGTCCACAAACGTTCCGGGCTGTAGTTGTCCAAAGCCTTGCCGGCCTTTTCCCGATCCCTGCGGATACGCTCCTGCACCTCTGCCGGTGGATCCACATATTTTTTGTCCACCCGCAGGGCCTGCACCGGACGTTTTTTATCGAACAGGACCACACGGGCCTCCGCCTGCTGTCCGTCGTGCGTCCGTACTTTCAGAACAAGGCTTTTGGCGCTGCTGTCCAGCGGCACGGGCAGCAGGAATGCCGCCTGCCAGCCGCCCTCTGACGGCTGCGCCGCCATGACATGCTCCCGCTCCAGCCAGGAGACGGTCACAGGCAGGACTGGCCCGTCACCGGAGGTCTGCACGCGGATGGCATCGCCGCGGGCTGCCTTCGCGGAAGCTCCAGATGCATGGCCGCCACTGCCGGGATGGCCCACAGCAGGAGCAGGATCACGGTCCCCAGGATGCCGCTGCCCGGCCGCTGGAAAAAAGAAGACTGCTCAGACATGTTCCCCTCCCTGTCCGTCATACGGATGCACAGCGGTGACCCTGGCTTCCAGTTCCCCGTCCCGCAGCAGGATACGCACGTCCTGCCCGGCACTGCCCTGCCCGGTCGAAGACAGCACACGCCCTTCGGCCGTGCGCACCACGGCATAGCCGCGACCCAGCGGCGCCAGAGGATTGCAGGCCGCCAGGCGCAGCTCCAGACATTCCAGCTCGTGCCCGCGACGCGAGACGGCTTCCTGCCCCAGACGTGCCAGATCACGCGTGCAGTCCCGCACGACCTGCTCACGTCCGCGCACCATCAGATGCGCGGCGTTGCCAAACTTCTGTTCCAGCAGCGCAAGACGCTGCTGCAGATGTGCCAGCCGTCCCGGCCCCGTGAGGGCCCGCAAACGTTCCTGGTGGTGCTGCAGGCGGAGTTCGCGATCCCGCAGCAGGCGTTCCCCGGCCTGGAGCAGGCGCTGCTGCCACTGCTGCCATTGCAGCGCCGCCCCTTCAAGACGGCGGGCGGGCGAACACAGGCGCAGGGCACGCTCGCAACGCTGGAGCCGGTCTTCCTGCCGTTGCAGCCATCCCTGCCGTGCGCGTTCCAGTGCGAGGGAAAGTTCATCCAGCCGCTGCCAGTATTCACGCCGCAGGGGCCAGAGCGCTGGGCGCATGGGACGGGGTGGCCGCACGCACATCGGCCGTCATGTCGGCCAGGGTCACGTCCACTTCATGGCCGATACCGGCCAGCACCGGGATCTTTGAGGAAAAAATGGCTGTCGCCACGTCTTCCTCATTGAAGCACCAGAGGTCTTCCAGCGAGCCGCCGCCCCGGATGATCACCACGACCTGCGCCCAGGCCTGACGGTTGATCTCGTCCAGGGCCCGGCAGATCGCCCGGCAGCGCCCTCCCCTGCACCCGCACCGGGAACAGGCGCACTTCGGCCCCCAGGCCCCGTACGGAGGCCAGTTCCATGAAGTCATGGATGGCGGCCCCGGCAGGCGACGTCACCAGCGCCACGCGGCTGGGGCAGGCAGGCAGCGGACGCTTGCGCTCCGCAGCGAAAAAACCTCGGGCAGCCAGCGCCTGCTTGCGCTCCTCAAAGGCCTGGGCCAGCAGGCCCTGCCCCCCGGCCTGCACCAGCTCTACGATCAGCTGGTACCTGCCGCGCGGCCCGTAGACACTGATCTGTCCGGCACAGAACAGTTCGGAGCCCTGCCGCAGCAGACGCACGGGATCCGGCCGGGGCTCGGCAAAGATCTCGCCGGTCAGAGGGTCGAAGTTCCGGCCGCGCATCTGGCGGTCCCGGAACCAGACGCATTGCAGCTGGGCACCGGCATCCTTGAGGGTGAAATAGACATGCCCGGAGCCGGGGAAAGACAGTTCGCCTATCTCGCCCCGGACCCAGACGAAGGGAAATGTCCTCCAGAGTACGACGCATCCTGTCCGTCAGCTCGGTGACGGACAGGATGCGCTTTGTTCGCACGCAGCGGGCATGCAGGGGCTCCGCTGTCAGCCGTCCTAGGCGCGGCGTTCGGCCCAGGCCTTGCGCACGCCTTCCATCCACTGGGGCAGCGCGGTTTCCAGGGCATCCACGGGCAGCTCGCCCTTTTCGCCCGTACGGCGGTCCTTGCATTCCAGCACGCCGCGGGACAGGCCCTTGCCGCCCAGCACCAGCTGCATGGGCGCGCCGATGAGGTCGGCATCCTTGAACTTGACGCCGGGACGTTCTTCGCGGTCATCCAGCAGCACGGTCACACCGGCCCTGCACAGCATGGCGTAGATCTCTTCGGCCTTGGCGCTGACCTCTTCCTTGCCGGGGTCGAGGTTGAGCAGGATGCATTCCACAGGAGCCACGGCGGGCGGGAAGATGATGCCGTGCTCGTCGTGGTTCTGCTCGATGGCAGAGGCCACCACACGGGAGATGCCGATGCCGTAGCAGCCCATGATCATGACGTTTTCCTTGCCGTTCTCGTCCAGATACACGGCATGCATGGCGTCGCTGTACTTGGTGCCCAGCTTGAAGATGTGGCCCACTTCGATGCCCTTGGGCAGCTCGATGGTGCCGCCGCAGCGCGGGCAGGGGTCGCTCAGGGTGATGCAGCGCAGGTCGGCGTAGGCCGTGACCTTCACGTCACGGCGCAGGTCCACGTGCACCAGATGCGCGTCAGCGG
>VOFC01005687.1_pt1 | contig 12386 bp, 21 predicted proteins | sample 5384161 | NCBI WGS metagenome assembly VOFC01 (sample SAMN12384722, study PRJNA508395) | human gut metagenome | isolation source: healthy gut B | host: Homo sapiens | reverse complement strand
ACCGCCAGCCGAGTATTAAGATCTACCGCGGTATGGAAAGGATACTCTGGATATCATCGGAAGCATCCGTACCGGCTGAGTGGAAATGGCAGGTATCGCATTCAAAACGGCGGACAAGCTGGCAATCAGTTTGGGGCTTCCACCGTTTCCCGGAACGTGTCGACGAAGCGCTGATGTACGCGCCATCCGCCGAAGGCGAGACGGAGGACATATGTCTCTGGAAAAACACGATTTCCTCCGCAGGGCGCTGCGCCTTCTGGAAACACCGGAGATCACTGAGGAGATGGCGGCCGCAGAGCCTTCCAACTGGTACAAGCGGATCGGCTTGTCGCTGCTATCCACTACATCTACCGCACTGCGACTGCCACCGTGTAAGAAAACAATATTGCCTTTTCATATCGCACAGCAGATGAAAACGGCCGCAGAGCCTTACGAGAATCTGGATCACGCCATTCTGTGCGAGGAACGGAAGCTCAGGATCACATTGCGCCGGAACAGCGGGAAGCGGTAAAATGGCGCTATCCACCAAGTTCTGCGTCATAACCGGCGGCCCGGGACAGGCAAAACCGCAGTTCAGCGGGCGATCCTTGATCTGTATCAGGAAAAGTATCCGGAAGCGCAGATCATATGCTGCGCCCCCCACCGGGCAGGCAGCGCAAAGGATGAAGAATCCTCCGGGCTGTCGGCATCGACGATTCACAAGGCTCTGTGCATCAAGGCCAATCCTGACGGCACCTGACCGAAGGCATCATGCTGAATGCGGATCTGATCCTTGTAGATGAAGTCTCCATGATGGATGCCTTTCTCGCAGAGCGGCTGTTTACTGCCATCCCGCCTCATGCCAGACTGATTCTGGTGGGTGACGCGGACCAGCTTCCCTCTGTCGGCCCGGCGCTGTCTTAAAGGACATCATCAACAGCGGCGTCGTACCCGTGGTTCGTCTGGATCATGTGTTCCGCCAGAGCGCCGGAAGCCGGATCGCTACCAATGCCCGGCTGATCAAGCACGGTAATCTGAGTATGGAGTACGGCCCGGATTTCATGTTCTTTGATTCCGCGATTTAGCTGTATCCGCCGATATCATTGAAAACCTGTATATGCAGGAAGTTCAGAAATTTGGTGTGGACGGCACGGCATTCCTGACCCCCTTCCGGCGTAGGACCGAAACATCCGTGGATGCCATGAACGCACACGGCTGCAGGCACTGGTAAACCCACCGGCTCCGGGAAAAGCTGAAGCCGTTTCCGGGCAGCTGCGATTCCGGCTTGGCGATAAGGTCATGCAGATCAAGAACTACGAGCAGGGTCAACAACGGCGATGTGGGCTACATCACCAACATTACCGGCCCCGAAAACGAGGCTACCGTGGGATTGACTTGGAGATGGCAGAATCATGAAGTATGAAAGTGATCAGCTTAGAATGGATCTCGGATACGCCTCTACCGTCCATAAGTCTCAGGGCGCCCAGTACAAATCTGTCATTCTGAACCTACAATGCGCCCACGCGATCATGCTGATGTGCCATCGTCTACACAGCAATTTACGCGCGCAAGGCTTCGGCTCACCATCGTTGGTGAACGAAAAGCGTTGTGCCGGGCAATCCTGCAATAAAAGCCGACCAGCGGGGTACCCGTCTGGCGCAAAGAATTCAAGACTTCATTGAGTAGAAAGGAAATGAAGCCATTATGGGCAACTACGTTGGATATGTACTACCAAAACAAGCAGCAGCTCAACGCAATAATTGCGGAGCATAAGCTGACCATGGATCAGCTATTGGGGTATCAGGAACTGCTTTACCGGATATCCATTCTGGAAAGCTGCATGAATTTTGTCAAGACCGCTCCTGTTACCGCTGATGTGAGCGCAATGAGCTATCACTACAAGATCGTTGACGCGCTCTTTACCTGTCTGCTTCAGGAGCGGCAGTTTGGCATTCCCGCGGACGAAAAAGCTGAAGAAACAGCGTGCGACTGCTTTAGGTAATCTCCAGACAGTGATCACCAGCTTCCGCAAGCAGTTCAGAGCTTTGCGCCAACCACACCGGAGGCTTACCGGGATGCTATCAGCAAGATGGTCAACACGGTATTGCCCGCATGGCTCCAGTACCGCTTCACCTATATTCCGTTCTGATCAGGAGGTAATCACATGAATCAGAATATCAATTTCAACTCTCAGTTTCCTGTTTTGAACACCATCAATCAGGTGGATGGCTTTGATCCTTCCAAACTGACGGTAGACTATGTAGACCTCACGACGCAGGAAAAGCGGAAGCGGCTGCCCGTCATGGCGCAGCTTGCGTGGTTCCGTCTGCGCCACCCCGAAGGGAAAATCGCATTGCATGTTGAGCCAGTGAAGGATTACTTCGTTGCAACTGCGAGTATGTCAAGCTACAAGGATCCAGCAGATTGCTAGGCCTGTCTGAAGCCACCGCTTCCGCAAATATGATCCGCTGAAGCCTACCGTTTCTCCCGGGAATGGGCGCAGACTGCGGCAATCGGTTGCCCTTCGCAACGCCGGTTTCGGTTTACAGTTCAGTGCTGCCGGAGATGGTTTTCGACGGCAATGTCCTGACGCTTGAACGAAAATGGCATAACACCTCCTGCGCCAATGCCCACAGGCACGCCGCCCGCCCAGCCTGAAACAGAATCACGCAGTAGTTACTGCACCTCCTGTTTCAGATCCAGAGCTTGTCAATTTGTGGAACTGACACCGGAGCAGAATTTGAACAGGCATGTGCCGTTGTGAGTCCATCAAAAGCTTACGGTGGCAAAACGCTGGGCGAAGTTCTCAGCACGGAACCCCGGGCCATTAACTGGCTGGCCTCGAAATTCAGCGGCGATGAAACCATTCGTTGCCGCTGCAGAGTATATTATTTGCAAAATTATGCAATGGAACAAACACCCGCATAAACCGCTTGCGAGAAAGGGGATGTACCACACATCCCCCAGAGAAAGGAAGGCTGCATGGTTGGAAATCATATTTACGATATTATCCCTCTGATCAGCATTCCGGAACCGCCGAGCGGCGAACACAACTACAATATAAGCTGCCCCTGCTGTGACACAAATCCCACGTGGAAAGCACCTGAACATCAATCTTACGAAAGATGTATTCTGCTGTCCCCGGTGCCATTTCTCAGGCGGTGTCTTTGATCTGTATGCGTACTATGCTCAGGTTGACCGCAAAAACGTGCAGGAGAAATTCTGATAAAGGAGCTTGGTCTGAAGGATAGCGACTCATTTCACCATGAAGACAGCAAACGCGCGAGCGGGAGCGGAGGACAGTCACACGCCCCATTCTGCCAGGATGAATGGTGCCCCTCACGGACATTGATGCCCGGCATGAAACCTACACAGCGCTGCTCTCCAAGCTGTCACTGGCGTCTGACCATCTGGAAAACCTCCTATCCAGAGGCATGACCGAGGAAATGATCTGTCGGAATGGCTATAAGACCATGCCCGTTGCAGGCTTCTCCGCCATTGCAAAAGCAGCTCCATGAGGAAGGCCATTATCTGGCCGGTGTCCCCGGCTTTTATCATGATATGGCTGGAAACTGGACCATCAGCAAGGAAAGGCGAGGTAATCCTCGTACCGGCTTAAAGAACCCCCGAAGGAAAAATTCAGGCCTGCAGATCCGATTGGATTCCATTAAAGAAAGTTTCCGGTGGATCACCAGCATCGGCAAGCAAGGATGGCTTGTAGAAGCGGAGATGCTGGACCCATATCGCTGGCGAGCCTACCCCGACAGTCCTTCTGACCGAGGGGACCTATGAAGCGGATGTCATCATCACATTACCGGTCTGCGGTAATTGCGGTACCCGGCGTCAATTCCTGAATCATCTGGAAGGAAACACTGGAGTTTTACGTGCAGTCCAAGGGAACCACCAAGATCATGACGGCGACATGGACTATCTGAAGAATCCCCATGTGAAGGATGGCTTTTCAATCTGGCCACTATGCTGGCTCAGGGATTTGAAGACAGGATTTGACTTGGGATCCCAATACAAAGCCTTGACGATTATGTATGGCACTGTCGTCGAGGAAGGTCTGGTCTGACATAAAGGGCTCTATTTTTACGCACTATGCGGAAAACAGATGGTTTTTCAATCGACCTGTTTGTATTTTTTTTTATGGTGCAGTTTCAAGAAATTGAATGCCATACTAACGAGATATTCTACGTAACATTGGCACATTTCCTCGGTCAGGGAATCAGCGGAAGTACACATCCTGGTTAATCGTGGCGAATGCGCCTTACACCGCTGGATGAAGTGTTGGAAACATCTAGCTGCTTGACGCTGTCTTCCACTGGCTTTTGTCAGTCTTCTTTTGATGATTGTACTGTTCTTTGACCGGGCAGTCTTTGATCCGCATTCATGAACAATTTGTATGAAATCTGAAAGGTCTTGTTGCTTTTATCTTAATGCACCAAAGAGCCCGATTTCAGCAAGAACCGGGCTTTTTATACTTTTCGCGGAGCCCGCCTTTTAATTGAGACAACCCTACGCTTGGCAGCCTTGATAGTGTATCTTTGACTTCTCGATAACGAAATCAGGCATTTGATTGTTTTCTACAACCCCAATGCCCGTTTCCACATAAGGGTCAGTGATTTCTTGAATAATGATAACAAAATTCTCTCCCCTTTTTATCTTTACAATGTTAGCAGAAACATCGACTTCTGATGAACTGCCACCATATAGAATATCATATTAAAGGCGCATGGTCAACTGACTTGCTATTTCTTGTCGTCGCTGCACAATTTTTGCTTTTAATAAAGAACAATGATATAGACCATCTTCTATAAGTAGAGGCTGCTCTGTATGATTCTGGAGAATCACACAGAGCAGCTCGCTCTTTGGGGGCGCAGAGCAAGGGAAAAAGTGACCAATTATACCGAAAAAGCAGCACACGAAATTAGAGGGGCAGGTTTTTCTCTCTAATTTTGAGATAGCTCTTTTTGTGCGCATCTTCAAGAATTATAAGCACAAGTGTTGCAAAATACGCATTTGCAGCGGTGTAATCAAGTATATAAAATATTTTTAAGGAGGAAATCATTATGTTAATCGCAGTCGACCACGGCAATCACGCCATCAAGACCGTCCACCACAATTTTGTATCCGGTCTGGCACGGCACTCCGTCCGCCCGCCTATGGCGGATGAAGTTCTGAGTACAAGGAGAAATACTGGACCCTTTCCGGCCAGCGTCTTCCATATCGCCGGGATAAGACCCGGGATGAAAGTTTCTTCATTCTCACCCTGTTTGCTATCGCAAAAGAGCTTTCTTCCTATGCCGGTCACTCTGCCCGCAGCGGAGAAAATTGAGCTGGCGGTAGGTCTGCCCCGGAACACTACAGCATTCTGAAGGACAAGTTCAGAGCCTACTTCAAGCGCAGTGAGTCCGTCAATTCTCTTACAATGACAAGCCTATGACCATTCTGATTCGGGATGTCTTTGTATATCCGCCGGCATTTGCTGCCATCGCACCTCAGAAAAGCCAGCTCAAGCATCATCTGCGCTTGTTTCTGATCATTGGGCGGCTACACCACCGATGTTCTGCTCCTGCGCAGCGGCAAGCCCGACATGCACCAATTCTGCCGCAGTCTGGAAACCGGCGTCATTACCATGAACAATGACATCATACGCAGGGTCGGCGCCCTGCATGATATGCCAGATCGAGGATGAACATATCAGCGCCGTGCTGTGCGGCAAAGGAAACCATTCTCCCCGCGGATGTAAAGGATACCATCCGCAAGTCCGCGGAACAGCACGCGAAGGATATTCTGGATCAGCTGCGTGAACTGAAGGTAGATCTGCGTTCTAACCCAGCTGTCTTCATGGCGGCGGCTCTGTCCTGTTCCGGATTATCTGGGCATTCCCCTCTGGTAGCATCAGCCAGTTTCGTAGAGAATGTGAACGCCAATGCCATCGGATATCAGGCAATGGCAGAAGGGCAGCTCTCTCTTCTGCAACTTAACCATAAGCAGGGGTGAACCGCGTTGATTAAAGATGGAAAGTACCGTTACACCCTCCAATTTGGTATGGACACTGTCGAAGAAAGGCAGGCAGGCCAGTTCCTTGAGCAGCTGGGTAACAAGAAAAGCCCGGTCATCGTGGCTGCTCTGAACAAATATCTGGAGGATAACCCGGGCCTGCTGGATAGTCAGGTATGTGTGCGGGTTCACGTTTCCAATCTAAATACTCGGATGCTGGAAGATAAAATCCGGCATCGTCGAAAAAGAACGGCTCACGCTCCGGCATTCCGCTTCCCTACGCCAGCGGCTGCCAATCCCCACGAGAATGTGGAAGATGTCAGCGCAGACATCTTAGGAAATGCTGAACGATCTGGACAGCTTTGGATAATCAAAAAATCCCGGAGTCGGGTAATACCAATTCCGGGATTCTTCAATTTTAGAGAGATTATCAGGACGCTCTTGGCGAGGAATAATTCTTTGCGCGATTAAGGGCGCTTTGCCATGCTGCTCCGATATGCATTGGGTGTCATCCCATAATATTTCTTAAGCACAGAATCAAAATGTTTTACAGAGATACCCGACCTCACTTGCAATGTCACCCACTTTAGCCGCAGTGTGCGTGCGGAGGAGGAGAAGCGCACTCGTTTCCATCCGAAGGCGGGTAAATACTTGGAATATGGTTCCCCGCGTTCCGGACTTGAAAGACGCTGCTGAGATAAGCTGGGTTAACCTCCAAAGCGCTTGCGACTTCGTTCAAAAGAAATAGGTTTGGAATAGTTCATCTGGATATAGTCCCTTGCCCGCTGTACCAGAACACTGGATTCGACATCTTCCAAAGGAAAAGCAGCATCCGGAGAAACATGGGCCTTCACTTGGGGAGTTGCGCCGGGTCTCCCGGCAGAACGTTTCTTTGCCAGTTTATCGAGAATGGCGTGCAGTTCTGCGTCCTGAAGCGGTTTAAACAAATAGTCTGAAAACACCGCACTGCGGACTGCTGCACGTGCGTAGTCGAATTCATCATAACCGGTCAAAAAAATAATATCCGTATCTGCGATGTTGTTATGTACGTATGTCGCAAGTTCCACTCCAGGTCATGCGAGGCATCTTAATATCTGTGATAATCAGGTCGAAGTGCTGCTCATTCAGCAGTGCCATCGCCTCCACCCATCTTTTGCACATGCGGCGGTGATCCACTGGTCATGTATTGAAGATAGATTTGAACAGCAAATTGGTATTCCCGCATAAGGGGCTCATCTTCGACGATCAAAGCGGTTAACATGGTTTCACCTCCTTGGAATGCTTAAAAGGTAACAGTGGTTCCGCTTCCTTCTTCGGAAAAAAGGGTAATGCCATAGGGACTACCGAACTGAAAACGAATACGTTTTTTGTATGTTGATTAGTCAATGCCGCTTTGTCTGAAATTCTGTATTCTTTTCCGACTCACAATTATCAATCTGCTCTGCAACTGCTGCAAAGTGACCGTTGACATGCCTGCGCCGTTGTCTTTACCGAAAATAACAAAACACATCGCCGCGATATTGCAGATCTACAAGGATATGTGTCTCTCCTTCCGCTTTTTCACAGCCATGAATCAGCGCATTTTCAATAATCGGCTGGATGGTCAGGGCGGGAAGCGTGCAGGACAAATCAATATCAGACACATTGATTTCGTAAGTCAGATTATCATGGCGTAATTTCTGTAATTGGAGATAACTTTCCACGATTTTCAGTTCGGCTTCCAGTGTAATTTTGACCGGAGCTAATTACACCCCGGAGCAGGTGGCCAATTGCTCAATCCCACGCGTTGCTTCCTTGTATCTGCCGCATTTTATTAGCAGATTGATTGTGTTCAGGGTGTTGAATAAAAATGAGGTTGTATTTGGCGATGTAAAGACTCAAACTGTGCCTCTTTCTGCAGATACTTCGCTTCATATACCTGTTTTGTCAGCTGTTTCTCCTGATCCATCATCTCCTGAATCTGCTCCAGCATGTGATTGAAGGCTGAATTCAGAGGCAATTTCATCTGTACAGTCTGTGCTCGCACGCACAGTTAGATTACCGGCTTCTACTTCCTCCATCAGATTGACCGTTTGATAAAAGTGGCCGTAGTTGTCTGCGGACAAAGAAGATAGAGATGGCAACACCCAAAGCTGCCATTCCAACAGCCATGAGCATATTAAAAATCAGTGTTGCATTGGCACCTTTGACGACCTGATTCCTGGCGTTGATTGCGATGACGCGCCAGTTCGTGGAGGAATGATCTCGACATTTACAATATACGTTGCTCTATCCAGTCTCCGTGTAGAGTAACCAGACGAAGCCGCCGCGCTGCGGATATCATCGTTTTGTGATTGCTGCAGGCAACGCGGAGTTCTGGTACACAGGGATTCAGTTGGAATCCATGATAAAAAGGCACCGCCCTCGCTTACATTGATGCGGTCACATACCGCCTTTATGCCGTTGTAGTTAGCATCGACTCGGATAACGCCGACAGTTTTCTGGTTGTTTTGAAGGCTGCAGAGGCGTTTTTGCAATGGAGATAACGAGATTTACAGAGGAACCCGCTTCTTCAAAATGAGCTGGCAGAAAAATATAGTCATCGGTACTCTGCGCGGTTTGATACCATTCTTCGGCTTTATAATCCGCATTCAAACCGCTGTGGCTGCTTTTGGAACTGGAGTATATTGAATCGGAAAAAATATACACTCTTAAAATATCTTCTCTGGGAGTAATCATAACCTGGCGAAGATAATCTTCTATTGAACGCCGTTTATCCAGCGCTTCCTGACTGCTGGAAGATCTGGTATCGAGGTAATTCATGACACTGGAGTTGTAGTAGGGGCTGAGGCACAGTCAGGGCCAATTCATCAATATATGTATCAACATTCAAGGCCACCTGTTCAACAACCTGCTGTATGTCTTTGCCGATTGATCGGTATAGTCGGCAACGAAACAGAAGGTGGCTGAAAAAGTGAAACCAGTATAATGGAAGAAAAAATGAACATGGAAATGATGAGAAGCAGGCGGCGCTGGATGTTATTAGCGGCAAAAAAAGACTTTGAGTTTAGAAAGCATACACGCTGTCCTCCGAATCGCTTTTGTGCGTTTATTATAGAACACCGAAGTGAAAAATGCAAGGATATGTGCGTGTTGCCTATAAAATATGGACTGCAATCTAAAAAAGAGGATTTACCAAGTGAAAAACAGAAACTATAATGTAGTCAGGATGAATCCACGAAGACATCCGGAAAATAGAATGGAGGAGACAAAATGAAACGTTTATTTGCTTTCGTACTGGCTATTTGCATGCTTACCACAGCGTTTGCTGGCTGCGGCCAACAGGCCAACACCCCACAGGGGCTGATCAGGCAAGCACAAACGAGGTTGAAAAAAAGATGAAAAACCTGCCAGGATGTAGACTTGACATTCTTTACCGGCAAGGTAGAAACTGTTGGCCTGCTGGATGAGATCATTGCTGACTTCAACGCACAGAGCGGTGGTATCACTGTGGAACAGGAATATCAGAACGATGCGAGCAATATCATCAAAATCAGAAGTTTGCATCCGGCGAAGCCCCCCATATTATGACCACTTATGAGCAAGGAATATGTGGATCAGGGGTAAGTATCTGGATCTGTCCGATATGGATGAGATCTGGAACAGACTGATTCCCTCCATGAAGGAAAGCTGCACGGATATCAGCGGCGGAAAGCAGTACCGTATCTGCACGAATATGACCATGGCAGGTTTCTTCTACAACAAGGAAATTTTCGCAGAACTTGGCATTGAACCCGCGACCACTTGGGAAGGTTTTTGTTGCGAATCTGGAAAAAGATTAAAACCGAGATGCCCGATGTTGATCCTGGTTTATCTTCGGCAGCGAAGCGTGGCATCTGGGCCATCTGATTGAGTTCATTCCCCATGGTTACATCAAGGCAAAGTACGGCGCTACCGCTGCAAAGACTGCCATGCTGAACAATGACAAGAGCATTTTGAATTTTGGCGATCCCAACGGTACCATGGCTACTTTCGCAGCCGGTTTGCTGGAACTGCAGGAAAAAGGCCTGATTAACGAAGACGTTCTGACTGCAACGAACGATAACTGCGTCGATGCATTTGTATCCGGTAAGGCTGCAATGTTCAGCAATGGCATGTGGGCTCTGTCCAGTGTACTGGCAAAGGATCCTGAAATGGCAGACAAGATCGGCTTTGCCCCTTATCCTGCTATGATGGAAGACGGCACTCCCATGGTTCTGGTTGCGGAAGACTCCGGTTACAGTATTAGTGCTGATACAGAGCATGTCGAGGAAGCAAAGGCCTTCCTGACTTACTTGTTCAGTGCAGATAATCAGAAGAAGTATGCCGAAAGTCTGGGTTCTCCCTCCGCTTTCACGGATGTTGATGCAAAGTGGGCGCCTGACTCCATTGTTGAAGGCGTTAACAGTGCTGTTAGCTCCGCAGCGAACATTGGCTTCACCAACGAGAAACCTGCCGGCTTCTCCGGTGATGATGCTGGCAGAATGGTTCAGGACTTGCTCGCCGGCAAGTATACTGCTGAGGAGTTTGCAAAAGCATATGAAGCTGCATGGGACGCAGGATTTTAATTTTGATACTCTGACATAACCTTATTGTGAATTAATCTAACAGGACTCGGATCGGAGGAATTAAGTTCCGATGTTCCGGGTCTAGCTTTCGGAGGAACATGTATGCGTAGAAAACGAATCGGTTGAGCCCAGTTCCTCTCGCTTCCTGCATTGATTCTGTTCTCGATCTTTTTTGTGTACCCATTGCTTAAGGGCATTGGGATGAGCTTGACAATTGGGACGGTATGGGTCAGGCAGAGTTTGTTGGACTCAAAAAATTTTGCGAATTTTTTCTCAGCTGACCGGGCAATGCAAGATATCAAAACCACATTGATTTTTGCGATAGGCAGTGCAGCGCTATTGAATCTGGTAGGGTTGTGCTATGCTTTGCTGATGAATTCTGACTTTCGGGGAAAAAAGCATTGCGCGTGTCATTATCTACCTGCCTGCTATCATCAGCCCTTTGATTATGGGATACATCTGGTATTTCCTGCTGCAGCCGGGGCGGGGCTACCTCGCCTATGCATTTGCTCAGCTGGGACTCTCGGGCTTGATAGGGAATTGGATGGGCAAATACTCGGTGACACTGCTGGTGCTGATTCTTGTAAACGTCTGGCAATTTTTCCGGTATGACAATGATTATTTATTTGGCGGGGCTCAGTCAATTTCCTTCAGAATATGTTGAAGCAGCTACAATTGACGGAGCGGGAAGATGGCAGCGGTTTTCCAGAATCACGCTTCCTTTGCTGATGCCCGCCATCAGAATCAATGTGGTCACAAACATTATTGGCTCACTGTCAGTTTTCGATATCATCATGGCACTGACACAGGGCGGACAGGGATACTCCACAGAAAGTTTAAAGTATCTACATTATGCGTATGTGTTATGGCAGTCGAACCGGTTATTCTACAGCTGTTGCGATGATCATCTGTTTTTTATCATCCTGATTCCTGTTCTGATCTCCATGCGCCTGACGCGGGAAAAAGACTAAGGAGGCAAATACATGAAAGGTTTAGAAAAAGTATTAAAATATGCTGCGATTTGCCTGATTTGTCTGATGTGCCTGATTCCTTTCTATGTTTTGCTGGTTCTGGCGCTCAATTCTCCACAGCGTGTTTTTTTTTTGAGGGTAATATTTTTATTCCGGATTTTTTATTGGCAGAATTTTCTGGATGCCTGGAGAAAATCAAAGATAGGTACAGCTATGCTGAATTCTGCAATCATTACAGCCGGGACGTTAATTTTTGACAATTATTACCGGTGGCCTGGCAGGGGTATGCCATTGCAAGGCACAATACAAAGTATAGCAAATTCGTATTCGGTCTGCTTTTTGTCCTGTATGATGATTCCTGGTATTATCAATACTGTTCCGCTGTACACTTATGAGAAAAATTCATGCGGTAAATACCCTTTGGGGAATGATTTTGGTTTGCTCCACACTGGCAATGCCGTCTGCGGTGTTCATTTACGCAACATTTATAAAAGCGCTGCCAAGAGAATTGGACGAAGCGGCTGCGTTGGAGATGGCTGCACAGGGTTCAGCGCTTTCTGGAGAGTTATTTTTTTCCCGATTATAAAACCCGCAACGGCGTCCTTCGTAATTCTGAACGGCTTTGGTATCTGGAACAACTATGCGCAGGCTACGTTCTTCTTGCAGTCGAGGGCAAAGCAGAACATCCCGCAGGCATTGTCCGTCTTTTTCCAGCAGTTTGGCGGTGGTAAATGGCATCTGATGGCTGCAACGGCGACCATCGCCATTATCCCCGTAGTGATCATCTTCTTGATTTTCCAGAAGCAGTTTATCAGGGACTTTCAGACGGCGCTGTGAAAGGATA
>VOFC01006767.1_pt1 | contig 12387 bp, 17 predicted proteins | sample 5384161 | NCBI WGS metagenome assembly VOFC01 (sample SAMN12384722, study PRJNA508395) | human gut metagenome | isolation source: healthy gut B | host: Homo sapiens | reverse complement strand
CTGCCCACCTACCGCCTGTGCCACGCGCGACCTGTTTGTCTTTTCGGTGTTCACTGGCATCGGAAGGGCAGATCTGGCAAAACTTGACGGAAGAACAACATCGTCACAAAGGGAAGACCCGGTTTAGAGAAAGTCGATCCTTCCAGCATCAGATAATAATGAGAATTTCCGTCTACAACTCCTGTGTCGATCTTAGTGATCTTTCCTTTGATGGATTCTGATGAAACAGTACGGGTATCCTTTGCTTCCGTTTTGATTCCATTTTTATACATCAGATTTGTATAGGATTCTTCACACTCGCTGACTGTATCCCCCGATCGCTACAATCTGATATTTCTGCACATTGACCATGGCATATTTCTTTACCAGTCCTGCATCATCCTTCAATGCAATGAAGTAGGTCGGTTCTCCCGAAAGGTTCAGCAACAGTGGAAATGTCGCACTGTATTTCAAATTCTGTACCTGTCCTCTGCAGATGACATCGCTGAAGTCTCTGTTGCACCTTCGATCTCATAAAATTTCGTCTCCATTGTCCGCTGATTCATCAGGACGAAACCGACATTTGACTGATCCCCGGTAATGGAAGTTACTCCCGTATAAACCCACATCATCATCAACTGCAAGATAATTATATCCATCTGTTGTCTCAAGACAGTCCTTCTGCCCCAGTACACTGTTCAGGAATCCATGCCTCAAAGTACCATAATAATCATACAGCGAAATCAGAAGATCTGCAGAATATGCACGGTCGATCCACTGCGGTACATCCTCAATTTTATAATCTTCCATTTCCCCGGTAATGGCATTACATAATATAACACGTTCCACCGTAGCTCCGCCAAATAATCCGATGTTGTATTTTCTCACCGGACAGATCCAGTACGGAACTCCTTCTTCATCCACTTCAAAGCTCAGTTCATTAAAAATATAGGTCGGATAAGCGAATCTCAGATGCCGGTAAATATTCCGGTTGAAATGATCGCTGGTTGTATACTTCATTCCTTCTTTCAGTTTTACCAGCTCGGTATTCTGTGTTGCCATGTCAATCTTGATATATGCCGGGATTCCCTTTCCGGTTGGTAAACCACTTGATCAGATCTGCATATTTCAGAGGTGACACTCTCACCGGACGATCCTGATAGTTAATCTGTGAATACAGTTCATCCACTTCAAACTGAGATACCATATCCACCATACTTCCCATTTTCCGGTTTCCAAGGATCTCTGCTGAATCCTTATCCAGAAGAGGAATCTGGTCAAAAGACAATTCCTCAATATCTTTGAAAATTCTCCGTTCTCCACAGCCATCAGCTTCTGATATTTTCCGGCATTCACAATCGGTGAAGACAGCAATGCTCCCACAGCCCATATGCCGATCACGATCAGGATCAGACTTAAGAATATTCTCATCCCTTTAGATTTTCTGATCTTATCCGGCTTTTTACTTTTTTGCAATTTTTCCATAAATTCCTGCTGCCAGTACCAGTAGGACAATCAGTAAGATCCAGAATTCCATTGAATGGATATTAAAAAGCTGGAAGTGCCGCGTAATAATAAATTCCAAACACTGCCAGCACGCCGATCACACCAAGGATCTTTCCTTTTACTTTTTTCATAGTTTCTTTTTCCCTTTCCTTATAAAAAATCAATGCGGGATAAGCTGTCACCGACAAAATTTCCCGCATTCAAATTCATTAAAATCTTCTTCTCCACAAATCTGGTGAGAACAGTAACAGATATGGGAATATCTCCAGTCTTCCTGCCAGCATATCAAAAACAGAAGACCAGCTTTGATAAAACTGAAAATTTATGGAAATTCATAACCGGTCCTACCTGTGAAATTCCCGGTCCTACATTACTCAGCGTTGTCAGAACTCCGCTGAATGAAGTTGCAAAAATCAAAATTATCAATGGATACAAGCAGCGTTGATACAACCAGGATCAACACATAACACGCCAGATAAATATTTACATTTCTCAGCGTATCCTGACCGATCTTCCTTCCATTGACCCGGATCACTGTCACCGCATTCGGATGCAGGATTTTCCGTACTTCCTGACGGACAGACTTCCACAGGATAATCAGACGACTCACCTTGATCCCGCCCCCGGTAGAACTTGCACATGCTCCCACGAACATGAGCGACATCAGGATCATCTTCGACAGTTCCGGCCAGCGATCATAATCCGCAGTACAGAATCCGGTTGTCGTGATCACCGATGCCACCTGGAACGACGCATACCGGAATGCCCGGAAAATATTACCGTAAATATGGAGGATATTTCCGGTAATTGCAGCCATTGATGCACCAATGATGCCAAGATAAACCCACAATTCTTCATTTTTCAGTGCCGTCTTCCATTCTTTTAACAGGAACAGGAAATACAGATTGAAATTAATTCAAATAAAATCATAAAGACTGTAATCACACCATCAATATATGCACTGTCAAAAATCCTACACTTGCATTTTTATTTGAAAATCCACCGGTTTCCTGCGGTACTGAACGCATGAAGCAACGCATCAAAAAGCTCATGCCACCGGCCATCAAAAATGACAGTCTCCACTGCCGTCAGTGCAAAATACATTCCATACAGGATCTTTGCTGTACGTCTTGCCTTCGGAACCAGCTTATCTGCCTCCGGTCCCGGAACCTCCGCGCGCATCAGCGGCATGGCATTATCATCGTCCAGAGGGTGATCATCATAACAAAGACCAGCACTCCCATTCCACCGATCCAGTGCGTAAAACTTCTCCAGAACGCAATTCCTTTCGGAAGAATCTCAATCTCTGTCAAAATCGTCGATCCGGTTGTCGTAAATCCCGACACAGTCTCAAAAAATGCATCAATATAATGTGGGATACTGCCACTGATCACAAAAGGCAATGCTCCAAATGCTGACCATAACAGCCACGCAAAGTCCTACGATCGCAAATCCCTCTTTACTGTAGATCCGCTTTGACTTTGGTTCTTTTCTTCCCAGTACAAAATAGATCAGGATCAGGACTGCCGATACGATCAGAAAAGAAAATCCACTTTTCTCCTGATAGAGAAGGGACACAAATGCCGGGATCAAAGGACAATCCCTCAACTCCCATCATTTTCCCCAAAATGTAAAAAATCATTCTTTTATTCATCGCACTGCACCTATATCATTATATCCCTGATATCTTCAATGTGCTTCTCCATCGTAATAACAACCACACTGTCACCGACTTCAATACAGTCTTCTCCACTCGGCAGAATGATCTGCCTTTTTCGTCCGATACATACGATCAGATTATTCGGCTTAAGTGCCAGATCCTTCAGAGGGATTCCTGTATATTCTGTTGCAGATTTTATTATAAATTCTAAAGCCTCTACCTTATCATCTACCAGTTGATACATCGTCTCAATATTGGCACTTGCCTGGGAATTTTTTCTTGCCCGCACATAGCTCATGATTGCATCCGCAGTTGCCGTCTTGACAGATACAATACTGTCAATTCCAAATTCTTCTACCATTCTCGCACGACGGTCTTCATTGACTTTTGCAACGATCTTGTCCACATTCTGGCTCTTTGCATACAGGGACAGGATGATATTTTCCCTCATCCATCCCGGTCAGGGCAACAAAAGCATCTGCCTCCTCCACCCCTTCTTCCACAAGAAGATCATGGTCTGTTGCATCCCCATTGATGATGGTTGCCTTTGGAAGCAGTTCGCACAACTCCTCACAGCGTCTCGCATTTTCTTCAATGATCTTTACCTGCATTCCGAGAGTGGAAAGCTGGGCTGCCAGATAATATCCGACCCTTCCTCCGCCACAGATGATCACTTTCTTTATCTTCTCTCTTCTCTTACCGTTGGCTTTGAAAAACCGCTCCAGATCTTTATGAGATGCTGCAATATGGAGACGATCTCCTGCTTTCAGGACATATTCTCCATCAGGAATCCTCACATCTTCTCCACGCTCCACTGCACAGACAAGCAGCCGGATCTGAAACTTTCTATACATATCAGATAACCGCATTCCTTCCAGAACTCCGTTTGCACTGACCGGAAGTTCCAGCAGTTCCATTCTCCCCTTAACAAATGTCTCGATCTGACTTGCATCCGGGAAGATCAGAAGCCGGCTGATCTCATCAGCTACGATCAGCTCCGGATTCACTGCCATGCTAAGATGAAGATCTTCCTTTAAGAGTCCGATCTGACGATAATAAATCGGGTTACGGACACGGGCGATCGTATGTCTTGCTCCAAGCTTCCTTGCGATCAGACAACTGAGCATATTGCACTCGTCCTCCGAAGTACATGCGATAGCCAGATCCGCATGGGCGATATCTGCCTGTTTTAAAACTTCTGCGTCCGCACCATTTCCCGCCACGCACGCAATATCCAGATGATCTGTTGCAAATCTCAGCTTCTTCTCATCACTGTCAATCAATACAACATCATATTTTTTCGGTGGAAAGCTGCCGGGCAAGCTTATACCCTACTTTTCCGTCACCGATAATAATAATCTTCATTTCTTTTTTCCTCGATATTGTCTCATTTTTCCCTGCCTGCTACACATCTCCCCAAAGCAGTAAACAGAGCAATTATAGCACCTTTATATTGAAAGTACAACAAAATTGGCAGTTTTTAACCTGAAAAGGAAGTATGCCCGTTCAGACACACTCCCTTTTTAAACTTTCACCATCTCATCATCCCTCAAAAGATCCGTTCTATTCTTCTGCTGCCCTTGCTGCAATCTCCTTCTCCTGGACATCGGACGAAGCCTGCTCATATCTTGCAAAAGTATATGCATAAGTTCCTCTTCCACCTGTCATGGAACGAAGTGTCGTACAATAACCAAATAATCCTGTCATCGGGATATCCGCCTCGATCACCTGCTTACCGCCCGCAACCGGAGTCATTCCCAGCACACGTCCGCGTCTCTTGTTCAGATCACCCATGACATCTCCCGTATAATCATCCGGCACTGTCACTTTCAGAGATACGATTGGCTCAAGCAGAACCGGTGAAGCCTCCATAAATCCTTTCTTAAATGCTTGGATCGTTGCCGTCTTGAATGCCATCTCCGAGGAATCTACCGGATGGTAAGATCCATCATAAAGCGTTGCCTTCACACCCACCACCGGGTAGCCTGCCAGCGGTCCTTTACAACAGATTCCTGAAGCCCTTTTTCTACTGCAGGGAAGAATTCTTCGGAACCGCTCCTCCTACCACACACTCTTCAAATACAAATGGAGTTTCCAGATCTCCTGAAGGCTCAAATTTCATCTTAACATGACCGTACTGTCCATGACCTCCGCTCTGCTTTTTATATTTGGAATCCACATCTGAATTTTTGCGGATCGTCTCTCTGAAAGCAACCTTCGAGTCTCCAGTGTGATCTCCACCTTATATCTTGATGCAAGCTTACTTTGCCACAATCTCCAGATGCTGTTCGCCCATACCATACAGAAGTGATTGCCTGTTCTCGCTGTCGTTCACTGTCCTTAAGGTAACATCCTCTGCTGTCATCCTTGCAAGAGCCTGAGATACTTTTATCCTCATCGCCTTTATTCTTTACACGATACTTCATATATGTATATGGCACAGAAAATCTGTCCTTGCATACGATACCGGATTATTCTTCACTGATAAGGTATCTCCGGTTCTTGTATTCGTAAGCTTTTGCGATCGCCCCGATATCTCCTGCAAAAGTTCTGATACTTCCGATGGCTTATTTCCGCACAGAGTATATAATTTCCCCGGCTTCTCTTCTGCATCCGTATCAGCATTATAAAGAACGTCATCCCCTTTGAGTACTCCTGAGCATACTTTTACGAAAGAGTATTTTCCGATAAACGGATCCACCATCGTCTTAAATACATAAGCCGTCTTTGATTTTGCGAAATCATAATTTGCTTCAAAGATCTCATTCGTTCTGCGGTTGATTCCCACGCAGCTTCTCTTATCCGGGCTTGGGAAGAAACGTACAATATCTGACAGCAGGTTCGCAACTCCCTGTGCCTGGAGATTTGATCCCATAGCTACCGGTACGATATCTCCATCCATTACCTCTGTACGCATCGCTGCACGGATCTCTTCTACGGAAAATTCATCTCCATTAAAATAACGCTCCATAAACTCTTTCACTTGTCTCGGCAACAGCCTCCATCAGAGAATCTCTGAGAATCTCCAGGTTCGGTTTACAGTAATCTGGAATCTCACATTCTTCCCTGCTGTCCCAGACCGGTATAACGTCTTCCTGCATTCTTAATGATATTGATATATCCGACCAGTTTTTCATTCTCACGGATCGGCTGGAAATGTGGTGCGATCTTCTTTCCGTACTTTTCTGTCAGATCTGCCACTACCTGACGGAAACTTGCATCATCCACATCCATCTCCGTTACATAGATCATCCTTGGAAGATTGTATTTATCACAGAGTTCCCATGCTTTTTCCGTTCCTACCTGAACTCCTGCCTTTCCTGATACAACGATGACTGCTGCATCTGCCGCACTGACCGCTTCTTCCACTTCACCTACAAAATCAAAAGATCCCGGCGTATCAAGAATATTGATCTTTGCTTTCTCCCACTCAATCGGTATAAGGCTTGTGCCGATCGAGAAACCACGCTTCTGTTCCTCTTTATCAAAATCGCTTACAGTATTGGAATCTGCGATCTTACCCATACGGTTCGTTGCACCTGATACATACAGCATCGCCTCGACAAGACTTGTCTTGCCACTTCCGCCATGTCCAAGTAATACTACATTTCTTATTTCGTCTGTTCTGTAAACCTTCATGCTGCTGCCTCCTTTGTAATGGGATTTATTCTGTATATCCTTTTTTCAACCGGATATACAAGCCATGGGTAAATTATACTAAAATATCATTATAATTACAACTATTTTATTTAATTTTCACATATTCCATATTTTTGTCATAATCAAAACTTATTTCTGGTTTTCCGGTCTTTTTCTCTGCGGCAAGAATAATTTACTTTTTATACTTTGACGTGTTAAAATAAGTATATTGATGCGTCATTTTCTATTGCATCAACTATGATTTACAGAAAGGACTATCTATTATGACTTCAAAAAAATCGGATTTATCGGACTCGGACTAATCGGCGGATCGATTGCAAAAAGCAATCCGCCAGTATTATCCTGAGTATGATATTATTGCTTTTGATAAAAATAAAGAATCTCTGGCACTTGCAGTACAGGAGGGAACGATCCATACTGCCTGCTCATCAATCGATGATAATTTCCGTGACTGCACTTATATTTTCTTATGTGCACCCGTCAATTACAATGCTGCCTACCTCTCCCAGTTGAAAAGTCTGATCGACAGTGACTGTATTTTAACTGATGTCGGAAGTGTAAAGACATCCATCCACAAAGAAGTTATCCGCCTCGGTATGGAAGAATCTTTCATTGGCGGACATCCTATGGCAGGTTCTGAAAAGAGCGGATTTATGAATTCAAAAGCTCATCTCATTGAAAATGCATATTATATTCTTACACCTACTGCAAAAGTAGCCAAAGAAAAGGTCAGTGCTTATAAAGAGTTTGTGACCTCCCTAAGGCACTCCCGGTCATTCTTGATTATAATGAGCATGATATTATTACCGGAACGATCAGTCATCTGCCGCATATTATTGCATCAACACTTGTGAATTTTGTCCATGATACCGATACAGCGGACGGACTGATGAAGGCACTCGCTGCCGGTGGATTCAAAGATATTACCCGTATCGCTTCTTCCTCACCGGTGATGTGGCAGCAGATCTGCCTGAAGAACGGGGAGAATATTTCCCCCATTCTCGGTCATTATATTGAAGCCCTCACGCAGGCAAAGGAGCAGATTGATGCTGAAAAATGAGACTGCGTTATATTCTATGTTCGAGGATTCAAGGGATTACCGCAACTCCATGCCGAACAGTTCCGCAGGGCCGATCAAAAAAGCAGTTCGCACTGTATTGTGATATCATTGATGAGGCAGGAGGAATCGCTACGATTGCCACAATCCTTGCCAGCAATCATATCAGTATTAAAAATATTGGGATCATCCACAACCGTGAATTTGAAGAAGGGGTTCTCCGGATTGAATTTTATGATGAAGATTCTGCCGCCAACGCCTCAAAGTTACTTCCAGAAATACCGCTATGTGATTTATGAAGTCTGAGTAGATCCCGTCAGATCATCTATACCAAAATATTACAGAAAGAGGATTTTTATTATGGAATTATGCAGTATGAGCGGATTAAAAGGAAAGGTTACGATACCGGGAGATAAATCGATTTCCCACCGTTGCGTGATGTTTGGTTCGATTGCCAACGGTACAACGGAAATTCACAACTTTCTCCGGTGCGGACTGTCTTGCTACCATCCGTTGTTTTTCAACCCTTGGAATTAAGATTGAAACAGATCTCTCCCAGTCAAAAGTGATCGTCCACGGAAAAGGACTTCACGGACTGAATGCCCCGTCTTCCATTCTGGATGTCGGAAACAGTGGAACAACTACAAGACTGATTTCCGGTATCCTTGCCGGACAGCCTTTTAACTCTGAACTTTCCGGGGACGAATCTTTAAATTCCCGTCCGATGAAGCGGATCATTGAACCACTGACCTCCATGGGAGCCAACATCGCCAGTGTGCTTCAGAATGGCTGTGCACCGTTGTATATCACTCCGGCACAGCTCCACGGAATCCACTATGATTCCCCGGTTGCCAGTGCCCAGGTCAAATCCTGTCTGCTTCTTGCCGGACTCTATGCTGACGGAGAAACTTCTGTCACAGAGCCAAGTCTTTCCCGAAACCATACCGAACTGATGCTCCGGGAATTTGGTGCTGACATCCGCTCTACTTATGAGATCGGAAGTACAAAGGCAACCGCCTCCATCCGTCCATGTACGGATCTGTACGGACAGAAGATCACCGTTCCGGGAGATATTTCTTCTGCTGCATACTTTATTGCGGCCGGACTCATCGTACCGGATTCAGAAATCCTGATTGAAAATACAGGCATCAATCCGACCCGTGCCGGAATCCTGAAAGTATGCGAAGACATGGGTGGTGATATCACTTTATTAAATGAAAGAACCGAAGGGGGAGAAAAGATCGCTGATATCCTCGTCCGCACCAGTAAACTCCACGGAACAACGATTGAAGGGGACATCATCCCGACACTCATTGATGAGATTCCTGTCATTGCAGTCATGGCAGCCGTAGCAGAAGGAACGACGGTCATCAAAGATGCAGCAGAACTGAAAGTCAAAGAGACCGACCGCATCGAAACCGTAACAGACAACCTGAAAGCAATGGGAGCTGATGTCACTCCGACAGATGACGGAATGATCATCCACGGCGGAAATCCTCTCCACGGAACTTCCATCCATACGCTGCTGGATCACCGGATTGCCATGGCCTTCAGTATCGCAGCTCTGGTTGCCGAGGGCAATACAAAGATTCTTGACAGTAAGTGCGTAGATGTATCTTATCCGACTTTCTATGATACGTTTGAAGCCCTGCTTTAGTCTGCACATGGCAACGAACCGGAGGCTTATTCCTGTATAAGACAAGGCCCTGACACCTGCATCAGTCTCTTTCATTCCGTTCTGTGGGATTGAAAGACAAAGAGGATGTATCCCCGCCATTCCGGGGATACATCCTCTTTTTGATTTTCTTCTTCCCGATTCTTTTTACAGGAAGATATACTTCAGAATAAAGAGTCAAGTACATACATCAGAACACTTACTTTTTCTCTTTTTTGCCTTTCCAGTAATCAGATTGAATGCAACATAAGCAATAATTCCCATGGAAATACCCTCTGAAATGCTGTAGAAGAACGGCATTGCAATGATACAGATATATAGCACGGGATTGCTTCTGACATATCACTGAAATCAATGTTCATTACATTCGTAAGCATATACAGACCCACAATGATCAGTGCAGGAGCTGTTGCAAAAGAAGGAATTGCAAGGAAGATTGGTGACAGGAACAGTGACAGTCCGAAAAGGATTGCTGTTGTCACAGATGTAAGACCGGTTCTTCCTCCTTCTGATACTCCTGATGCACTTTCTACGAATGTTGTCGTTGTAGATGTTCCGAGAACTGCTCCTGCAGTTGTTGCGATCGCATCTGCAAGAAGTGCTCCTTTGATCCGCGGAAGCTTTCCATCCTTATCCAGCATATCTGCCTTAGAAGAAACTCCAACCAGCGTACCGATCGTATCAAAGAGATCTACAAACAAGAATGCAAATAAGATTACGATGAAATCCAGTGAAAAGATTCCCTTAAAATCAAGCTTGCAGAAGATCGGTGACAGGCTTGGGATTGCCAGACCATTGCTGAAATCAGGGGAGCAGGCTGTAGCAGCCAACCTCTGCATTCGGAACATACAGTCCCGCAAACTGGCAGATAATACCAAGTCCCCAGGTAATCAGGATACCCCAGAGAATATTTCCTTTTTACATTCTTAATAACCAGGATTCCTGTAATGATCACTCCGATAATTGCAAGAAGTACCGTAATTCCGACATCACTGAAAGCAGCCTCTACTCCATTCACCTGATTATATCCATCCAGTGAAAAAAGCTCGATCAATGTAGATCCACCGATCACAATATGAGCATTCTGCATACCAACGAAAGCGATGAAAAGTCCGATACCTACACTGACTGCTGACTTCAGGTTTCTCGGAATCGCATTGAAAATTGCTTCACGTACATTTGTCATGGAAAGTACGATAAAGATGATTCCTTCTGCAAATACGGCAGTCAGGGCATATTGCCAGCTATAGCCCATTCCGATAACGACCGTATAGGCAAAATATGCATTCAGTCCCATTCCAGGTGCAAGTGCGAACGGATAATTCGCCAATACTGCCATCAGAAGTGTTCCGACAAAAAAGCAGCCAGTGCCGTTGCTGTAAAGACTGCTCCTGAATCCATTCCTGCTGCGGAAAGAATACTTGGATTGACTGCCAGTTCGTTCTCTTCCTGCCTCTTTTTCAATTCGGTTCAGCTCTTTTAATAACTCTTCCGGATATAATAATGTCGAAAGCTTCAGACAACCGTTTAAGAAACCCGGCTGATCCGTCACTCCGTACGGAGGTGTCGTGATAAATGTCGATACCTTCTCCACCTTTGTATTCTTCATCTCATCCAGTGCCTGTACCGCGGCTTCCAAAATGCTTCTGCTATCCCCCATATTCGATCCGAGCGCAATATATGCCGTATGCCATTCACGCTCAATCTCTACACTGACCGTCTTAAGCGGCAGTCCGACCGGTGCCCACGGTTTCTTGATCTCAATCTGCACCTTCTGCAGACCTGCTATACGCACCAGCATCTCCTCTGCCAGTCCTTCCGCAACCTTCTCCAGAAGCTTAAACGTATGACTTTTCAAATACTCTGTGATAAATGCACTTGCTTCTCCATAATGGATAGATGCAGTCAGCTCATCTGTCAGTCCTGCCCGTCTGGTATCCATATACATAACCGCAGACACCACAAATTTCTGCCCCAGTACATTTTCCTCCGGAAACACACCATGATTGGCAAATACTTCCAGATCTTCTATCTTTATCTTGTCCGGTTTCATCTCATTCCTCACTCTTTCTATACTTCGTGTCCCCGCATGATTGCTTTCGTCATCTGAATGGCTCTCTTATTTTTCTCTACATCATGGACGCGTACAAATGCACATCCCTTCTGTACCCCATATACGGTCGTAACCATCGTACCTTCTTCCCCGCTGCGTCACCGGAAGATCCAGCGTCAGTCCGATTACGGATTTTCGTGATGTTCCGAGCAATACCGGATATCCAAGTTCATTTAGTATCTCCATCTTATCGATAATCTCCAGGTTCATCTCATAAGTCTTTCCAAATCCAACACCGGGGTCAAGGATGATCTTGTCATCCTCAATGCCTGCTGCTTTTGCAAGTCTTACACATTCTTTCATATCATCCATGAAATCTTTCAGAAAGTCCTGATATTCCGCCTTTTCCCGATTATGCATCAGACAGCATGCAGCCTGATACTTTGCGATCACACTTGCCATCTTCTTGTCATATTTTAATCCCCAGATGTCATTGACAAGATCTGCACCTGCCTGAAGTGCAGCCTCTGCGACATGGCTTTTGTAGGTATCGATCGACACTGGTACATCAAATTCTTTCTTAAGCACTTCAATAATTGGCGTCACTCTTGCAATCTCTTCTTCATCCGTGATCTGATATGTCCCGGACGCGTAGATTCCCCGCCTACGTCAATGATATCTACACCTTCTTCAACCATCTGGTGTGCATGTGCAATTGCCGCATCCATTCCGTTAAACTTTCCTCCATCGGAAAAGGAATCCGGCGTCACATTCAGGATTCCCATAATGTATGTATG
>VOFC01003525.1_pt1 | contig 12387 bp, 19 predicted proteins | sample 5384161 | NCBI WGS metagenome assembly VOFC01 (sample SAMN12384722, study PRJNA508395) | human gut metagenome | isolation source: healthy gut B | host: Homo sapiens | reverse complement strand
GAGACTGTCCACTGTAGTAGTAGCTGCTCAGTGTGGCCGTGACCAGAACGGCCTGAGAGGTGCTGCTGAAATTATACTGTGCTGCAGCCGGTCCAGTGTAGCCATAATACATGGCAGCTTTACTCCGGAATTTGTAATCTCGGTTGGTGTTCCCGTTGCCGTCCCTGCTGGTGGGGTTGTCTTTGCGTACTCCAAGCAAAAGGCCAGCTTTCCGTCTACCGCAAACTCTGCAGAGGAAATATTGTTGTAAGTAATTTTGTTATAAAGAGTTACGGCTCTTGACATTTTAGGATTCGTAATACTGTTGCGAATCAATGGCACTACACCACTTTCTGTTAATTCCAGATCACTCTTTCCGGCAAAGTAGCCATCATCCAGCCATCCCTCTTCATCCAGCCAGTCTTCCATGCCTAATGCCTTTGCAAGCTGTAACCGTTGTTGGTATTCCTTCTCATCCGGAAGTTCCCATTCTTCTGTCTGCGTTACCTCCTGCTTTGGTTCTTCCGTTTCTTCGGCAGCCTGCTCTTTTTCTTTCAGCGTTACCTGCAGCAAACTGTCTTTTCCGGCATGGAAAAGGTAACGGTTCCATCTGCAAGATCCATCTGCTCTTCATTGACACGGACTTCCTTTATTTCCTTTTCGTCCGCAGGAGCAACACTTGCTGCTACCTCACTTCCTGCTTCAATCTGATAAGTTGATGCAGTCTTCTGCTCAACATGATCCCCTTTTACGGTTACTGTACTATCTTCTGCATCTACGGTCAGAAGATAGGTACTTTTTGCTTCTTCCGGCTGTTGATCTGCCGTAGTTTCTTCGGCAAAACCAGTTACATTGCTGGTCAGGATCAGCATCACTGCCAGGAAGAAAGCGGTTAGTCTTTTTCCTACTTTCATGACTTTTTCCTTTCTTTTTTGTATTTAGGGTATGAAAAAAAAAGACTCTGCGTCCGCAAAGTCTTTCCCTAGCTTATTTCTCTATTTTCTTTTTCTGCTTTTTTATTTTGTCGCTCCACAGCCACTACATTTATATCCAGTAGTAACGGTCTCTGTCCAAGCTGCAGAATCCTGTACCCATTTCTGCTCATTATGACCGGTTGCTTCATGGTGGATTGTTCCAGTTTTTACTGGAAGTACGGAATAGCCGTAAATACAATCCGTATTTAAACTATGATGTTCCCACTGATTGTCATTGTCAAATACTGCCCCACATCCACATACCACTTTTTCTGTATACTGATCTTCATCCCAAGCTGCGGAATCCTGTACCCACTTATTTTCGTAATGACCAGTTGCTTCATGGTACACACTTTTTGTCTGGGCTACCCAGGTATGTGTATGCTGCGGCTTACTACTGGAAGAACTGGATCCGTTGGATTTTGTTTCGGTCTTCTTTGTACTGGAATTGCTGGATGACTTATTGGAAGAAGTTTTTGCTTCATCCTTTTAGTCGTAGCCGTAGCGGATGCAGTACTGGTTTTCTTGGTATCATCCTTTTTTCTGTCTTTTCTTCTTTTTTGCCTCTTCTTTTGTCTCTATTTTTTCTTCAGAGACCTCTTCTTTTTGCAGTATCTTCTTTTTTTACTTCTGTATCAGAACTTTTTTCATCTGTTACAGATGCTTCCTGTTCCTTCTGATCTGATCCATTTCCTGAACCGCTGAATGCGACCCCACAGCCGATCAGGATCAGGACAAGAAGAAAAAAATCCCTGCCAATCCAATGCTTGCTGCCTTCTTATGTTCCTTGAACCACTTCATAATTTTCCTCTGAAAAAATACGAATTTATTTTGTCGCTCCACAGCCACTACATTTATATCCAGTAGTAACAGTCTCTGTCCAAGCTGCAGAATCCTGCACCCATTTCTGTTCATTATGACCAGTGGCTTCGTGATGAATTGTTCCAGTCTTTACGTCATCCACGTAGTATCCTTGATAACAACCTTCAGCACTATGTTGTCCCCATGCATCAACCGAATCGAACACTGCTCCACAATTACAGATCACCTTTGTTGCATAAACATCTTCATCCCAAGCTGCGGAATCTTCCCACCCACTTATTTTCGTAGTGTCCGGTTGCTTCATGGTAGACATTTTTCGTCTGGGCTACCCAGGTATGCGTATGCTGCGGCTTGCTGCTATTGGAAGAACTGGAGTTATTTGCTGTTGTCGCCGTCTTCTTCGTGCTGGAACTGCTGGACGACTTACTGGAGGAAGCTTTCGCTTCATCTTTTTTGGTTGTAGCCGTAGCGGATGCAGTACTGGTCTTCTTGGTATCATCCTTTTTTTCTGTCTTTTCTTCTTTTTTTTGCCTCTTCTTTTGTCTCTTTTTTTTCTTCAGAGGCCTCCTCTTTCGCAGCATCCTCTTTTTTTACTTCCGCATCAGAACTTTTCTTCTCTTCTGCAGTCTCTTTTTTTTGTGTCGGTTACAGAGGCTTCCTGTTCCTTCTGATCTGATCCATTTCCCGGATCGCTGAATGCGACCCACAACCGATCAGGATCAGGACAAGAAGAAAAATCCTGCCAATCCGATGGTTGCTGCTTTCTTATGTTCTTTGAACCATTCCATAGTCTTTCCCTCTCTTTTTTATTTTAAGTATGAGTCCCGTTAATTAGAGTATAGTAAATTTCTGGCAAAAAAGCAAGCTTACATTTTCTCAAAGACCACACATTGTAAAATGCAATCCTGCTCCTTTACAATCTGCTACAGTTTTTCTATCGCAGTACCTGCAACTGCGTTGAGATCCAAGGGTGCTAGGAATAGCACCTATTTTGGTATCAAAATTAATTATGATACCATTATGAAGTCTCAATTCTCTATTCAGTTTTGAATTGATGGTTGAAAATTAAAAAGAGCAGCCGTTTGGCTGCTCCGGATATAGAAGAAAAATGTTCGCAACCATCATTTTTCAATGTAATGTGAAAAAAACGTGGGAGTAACATTTTCTGTGCCGGGTTTACGGCACACGATGAAAAAGGGATAAAAAAGTATACTTTTTTGTTCCCTGAAAAAAATTAAATATTTTCAATGTTTTTACTGAAAAATGATAACTTTTAAAGAAATACTTGAAAATATAGCTCAAGTATGATAGAAAAAAAGAAGGACAAAAAAGTATACTCTTCTGTCCTTCGGTATCAGTGTATCTTAGATTGTCATATATTTCAAGATATTTTTTTTTACTGTTATGTATGTTACTGTCAAGTAATCGTTGGCAACTTTCTTTTTGATTTATCTTTTGTTGAAATAGTCCTGTTTCTACACTAATTTCTAATATCCAGCCATGTGTAGCAATCGCTTTCTCTCCCCCTGTATCTTTCCGTCCAGTCCGACCACATGACCCATCACCGGATATTCGTATCCTTTTTCTTCTTTCTTCGGTGCTTTCGCCGACATCAGGATCTCTCCATATAATTCTTCTACTTTTTCTTCTTCAAATACTGGGCTTCTCAGACGTTCCGTTACTTCATACAGTTTCCCACTGCATTTCTTCGCCAGAATTTTTGCCAGATGATTCCCACCCCTCCGGCTCCAACTCCTGTGCCCGTGTTTCATCCGCTTTGCAATTACACTCCACACATGGTTCTCCATTGTTCCCATGTTCCGGTATTCCAGCCCTTCTGGTGGTTCCGGCAGGTCAAGTCCCTGCGACTGGTATGGCAGGAGCCCTTCCCGGTTATTCTCGTAATACCGGATCAGTTCTTCCACGTCCTGAATCTCATCATCGTCACTCAGACTGTTCCGGTAAATCTCCAGATACCGGAATACTTCTTCGATCTCTTCTTCCCTCAGAAGTTCTAAAACAGCTTCCCGCGCTGTCCTTTCATGGATCTTTTCTTTTTACCGCTTTGTTCCGATGGAACGGGTCTAACTGGAAGCACGTACTCTTATCTTTTACTTTCTTAATCCACGATGCCCCCTCTGCATTTAAGATTCTCTGGCCTACTTCATCCAGATTAAACTCCTGTGCAATCACCGCCTCCCGGTATTCCTGGAATTCTTTTTGCTTTTGAAAATCCGGCAACAACCACTTTGTTTTCCAGGGCATAACGCTCCGGACCGGTTTTCTCCATCCATCATAAGCAATCCCTATCTTGATTTCTGCTTTATCCTGCTTTTCCTTTTTTCTGTCTTTGCCCTGCAGTTTGATATAAACTCCATCTGCTTCTTCAAACAGGACAGGAACTTCTTTTTCCCCTTTACATGACCTTTCTTATATTCTTCTGTCAGCGTTGCTTCTTCATTGTAGACCTTTTCCCCCCCTAACGCCTGGATGACGTTCCATACTCCCATTGCACTGATGGTCTGTCCTGTCATCTCGCTGACTTTCGTGGCACATTCCCTGTAAGACAGCTCCGTGATCCCTTTTACCAGCAATTCTGCCATGTTTGTTGAAATCAGCCCACATGGTCCAGTTCCAGTGTTTCATCCAAAAGATACACAAAACGTTTGGTGCCATCTTCTTCTATCACCTCATAAACGGTTCTCTGATAAGTCACTTCTCCATAAACGGTTTTTACGGTTGTCTGTCTGGCACCTTTATTCCGGTACTTCTTCTTGTCCCTGTCCTCCATCAGCATCCGGTCATACCGTTCCAGGAATTCTTTTGTGAACTCTCTTCCGATCTGGCAGACCCATGCATAAATATTTTTCTCTAACTCCTTGAATGTTACACCATTTTCCTTTATCATTGAATTCATCATACAGACTCCTTATGTTTTTCTCGTCAATTAAACAATAAGATAAATCTGTATGATTGGGAAGAGGTTTCGATCTCTTCCCTTTATTTTTGCCAATGATAATTATACTCTAAGTTTAAGGGGAGTTTTTACAGCCTCCTCACATTTTTTTAATAACGAAAATTTTCATATTTGCATAACAGGAACGGTAGTATAAAAGAACTGTTTTGAAGAAAAAAAATCCCCGCTTTGCTAAGGCGGGTTAGAGCGGTTTCTTTAATTCAGAAAAGCCTGCGGACTTTCCTCTTTTTTTCTCCCTGAGACGGGCAGGGAAAAGGAGATTCGGAATGGATCGGAAAAGGGTGGGAATGGTACACGAAAAGGAAGATTTCCCTTTGAAAGAAAATTTTTGTTCTGATCTCCTTTTCACATGGTATCAAAATTAATTTTGATACCATGTGAAAAAAGGGACGATTCCGAAGAATCATCCCTTCCAACTAATTTGCCCAATTTTCAACTTTCAATGATTTTACCCGATCAAATTCTTTTGTATTATTTGTAACAACCGTATATCCTAATGACTGTGCATGACCGGCAATCATCATGTCCAATGGACCGATTGGTGTTCCTGCTTTTTCTAAATCAGCCCGGATCTTTCCATAACTTTCCGCAGCCAAACTGTCAAAATCCAGAATCTCAATGTTGGCCAGTAATAAGTCAGATTTTTTAAATGTCAAGAGTGTTCACCACTCAAATTGTTCTCCCTTATTAATATCTAAGCTCTTTTTTTTTTAGGGAAATATCCAACTGTGTAATTCTGCTAATAGCTTCTTCCTGAGCTTTTCCTATAATATGCACAATACTGGATGTATCTTTATTTCTATCATAAATCCGGAATGCCTGCCTATATTTTCCTTTAGCACTAAATGTAACAGGGAGTAACCCATTATTAATCAACTGCTGATTCAAAATCATACGTCCAACCCTTCCATTCCCATCTTTGAAAGGATGAATCCGTTCAAATTGAATATGAGTCAATGCTATCTTTTCTAAACTTTCTTTTTACTGAAGTTCCTTCAAAATTAGCACTTTTCAAAAACGTATCCATCAATTCTGGAACGTTATCTGCATTTGGTGAATAGTAAACAGCTTCTACTAAATTCCCTATATATACCGATCCTGTTCTATAGTTTCCATCCGTTTCTATAATTTCCCCATTTGCTTCTTTGATCCAAGCTTCTGTAATCTCTCTTTTTTGCAATGGAAGCATTTCCTTTTTAATTGCTTTATACAAATTTTTTTCGCTTCCTGATATTCCGTGTATGTATGACCCGATCTTACTTCATCATAATCAATCAAACAGATTGTTTCATCAAGAGACAGCGTGTTTCCTTCCAAAGCATTACTGGACCAGCAAAAGCGATAAGCAAAATCCTTAATAAATGGCTTCATAATTACTGGCTGTTCTTTTTTTGGCTTTTATCAGTTCTAATTTTTTTTCTATATTTTCATATAATTTTTCATTATCAATTAATTCCATATATTCATTTTTTCCCTTTCAAATATTTCTTTTTATAGCTCTGCAGCGTTCCTTTTGATATATTAAGACTTTCTGCAAATTCCTTATCCGTTACATTCTTTCCCTTCTGATCCCACTTATTCAGAAATTCTTCCTGAGTCATTTTGACTGGTCTTCCCCAGTTTATCCCATTCTCCTCTTGCTTTCAGGGCTTCCGTATCCTTCCCTCTGCCTCTTCTCACGTTTCTCCATCTCAAACTCGGCACAAGCTGCAAATACTTCCAATAGCAGATTATTAATCATATCCATCATAATCCTGCATATCCGCCACCTCATACTGAGGTGCCTTTGCTGACTCTCCTGCCTCGATCACTTCGGTCTTTCCACTTTCTGTATAAGTGATCGTTGCCTTTGCCGCTCTTGGATAATCATAGATTTCGATAAATCCTTTTTCGCCTGCCACCACGCCACGCTTTGGCTGTTTTGCACGCATTGTCAGTGCCATGACTGCCATCTCTCCATCCGGGTTTTTCAGAAGGATTTCGCTTGTCTCATCTACTCCGGTCTCAAAATAATTGGCTGTCGTCAGTACAACGTCCGGCTTGCTCTTCATAAAATATCTTGCGAAAGAAGTCGCATACACTCCGATATCAAGCAATGCTCCGCCTGCCAGTTCTTTTGAAAAGAAACGGTTCTTTACATCATATTCGCTTGCAGCTTCCCAAATTGACCTGTACCATTTTCACATCACCGATCGCGCCTTCTGCAATCTTCTTTTTCAGTTCTTTATACAATGGCATATGAAGCAAGGTCATTCCGTCACAGATCACAAGCCCTTTCTCCTGTGCGATTGCCACGCACTCTTCCAGTTGTCTGCTGTTGACCGTGATTGATTTTTCACAGAAAACATGCTTTCCGCTGACCATCTCGATAAGAAGTTTTTTAGCTCCACAGCGTATTCACTCAACAATGCAAATTTATCCAACTACAGCCAGTATCTGGCTGATTCCATCAACCGATTCTCTCAGTACTGCTGCGATTGCATCCAAAGAATAGCCAAGCTTTTGCATTTGAAAGGCAACTTCCTTTTTTGTGGGAGGCTTCGCCCTCCGCAATTCCCGATCGTCTGCCCTGTTCCATACCATCCTGAACGCCATCATTATAAATGTCTTCCAGTGCTTTACACATATCCAGTTCCTCCCTTTCGTTCTTTTCTACGTTTATCTCCATAAGCTGCCGGGAATTTAAGAATGCTCCAAGTGCATGATAAGTCTCCAAATCCAGCTTTTGGAAATAGTCTTTATGATTTGCCACATATGTACGCAATGCGTATTTATCCTGACTATATTGTAGCATACCGAAGATGATTTGTAAATCACTTTGAAAAAGATTCTAAATTTTTCAGTCTTCTGACATCGACGAGGTTAATGTGATAATTGGGAAGATACTTTTTTCATCAGTTCCGCATGCTTCTTTTCTGTCCCAAGATCGAACATCTGATGCAGTTCCAAAGGTCCATCCCACTCCTCTGTCCCATAATAGAAGATCAAAGTAATCACCGGGATGAGTTTATCATTCTTTTGAAACCGGGAAAGAAATTCAGCCGAAGAAAGACGGGGCGGACGTTCTTTCCATTTGACCCAAGACAACTTGTAACAGGAACGTGGCAACACTCGTGCAGAGGCACTCCTGTTTACGTTCCTTAACAAGTTGGGCAAAGTGTCTTCGGAACGCTCCTTGTCAATGCACTGCTCACGCAACAGCAAGGGCGGATATTAGGCTTTTCAAATCAGAAAATTTTCCCTCATGCCAGAACATTTTCTCCCAACAAAGACGAAATTCCAATAAGAAATAAAGAGCCGGATGGCTATCAACTAAGATAAACGCTCCATCAAATAGTAAATACAATATTTACTGTCTAATATTTACGATCGAATATCTTAGTCAATAGCCATCCGGCTTTTTTCTATCCTTTTGTAAATTTGTATTGTTGAGTGACTACGCTGTGGAGTAAGAAAAAAACTTCTTACTGTGACTACCAGCGGAAAGCAGGGTGTTCCTGAGCAGGTGCATTAGCAGGAGCGTTCCGAAGACACTTTGCAGCGTTTGTTAGAGAAAGTAAATCGAGTGCCATTGCACGAAGATTTCCACTTTCGAGTTACAAACGGTCAACGGGCTGAGGTAAAGCGGGCCTGCACCACGAAGGAATATCTCTGATTTCCGCGTCCGCTTCGCCATAAAGAAGTCTTTTGCTTTACAGAGATGCAACGTCGTGAAACAGCAATGATGTTCCTGGATAAATTAGAACGTCTCCCGGAACTTTCCAAAGAAGACCTGGAAGACATCTCAAAAAAGTACAAAAAATTCCGCTGAGTGTTCACTCAACGGAATTTTTGCTTTCCCACTTTTCTTATCTTTATGTCTTCTATTTCTCGGATACTTCTGAGTTTGTATCTCTCACCTGCGGAATTAATGAAGCTGCCAGTTTCCCTTTTCCACGATGTGTCAGATATAAAATTCCAATTACAGAAAATACAACAGCTCCGACAAAATTCACCATAAGATCTTTCATTGTATCTACGATTCCAATGTCTAAATATCCGCCCAGATTCCAAGTCTCACCGTTGATCACAACGGACTGAACATCTACATTGATCGGGATATTTGCTCCTGTCGGATTCAGCTTTTACTGAATTGATTGCCGGAACAATCCAGTCTTTCTGCATATCCATTCCAAAAAACCAGTCCATGCTGAATTCAAAGAATTCCCACATAACACCAACAGTCATTGAAAAACAAAATGCAAAAAATGCCACGAAATATGGGGACATCTTAATTGAGAATCGATCACTTCGGTTGAATAAATCAATCAGTGCAAACCCGATGGCTGCCATCAAAAATCCATTCGTTGTATGCAAAATGGTATCCCATACCGGAATTTTTACATAAAAGGCATTAATTTCGCCAAGAATTTCTGCTGAAAAGATAAAGATCAGAATGACTGTTTCCAAACCAACCGGAATTGTCACTCCAAGTTTCTTATCAATAAACTGTGGCACCATAAATAAAATCAATGTTAGAATCCCAAGAAACATATTGTGATAGTTTCCAAGAAAGAATTGTCTGATAATTGAGACAATAACCAACATTGTCAGTATCATCTGAACTTTTGTTCTATTTCTTGCTTTTTTACTTAATTCGCTCATTTCTTCCCCCTTTTTTCTCAACACATGCGGTCAAAAACACTTTTATTGCATATTTAGGATATACCGCATCTTTTTTCAAATATACAAAACAAAAGGTGGCAGGCCGAAGTTTAAAATAACAGCTTCCACATATGCCTGACACCTTTCTATCTATCGTTTATAGATTCACTTTAATTTTACTTCTGTTTTCTTCTTCTAATAACATAAATCATTCCACCGATCACTGCAATTGATCCTGCAATCATCAGAATCCATATGTAGCTGATGCTGTCTCCTGTCTTTTGCTGTTTTCACCTGTTTTCCTGACACTGAAGTTCCTGTTGGTTTCTTTCCGGCAGTACCTGTCGATGTTTCCTTCGAATCGGTTGGATTCTTTGTTTCTTCTTTCTTCACGATCTGATACTCTATCTGATAGTCTGTATCCTCTCCGTGAAGCACATAATTATCACTCTGTTCGCCGATCATTCCGACAATAGTGGCTGTATATGTTCCGGTCTTGATTTCATTTCCACCTTCTACAACCGCCTTGCAGTCATCTTCGAACAATACCCTGTAAATACTGCAGACACATTTGCTTCTTTCCCTGTATCAATCACAGTTCCGTCCGTATTCCATGCAACGCCCAGTGGTTTTGGCTGTACCTGCAGCGTTCCTGGTTTAAACAGTACTGTGTAATTCGCATTATCTGCTGTCAGCGGAGTTTTTTCTGTAATATCATAAAGACCGACCTTACAGTTTTCTTTTTCTGCATCTCCTGCGGTCAATGTGACATTTATTTTCAGATCCTCTAACTGATCATCCCCTGCCAGACTTCCATCACTGATTGACCAGGTATACTCTGTGATCGTCTGTCCATATTCTTTCTCCATACGGTCCGGTCTGATTGTAATGCTTCTTGGTTTTACTGTTACAGGAATATTTGATGTAACTGTCTTGTAGTTCGGATTAGCCGGAGTGAAGATCATCTCCTGCTCACTCTGGTTCTCTGCTACTGTAAGCATTGTCGTATCGTCTGCAAAACGGAATACACCTTCTCCCGACTGACCGGAAAGTGTTGCTTTCTTTAAGCGGTCTCCATAAATCACTTCTGCTGCCGGGAAAGTCACTTCCGGATCTGCCTGCAAAATCTCATATTCCCATACATGCACGCGGTTTGTGCCGGAAAAGATATAGTTTTCATTGGTCAGCCTATTGCAAGTGCCTTGTAATTTCCAACTTCTGTATGATCTGCATTGAGCAGTTTTTAATCGCACAACTATCCTTTTCTAAAAGGCTGTCTGCTTTCACGTTTGCTTCTATTCCACATGCATTTCCTGTATATGTATACTGTGATGCCGCATTCCATTCTATCTCTGCTTCCTTTGGTGATACATTAAGGAATGCCGGAAGAACTACAACATCATAATTCGTATTTGTCGCATTGTCTTTCAGGATGACATATCTTCCTGCGTTTCCATATGCGCCAAGAATGTCATCTCCATCTTCATCTGTTATGCTTCCTGTCAGAATATCTTCCGGTTCGATGGTTGTTGCTTTCAATGTCAGTCCGAGACTTTCAACAGTATCTCCTGGAAGAAGTTTCGCCTTTTCTGAATCACTGATCGTAAATGTAAGATCTGCGCTGGTCAACTCATCTCCATATGTCTTTGTTTTCTTTTCTGCACGGACAATGATTCTCTGTGCACTACTGACTGCTCCATTTTTGAATGTAGTATTTTCTGCTGTGCTGCTTTTGGAACCTGTTGTTTCCATTGTGTTCACTGGATTGATATCAAGATCGTATTCTTTCAAATGAATCCAGTTTACCTTGAATCCGCCTACTGTTTCCGGACAATCAATCTTATAGCTTCCTGCATCGATTATCTCATTTAATGACTGTCCTGTCTCCTGGATTCTCATTTCATCCGTAACATTTGCAAAAAGTTCTTCCACTTCATCTGCGCTCAGTGTTTCCGTTGGTGCAACAACGTATGACATCTTCGGAGTTTCACCATAGGAAATTTCTTCATATCCGAGATACGCTGTGATCACTTCTGACTTATTCACTGTTTTTACCGGAACCCACATAGTAACAGTTTTGTATTTTTTATTATCTGCCGGCAGGAAGGTCAGTTCAAATTTTGTCTGATCTGCTACTTCCTGATCTGTCACAACATGAGCTGCATCTTCAAACTTCCATGTTCCTGCCGGTGCATTTTCAATCCCCTTTCAATGTAGCTTCTGCCAATGTCTGACCATATTCAACTTCTACTTCCGGTGTCGGAAGCTTTGGTTCAAATATCAGGTTGCTGTTTGTCTCATAGATCAACCGTGACATTGGTTCATCAATAAAGTTAAGCATTACTGTTCCAAGGAATCGGTTATCGATACAATTCTCCTTATCTTTATATAAATCTCGAATTGATATCTCTTGTCATATTCAACGGAATTCCATTTGCACAGGAAGTATAATTAAATACCCATGAATTAGAATCAATTGGATGACTTGTATCTATTCCTGTTGTCTGTTTCATTGTTCCTGCTATATATTCCCACTTCTTTGAATAAATATCACAGTCATATGTATTATATGCATCCTGAATATACACTCGATTTTTTCCATCATCATATGTTTTATATGCATACTTATAATCTCTATAACTCACATCATCCCAATTGGTAAGATCAAGTCCCATTGCACGCGTCTGCCAGGCTTCATAATTTTGAGTTAATTTAAATCTTCGGATAAGTACAATTTTTCCACGAGCTTCCTTCATTGATGGAATGTCTCCCTCAGTGTACACTTTATCCTGATGATTTTTCACAAATTCTGCAACTGCATGCTCCATTCCTACTGTAGAACCATCATCCGGTTTTATCGTAAGAATAATTGTTTCTGAAGGATGTTTTTCCAAAAAAGCAAGTGATGTATTAAAGATTGACTGTAATGTAAGATCACTTCCGTCTTTTTCCTGACACTGCCATGTATCGCCTCCATGTATAATCTTCACG
>VOFC01006882.1_pt1 | contig 12389 bp, 16 predicted proteins | sample 5384161 | NCBI WGS metagenome assembly VOFC01 (sample SAMN12384722, study PRJNA508395) | human gut metagenome | isolation source: healthy gut B | host: Homo sapiens | reverse complement strand
GCATACTTCACTTGCAAGGCATTGTAATAAGGGTCGGCTTTCATCTTCTTCATCCGTTCCCGCTTCACGGTGATGTCGGCATAATCTTCGAGAACGGTATAGAAAAGGCGGTCGTTATCCGCCTTGGGCAGTGCAGGTGCATCGCTGTGCAATGTATCCAGCAGAAGATTTGCTTCCAGTTCGAAGTTGTCGTAATCGGGAAATTCCAGCGTGACATCCGCAAAACGGAAACCATACAGTTCGCGGGTGCGGCGCACCCGGCGCACCACCGCTGTCTCACCGTTGGCTATAAAGTCCATCTCCTTCTGTTTTTCCGTCCAGTAATAATTATTTTTCGCCACCATCAGCAAAGTCGCCCGTATTCAGTTCATCTTCCCGCCAGAGTATCCGGGAGCGGATGCCGTTATTGTAGATATTGGCACGCTTGTTGGAGCGGCATATCACAATCGTCTCGTCCAGCCCGTCGCGGTCGTAACACGTTTCGAGCGCATCTATCAGTTCATCGCCCGGCAGAACTTTGATGTCGGCAAACCCCGCAACCTTTATCTTCGGCAGAGCCTCGCAGGCATCTTCGGCAATCAGTTGGCGCAGGCGCGTAGCGTTCCACAAAATACCCGATTGCTGCTCCTGGCGTACCACTTGGTCAAGTCCACTTCCTGCACCTCCAGTCCGTAGCCTTTCAAGGCGTCTGCAAACAGAGCGGAACTCTGCTCCTCGCCCACCGGCGGAAGCTGTGCCGTATCTCCCATCAGCAAAAGGCGGCATCCCATACCCGAATAGACAAACTGTACCAGGTCGTCCAGCAAACGCCCCGTGCCGAATGCCGAACCCGACAGACCGTCATTGGCAATCATCGACGACTCATCGACAATATATAATGTATGAGTTGTCAAATTATCGTTCACCGAAAAGTTGCCCGTCTCATTGGAAAAAGATTGCTGTCTATAAATTTTTTTATGAATTGTAAACGCCGGATGTCCCGCATAAGCGGAGAAAACCTTCGCCGCCCGCCCCGTCGGAAGCCAGTAATACCGACTTCTGTTGCAGCTTATCCAAAGTCCTGACCAGAGCGCCCACCAGCGAGGTCTTACCCGTACCTGCATAGCCACGGAGCAGAAAAACCATCTCACTACGGGGCGCGAGAAGGAAGTCCGACAAAGATTTTATAGCAATTTCCTGCTCCGGAGTTGGTTGATAAGGAAAATTTTCCTTAATTTGCCTTTCTAAATAGTTATTTATCATTTTGTAAGAGAAAAAAGTAACGGGAACTGTCGTTTTTAAATTTATTTCTTTTATTTTTGCGGTGCGAATATAACAACTAAAAAACATATTTATCATGAAAACAGTATTTAATATCGTTTTAGGCTTGTGTGCCCTTGGCTTTGGTTTACATCTGCTATGCCAGCATCATGGGTCCTATAAACTTTGAAAAAGCCAAGAAACAAAGAGACGCAGCAGTAATTGCCCGCCTTATCGACATTCGTAAAGCGCAGTTGGAATACCGTGGTTTGCACGACCAACAATATACTGCCAGCTTCGATACGTTGATTGACTTCGTAAAGAATCAGAAACTTCCGTTTATCTTCAAGCAGGGTGAATTGGACGACAAGCAGTTGGAAGACGGCTTGACTGAAAAGAAGGCTATCAACATCATCAATAAGGCCAAAAAGACGGGCAACTATGCAGAAGTCAAGAAATGGGGATTGGAAAACTTCAAACGCGATACCATGTGGGTAGCCGTGCTGGACACTATCTTCCCGAAAGGCTTCAATGCCGACTCTATGAGATATGTTCCTTTCGGCAACGGTGCACAGTTTGAAATGGCTATCAAGAACGATACTGCCAAATCCGGTGCTCCTTTCTGCCTGCTCGAAGTCAAGACTCCGTATGAAGTATATCTGAACGGTCTCGACAAACAGGAAATCGCTAACCTGAAAGATGTTCAAACCAAGTTGGGCAAATACTCAGGTCTGATGATCGGTAGCCTGGAAACAGCCAACAACAACGCCGGTAACTGGGAATAATCCACCGACACAATACGTATGATAGAAACGACTGATTTTAGTAAATCGGAACAATATACCTTATCCATCCGTCTGAGTACGGATGGATTTTCTTTTTCTATATTCAATCCGCTCGGCGAAGGCAAGTTTTCTTTCACGAGCACGGAGTGGACGATTCCCTGTCCCTCACTGCCAACCTGAAACAGGCTTTCCGCGAAACGGACTGGCTGAAGAATCCTTTTCCGCCGTATCAATGTCCTTATGGCGGGCAAACGCTTTTTACATTCATTCCGTTGGAATTCTTTGAGGACGAACAGGCGGAAACCGTATTCTATCATAATCACCCAGACAAGACAACGAGCTGGTGCAATACAACATCTTGCATAAGAACAATATAGTCGTACTGTTTGGAATGGACAAAAGCGCCTGCTCCCTTTTACGCGAACAGTATCCCGACGTCCGTTTCTATGCGCAGGCAAGCCCTCTCTCATAGAGTACTTTGCGGCAAAGAGCCGCCTGGGCAATTGCCGAAAAATGTATGTGCACCTGCGCAAAGAAGCGGCAGAGATATACGCCTACGAACGCGGCCGGCTGGCATTCGCCAACACCTTTGCCTGCAAGGAGACAAACGACCGCCTCTATTACATCCTCTGTGTATGGAAGCAGCTCGGCATGGCACAGGAACGCGACGAGCTCCACCTCACCGGCGAACTGTACGACAAAGAGCAACTGCTGCCCGAACTGAAAAAATTTATCCGGCAGGTATTCATCATGAACCCTGCCGCCAATCTCGACCTACAAGCCATCAACCTATGCGAGTAATTAGCGGAATATACAAAAGAAGGCGTTTCGACGTGCCCCATACTTTCAAGGCACGCCCCACAACCGATTTCGCCAAAGAGAATCTGTTTAATGTACTGTCCAACTACATGGACTTTGAAGAAGGCGTACGCGCACTCGATTTATTTGCCGGTACAGGCAGCATCAGCATCGAGCTTGTGTCCAGAGGCTGCGACCAGGTAATCAGCGTAGAGAAAGACCGCGACCATTACGCTTTCATCTGCAAGGTAATGAAAGAACTCAAGACCGATAAATGCCTGCCTGTCCGCGGCGATGTATTCAGATACATACAAGGCAGCCGCGAACGGTTCGACTTTATCTTTGCCGACCCGCCGTACGGACTCAAAGAGCTTGAAACCCTCCCCGACCTCATTTTCGACAACAACCTGCTGAAAGAAGACGGCCTGTTCGTGCTGGAACATGGAAAAACCAACAACTTCGAGGAACATCCCTGCTTTTTGGAAAGAAGAATCTACGGCAGTGTCAATTTCTCTTTCTTCGGCATTCAAGGCTGAAAGCTACAGTAACGGTGCCAGCAGCCGCACTATGCTTTCTGCCGCCTTACGGTGCCAGGGACGTTTCTCCCAATTCTTGGAGAACACCTGCACACATTCCCGCTGGTCCTGCAAGAATATCTCACGCATCTGCAATGCAGTCTCGGTGTCGTATATAAAGGCATTCACCTCAAAATTATGCTCGAAACTGCGGAAATCCACGTTCGTAGAGCCTACTGTGGACAATTCGTCATCCGATACCATGAGTTTGGAGTGCAGGAAACCTTTTTTATAAAAGTACACCTTGACACCTGCACGCAACGCCTCTGCCAGATACGAGCAGGAGCCCAGATGCGTCAGCCTGTTATCCGCACGATAAGGCAGCATAAGACGCACATCCACCCCTGCCAGTGCAGCCGTCTGCATGGCTACGAGCACGGCTTCCGTCGGGAGAAAATAAGGAGTCTGTATATAAAAAAGTATTTCCGGGCACCGGTTATCGCCATGACAAGTCCCTGCATGATTTCTTTCCAGGGACCTATCGGTTCGGCCGTTACAATCTGCGCCAGTGAAGTGCCGCAGACATCCACCTTCGGGAAGTAGCGGGCAGACGTAATCAAAGTACGGTCTACAAAATACCAGTCGAGCAGAAAAGCCGTTTGCAGACCATGCACAGCCTTACCTTCCAGCAGCAGGTGCGTATCACGCCAGATGCCCCATGAAAAGCCGCGCATATAACGTTCGGCCAGGTTCATTCCGCCTACAAAGCCCACGCGCCCGTCAATGACTACAATCTTGCGGTGGTTACGGTAATTCACCTTGCTGGTGAACAAAGGAAAACGTACTTTCAGGAAACTGCGCACTTCCACTCCCGCCTCGCGCATCTGTTCATAAAAGCGGTTGGGAACATGCCAGCATCCCACATCATCATAAATCACACGCACTTCCACTCCCTGCTTCGCTTTCTCCATCAACACATCGCGCACCATACGGCCTATGGCGTCATCCTCGAAGATATAAAACTCCATGTGGATGTGTCCGGTCGCCTTTTGCAATTCGCGCAGCAAGGATTGAATCATGGAAAGTCCCCGCGTATAGACTTCCACACGGTTTCCATCGAAAGGAAAAGCCTGGTTGGTGTTGCGAAACAGAGAGATAAGGCGGCCGTAATTTGCCGGGAGCGCACAGGAATCCTGGGCAAGATATTCGGCCATCGGCTTCTTCAACAGACGGTTGTAACTCTTCTTGCCAATGACACGCACCCGCCTTTGGCTGCGGCCGAAGAAGAAATAAAACACCAGTCCCACCACCGGAAGGAACATCAGCACCAATATCCACGCCATTGTCTTTACCGGATTACGGTTATCGAGAATGATAACCGTGATTGTTCCGATAATTGCGCCAAAATAGATAATATCGAATGCTACTGTGGCAATCAGGCCGGCTATGAAGTTCCAATCAAGCATACATTTGTCACAAGAAGAAATAAGTCCCGAATAAAAATCAAAACAAATTCTAAAACAAATATATGAAAAAGGAAGGAAGTTTTACGACCTATTACATTGATTAACATTAGAACGGACGCCGCCCGCCGCCAAAGCCACCCCGATGGCCGCCCGGAGCGGGACCGCCGAAGCCTTGCCTGCCACGCATACTTTCGCGCGCACCCTTACCGCCAAAAATATTCAAACGGTAAATGAAATGCAGCATGCAGTAGCTGTTGACACCATTATAGGACGACACCGACCGGCCATCCGCCGTCAACGAGCGGCTGATGTTGCTCTGTTGTTTCAGGATATCGTACATCTCGAAGCTCACAGTCGCCGCACCTTTCAGGAACGATTGCGAAAGTTGCGCGTTCCAGATCAACTCGTTGCGGTTCATGCTGCTGTCCGTATAGCCGCGACGGCTTTGATTGGTGATATTGGTAGAAAGCGTCATCTTCCAGGGCATCGTTATATTAGTCAAAGCACCGTAAGAGAAAGTATAAGGTTCTTGGTTATTCTCCGGGCGCAATTTGCTGCGCTCTGCCGTATAGGAAACCGAACCGTTCACTCCGAATTCAAACCAGTCGTTGCGGTAGGCCCCGTTCACCCGCTCGCTCAGCATAAGTTCGGTGGTGGTATTCTTGTTATCCTGTTTCGTATTCTGATCGTATAGGAAAGCCACGTTGTTATTGTATCTGAGTTGCGAAAAAGAGTTTACCGTAAACTTCTTGTTCTTCAACGCCGTATTGAATCCGAACAGACCGAAAGCGCTCCAGTTGCCGTTGATATTCTTGGGCGTAGTGGTCCGTCCGCCGGTTTGCTCGTTGTACACCGTACTGTTGCTGATGCTGTTCTGCGTGGTCGAGAAGCTGAGATGTGTCATCATTCCGCGCTGCAACTCCCCATTATAAGTATTGTAGAAGAGACGCATATTGTGCGTAAATGCCGGCTTCAGTCCCGGATTTCCGACTCTGATGTTCAGCGGATTCGAGTTGTCGGCAATAGGCAGCAGGTTCTCCATGCTCGGCTGACTGCTGCGTCCACGATACATAAAAACGCAACTGGCTCACTTTAGAAAAACGGTAACGGAAATCAATGTTCGGAGCAAAGTTGAATACGTTTCGGGCCGTATCAATCATATAATCCCCCGCGCTTATAGGACAATACCGAATGCTGCGGCTGGAAAGACATCCTCGCACTCAACTGATACTTCTCACGGATGAAGCGCAACGACACGGACGCATCGTGATTATAGTATCTGTACTCCGCATATTTGCCCAGGCTATCCACGGCATGCGACTCGTATCCGGACGGCAAAGGCCCGTTGATGTCCCACTCCGGATAGTCCAGCATATCGAATGTGGTCTTGTCGCTCTCACTGTACTTGTATTGGAACTGATAGCTGAACTGCAGGAAAGTGGCGCGTGCAATCGGTTCGCTGTACGTAACCTGGGCGCTATAATTATAATTGTTGGTAGGTGTTGTGATATACTGGTTGCGATACAGCACGGAGTCGCCGCCCAACGCGTTCAATATCTGGTAATAGCGGGTTTCCGACTGCCTGTACTGGTCGTTGTCGTTGTCGCCGTAGCTGAAGCGTCCGCGAAAGGTTATGTTACGTCCGCGGTTATTCAGCTTCCTGTTGAGTTGCAGCGTGGCGGACGTCGAAATGCTTTTGCTTTTGGTCAGAGAAGCATCATTCGTTGCATTGACACGGATACTTTCCAAAGGGTCGTCTTCCAGCTTGTCGAAGTCGAGAAAATCGTTCGGGTTGGCAATCAGGCTATACGGGTCCGAGTTGAATGTTCCCGATTCCGAACCGGAAGTACCGTTTGTCTTGCCGTAAGAGAAGTTAGGACGGAAAATGATATTCGTCATCGAATCCGGCTTCCACTCCAGACGGAAGTTGGCAAAGACATCCGAATTCTTGTTCTTGTTGACAGCGTTCGAATTGGAGTATGAACTTCCGTTCTGCAGGAAGCGTTCCGAAGAGTTGGTACTGATAATGTCCGCACCTTTATAATCATAGCGGACACTACCGTCAAGCTCCAGTTTCGAAGTCTCCGTCGCAAAGTTCGCTCCCAGTGTTTTCGTGGCTACCAAACCGTTGTTCCTGCGCCAGCGCGGACCGCCGCCGCCACCGGAGAATCCCTGGTCGTTGACATTATTGGCAGAACCAATCAAAGAGAATTGCGTCTTATCGACAATGTAATTTACCATCATGCGTGCCATATAACGGTCTTCCGTACCATAAGCCACATCCGCATTGCCGAACCACCCCTTATTCATACCTTTCTTCACGGTAAGGTCGAGCACCGTCTCCTCTTCACCGTCATCTATACCGGTGATACGTGCCAGGTCGGACTTCTTATCGTAGGTTTTCAGTTTATCAATTATATCCACCGGCAAGTTCTTCAAGCCCGTCTTTATATCGCCCCCGAAGAACTCTTTTTTGCCGTCCACCATTATTTTCTTCAGCTCTTTGCCGTTAATCGTCACATTGCCGTCATCATCGATTTCCGCACCGGGCAGTTTCTTCACCAGTTCTTCCAGCATCGCCCCTTCCGGCGTACGATAGGCAGAGGAACTGTACATCAGCGTATCTTCCACCACCTGCACTTGCGGCGCTTCCGCCACTACCACAGCCTCGGCAAGCATAATGGCATCCGTTTCGAGCGTTATCGTACCCACATTTTTTATTGCGCACATTGGCATAGAGATGCAGCGGTAGAAACTTATTCTTAAAACCTATATAGGAAACTTTCAGCACATATTTCCCCGCATTCACCTTCGGCAGGGTAAAGTAGCCGTTTCCCGTAGTGGCAACACCGGCTGCATAAGCGCTGTCCGGCAACGATAGCAATTGAATGGTAGCTTGCACCGCAGGCTCGTTCGTGTCTTCAAGCACGCGGCCGGATACGGTGATGTTTTTGGTTTGTGAAAAAGCAGACAATGCCGTTGCCAGCAACAGCACCGCCGCAGTGATAATTTTTTTCATGCCCTGTCTTCTAAATAATCAACACTGTTTATTTGTAACTGATTCTTTTGACAAAAGTACGGGCAAAAGGTTTAACGGGCTACAGAATGATTTTGTTTAATTACCGGTTATTCCGCTTGAACAGGTTGTCCACGGTCGCTTTCTTTATGCCGAATTCAAGGCAGAGGACGTTCATAATCAGGAATATCAGGAAAGAAGAAGAATCGACGGACATAATATCGCCCTGCGCCACCCTGTACAGCATGCCTCCGAAAATAAAGAGCACGGTAAGGAACATCGCATTGCGCGTGGCTTTGTTGCGTATCTCCTCTGTCGCCTTGCATTCGCCTTTCGTCAGCGCAAAGAGTATCATCAATGCCCCCAGCATCATCAGGAGTTTGGAGCACTCTTTATAAAACAGCAGATTGGCATCTGTAACCCTGCCCGTCAGCATCATCAGGAACGGAAGGAACAAGGCCAGCGCAATTACGAAATAGCCCAACGGACGGCAGTATACGGGAAGTAAAGCTTTCATTTTCTTACATACAAATTAAAGGTTACGGTGCGGACACCTTACAAATACATAGATTTTCGGAAACAAAGATAACGTTTTATTGTTGAAAGAACTATCTTTGTAGCATAATAAATAAAGAGAGCAATGCTCCCTTCCATAATTTACAACTTCTAATCCGTAATAAGTCAAATGAGTAAACAAGAAGTAATCCTCTGCAAGGAGTTGGAAAACGACCTGACGCATGCCATCGGAAAATGTCCTCACGACAAGCTTTTCATCCTTACCGACGAACATACGCACCGCCTTTGCCTGCCGCAACTGCAAAGCATCCCCGCACTGGAAAATGCCGCCGAAATCATTATCGGAGCAGAAGACGTGCACAAGAACCTGGAGACGCTGGCTTCTGTGGGCAGGCTCTGAGCGAACAGGAAGCCACCCGCCATTCGCTCTTGATAAACCTGGGCGGCGGAATGGTCACCGACCTCGGCGGCTTTGCGGCTGCCACTTTCAAACGCGGCATTGCATACATCAACATCCCTACTACCCTGCTTGCCATGGTAGACGCATCCGTAGGCGGAAAAACAGGCATCAACTTCAACGGACTGAAGAATGAAATCGGTGTCTTCGCCCCTGCTTCCTCCGTCTTGCTGGAAACCGGGTTCCTGCGCAGCCTCGATGCCCGCAACTTTTTCTCCGGCTATGCCGAAATGTTGAAGCACGGACTCATCAGCACTTCCGACCATCTGGCGGAGCTGCTGTCTTTCGATACAGAAAACATAGATTACTCTGTACTCAGGACAATGGTAGGGCGCTCCGTACAGGTAAAGGAAGATATTGTGAACAAGACCCCAAAAAGAGCACGGCATACGCAAGGCGCTCAATCTGGGACACACCATAGGACATGCTTTCGAGAGTCTTGCCCTGGCCGAAAACCGTCCGGTACTGCATGGTTATGCCGTGGCGTGGGGACTTGTGTGCGAACTTTACCTCTCCTACCTCAAAGCCGGCTTTCCTAAAGATAAAATGCGCCAGACCATCCAATTTATCAAAGAGAATTACGGCGCTTTCGCCTTTAGCTGCAAGCAATACGACAGCCTTTACGAACTGATGTTGCATGACAAGAAAAACACTGCCGGCATCATCAATTTCACGCTGCTGAAAGAGGTAGGCGATATCTGCCTGAACCAGACGGCGGACAAAGAAACGATTTTCGAGGTGTTCGACTTTTACCGGGAATGTATGGGGGTATAAATCCCTCACTTTCCCAAGAACTGCATATACTGCTGTTGTGCTTTGTCCAATAAAGCCTCATCTATACGGCTTTCCTGCCGGAAGAGAGAATACCCCGGGTCACATCCGTTTCTTTTAACCTTCCTGTCCCAGTTCCCTACAATCTGCCCTTCGTAAAGTATTACCGGAAAGAACAGTCCGTTTCCCGTAAAGGCTTTGGAACAGTGTTCGGAAGGGAGCACATCCGTCCGGTCTTTATAACCCAGCAGCAGTTCATCGTACGGCGGCAGAAACCGTATATGCCCTTTTTATGCTGCCGCGGGTCCTGCCGGACTCATGAAGATACCAGGTCTGCCCTTTCCACTGCTCTTCCGTCAATTCACAGCCTATCAGGTATATACCTTGTTTCGCTTCCGTTACGGATAGTCCGGACCACCACACAAAATCCTGTAAAGTGGCAGGGGGTATGACTACGGAAATAGTTCCTTGTCAAACGTGCCAGAGCCTCGTCCTTCGTTATGTCCGGCACAGGTGGCACGCACTCTTCCAGAAGCATGTAAGCATGCTTTCCGCCTTTAGACTCTCCTCCGCAAACGATGCCTTCCACTTCCGCCCGTACCATAAAGCGGGTCATATGATAGTTGTCCGCCGCCAGCCCCGAATGCCGGAACTGTTCCGCTATTTCCAGCCTAATTTAGCAAGTCTATATAAGAAAAAAATAAAACAAGCTCTATCTCTTACTCCTCTGAACTGTGCTCTAAATGCTTTGATTTTAGCATTGAATGACTCTGCTGCGGCATTGGTTGCCCTCCTTTCAAAAAAAAAATTGATTATATCCAGATAATGTGTTTGTATAGAACGTGCGACCCTTCCAAAGGTGAGGAACCCTGATTTATCTACTTCATCATACCACCTTGCCAGCCTTTTCAAAGCAATATCCTTAAACTTACACTGATGATAGATTAAGCCTAACCGCATAGACAGATAATATCCTTTCTTTATATCGGATATTCCTTGAAAAAGAATTTCAGCCCGTATTCTTTGAGACTGAGTCCATAAGGATTCCTTCTTGTAAAAAGCAGATAAATACTTCTCGCTAACAACTGCTTTCTTATATCTCCATTAGCGAAAACAGGTGCATGATACATCTTTCCACAGGCCTTTGCATAAGCAAGCTGAGTGGACTCTTCATCCAAAGCCTCCCAGCGAGCTTTTACACGCATCTCCTGCACAGCTTCATAAGCTAACTTCTGTACGTGAAAGCGATCGGTAACACGTTTGGCCGCAGGAAAGCAGATGCGTGCAATCTGCTCCATGTTAGAAGCCATATCTAAAGTTATCTCGCGCACTTGGTAACGGCGGCGAAGTATAGAGTTCTCCACGCGAGAGGGCTACTTCATCAATACAGATATAAGCACCGATATTCTTTTCGAATAGTAGCCAATCCTCTGCATGAACAAGTTGGTCCCAATGGAGATAACCACTTAGATGGTTACGGTATTGACGCTCCAATAAATCCCCGTCAACCCCATATAAAAACACCTAAGAGCTTGCAACTGATCGGATAGCTATCAATACAGTTCTTTTAAAAAGACGCAAAATCCTGCGTCATACGAGTACCTTCAGCCACCATACGCCAGTTACGAGAGATAGACTCATTATGCTTCTTTAAGAGCCAGAGACGACGACGAATATTAAGGAAGACCTTCTTGCCACGAAGAGGAAAATCCTGAACAATAATAGGATCATAAAAGCCTTTACTCTCAGTATCCTGATCTGTATACTTCTCAGGGACGATATTTTTCTCCTCAAGGACGCAAACTTTCATTGATGAACAAATGTTTTCAATCTTTTGCTAATCTTATGAGAAGTGATGGTAGGATGTGACTAAACTTGTCTTATTCGATGAGATGGAGATGCAAAACAACCATGCTGGTTGGAGTGGTTGTCTACATGGGTTTTTTCATATGAGCTAAACTTGTCTTATTCGCAAAGACCTCAAAAGACCTTTCGAACAAATGGCTTTGGTGATATGAATTTTATACTAACCTATCTCAACAGCGAAGTCTCACCAAGCAGTAAAACGATGGATGAAAGTGCTGAAGAAATATCCAAATTTGGGAAAATAAACAATCCACAACTTATTTCTAAACTCATACCTTATGGCTTGACAAACAGTAACGGGGATATACAATTTCCTATTATAAAAAAACAGAACAAGACCGTTTTCATCACATTATCAAAAAGCTGGTTGACTCCATTTCTTCTGAACTTAAAAAGTAATTGCAGCAATATAGCAACCCAATATAATATAAGTGATGAAAAAACAGCAATGGTGATTTTGTACCATGAGGTTATGTGGTATTTAATGGATAATCTGATTCAAGATAATGTGTTACATATTCCTGCTGTTTTTAAAGACGAGAAAAAAAATAAACAACGGCTGAATGAAGTCGTTTTCTTTGTTGAAGGTGGATTGATGCAGTAATGTCTGTAGTTTCTGAAAAATCAATGCTTTGCTACAAGTTTAATAAAATAAATCTACCACAACAGCTCAACGTAAAAACCCCCGCTTCTTCCATTCTCTTTTGCCTAAGCCTAACCCGTTTTTCCCACACAAAAACAGCACTTTCCTTATTCTTTTTTGTTGAAAAGCAGCATGATAAATGTAGCCGTACAACAATAAAAAAACGTTTTCCAGTTGCGGGCCCTGCGGTTGCCAACTGCGAACCGCAGGAAGTTTGCAGCTGCGGGCTCTACAGCCCGCAATTGGAAAACGAGGAATACTACATGCTGTTGCAACATTATACAAGGTGCGATAGCGGAAAAACAACAAGGCAACAT